>Ga0075431_100000930_pt1 | contig 25858 bp, 14 predicted proteins | sample RhiMetdeltSRZDD5_FD_75297 | JGI IMG/M metagenome (GOLD analysis project Ga0075431, IMG submission 75297) | Populus rhizosphere microbial communities from Tennessee, USA - Rhizosphere MetaG P. deltoides SRZDD5 | ecosystem: Host-associated > Plants > Roots > Rhizosphere > Soil | place: USA... | reverse complement strand
CGTCGCCGCAGCCGCCGACGTCGGAGCAGTTGGAGTTGAGGACGACGACGTGCCAGGTGCCCAGCTCGTAGCTGTACCAGCCCGAGCCCCGCTCCCCGGCGCGCGTGCCGAAGTAGTCGAAGTAGCCCGCCGCCCCCGGCGTCACGTATTCGTGGTTGCCGGCCGCGGGACGGAGCAGCGCGCCGAGCCGACCCCACGTCGGGTGGAACACCGACTGGTAGTTGGAGAGCGAGCCGTCCCAGTACTGGTTGTCGCCGAGCAGCAGCACGGCGTCGAGCGCGCGGGCGAGCAGCAGGTCGGACGTGGCGCGCTGCCGGCAGCCCGCCGCGTTGCCGGCACCGCCGTTGTAGTTGGCGTCCGTGGGGTCGCAGGCGATGTCACCGGCGGCGGCGACCACCGGATCAGCGGCCCCAGCGGGCAGCGCGCCGGCAATCAGCGCGAGAGCAAGCCCCGCCGCGGGCAGCCTGAGCACCCGACCATGGTAGCCGGTTCGGGCCTAGCGGGCGCGGATGGCGACCAGGGTGTGACGCATGTCTCTGCCGCCCGCTCGCTGGTTGGCCAGGTGGGCGACGCGTGGGCGACGTCGATCGAGCGATATACGCGCTCTGCCCTGCCGTGGATGAGCCGGGCTCTCTCACTTCCGGCGGCAAGGCCGGCACCGCTGGATGGGAACCGCGCTACTCTAGTGGTTCGACGAGCGCTCGGCGGGCTCGCACCTCGCTCGTCCGGAAGGGCCCATTGACGCCCCACAGCCAGCCCGGCTCCCACCGTGGGCGGCTCTCGCGCCGTTCCGGCGCCGTGCTCCTCGCCGCCGGATTCCTCGGCGCCGCGCTCCTGTTGCCGGGCGCAATGCCGGTCCTGGCCGCGGTCGACTCCGCGGCGGGTGACGGGCGGCAGGCTCCGCGTTTCGCCGGCCGCGAGCTCGCGAGCGTGCTCGCCGATCTGCAGCGGCAGGGCCTGGTGGTCGTCTTCACCAGCGCCCTCGTCCGCCCCGGAATGTTCGTCGAGCTCGAGCCGCGCGGCACGCCGCGGCAGATGCTCGACCAGGTCCTCGGGCCGCACGAGCTGCGCGCCGCCGAGGGCCCCGACGGCGTCCTCGTCGTGGTCCCGGCGCCGCGGCGCCCCGCGCTCGCCACCTCGGCCGGCGCCGGCGACGACGAGCTGCCGGTGGTGCGCGCCGAGATCGAGGTGCGTGCCGACGAGCGCGTTCTCGGCGACGCCAGCGGACGCGCCGCGGGGCAGTTCGACGGCGACGAGCTCGCCCGCCTGGCCCACGGACGCGGTGACGCGCTGCGCGCCTTCACGCTGCTCCCCGGGGTCTCCGGCAACGACGTCACCTCGCGGCCGACGGTGCGCGGCAGCCGTGCCGACCAGGTGAGCGTGGTGCTCGACGGGCAGGAGCTCTACGCCGCCTTCCACATGCAGGACTTCGGCGACGGCCTCACCATCGTCCCCAGCCAGGGCGTGGCCGAGGCGACGCTGTCGAGCGTCGCCGTCCCCGCCAGCCGCGGCGACCGCCTCGGCGGCATGCTCGAGCTGCGCACGCACCGCCCTGCCGCCCGTGGTCAGCGCGTGCTCGCGCTCTCCACCTACGACGCGCTCGCCTCGGCGGGCGCACCGGTCGCCGCCGAGCGCGGCGCCTGGCTGGTGACGGCGCGGCGCGGCGAGCCCCGCGTGCGCGGCGACCTCCTCGACGAGCACGATCCGCGCTTCTGGGACGCGTTCGCCAAAGGAGACGGCGAGGCCGGACGCGCCGGCAGCTTCGCCGGCCACCTGCTCTACGCGGTCGACGACCTCAGGGTCGACAGGAACCGCGACAACTTCGCGCACCTCGGCAACCGCTACGAGAGCCGCTACGGGTGGATCGACCACCAGGCGACGGTCGGCCGCCGCCTGCTCGTCGAGACCGCCGGCTCGTGGTCCGGCATGCGGCGCGCTCGCGGCACGACGATCGCGGCGGGCGACGGCGGCCACGTGCTCGCCGACCGCCGCGAGGTCGAGACCGGGACGCTGTCGCAGGCGTTCACGCTGCAGCTGTCGTCGACCCACCTGCTGCGCTGGGGCTGGGAGGCGAAGAGCTACCAGGCCGACTTCGACTACACCTTCCGGCGCAACCCGGACCTCGTGCTGATCTCGCCGTTCGCCTCCCCGCAGCCGGCCTCGCGCCGCTTCGTCGGCGAGCTCAGCGGCGAGCACCAGGGGATCTGGGCGAGCGATCGGCTCACCCGCGGCGCGCTCACCGCGGAGGCCGGCGTGCGCTTCGACCGCCACCCCGCGACCGGCGACCAACTCGTGAGCCCACGCCTGGCGGCGACCATGGCCGTGGGCCGGCGCGGCCTCGCGCGCGCCGCCTGGAGCGCGCTCGCGCAGAGCCAGCGCCCCTACGAGCTGCAGGTCGAAGACGGCGAGACGCGCCTGGCGCGCGCCGAGCGCTCGCGGCAGTGGCTGCTCGAATACCAGACGAGCTTCGCGGCCAACCGCTCCGGCATCTCCGGCGCCGGCCTCGGCGTCTTCCGCACCGACGTCGTGTCGCCACGCCCGCGCTTCGAGAACGTGCTCCGGCCGCTGCCGCTCTTCCCCGAGCTGCAGGTCGACCGCGTGCGCCTCGCGCCGCGGCGGAGCCTCACCCACGGCGTCGAGCTCTCGACGCGCGGCGAGGCCGGCGCGCGCTTCGACTGGTGGCTCGCTTACACGTGGCAGCGCGCGGAGGACCGGCTCGCCGGGCGATGGCGCCCGCGCAGCGGCGATCAGCGCCACAACTTCGTCCTCGACCTCGACTGGCGGCCGGCGTCGCGGTGGAACGTCAACCTCGCCTGGCGCTACCACTCGGGCTGGCCGACGACGCTGGTCACCGAGGCGATCGCGACGCCGCCCGACTCGACTCCGCCGGAGGAGCCGACGGAGCCGGGCGACCCCGGAGACGAGGGCGACGACGAGCCGACGCCCGAGGATCCGACTCCCGAGGACCCGACGCAGCCGCCGTCCGGGCCCCTCGGCATCGTGGTCCTCGGCGACCTCTACGGCGCTCGGCTCGAGGCGTACCACCGGCTCGACCTGCGGGTGAGTCGGAGCTTCCGGCCGCGGCTCGGAGACCTCGAGATCTACCTCGACGTGCAGAACGTCTACGACCGGCACAACCTCGCCGGCAGCGACGTCGCATTCGACCGCGAGCTCGGCCTGCTCGAGCTCGAGCCGATCCGCTGGCCCGGGCTCCAGCACTCCTTCGGCGTGGTGTGGAGGTTCTGAGGGCCCCCGCGCGCACAGCGCGCTGCCACCGCCCTCCCGACCCCTTCCCCTGGGTTGGTCTGCCACCCCTCCCCGCGCGCGTAGCGCGCTGCCGCCCCCCACCCGACCCCCTCCCTGGGTGGTCTGCCACCCCACTCTCCCCAACCCCTCTCTCCCCTCGCCGGGGAGAGAGGGACTCAGAGAGGAGCCCGTCGGGGACCACCCACCCTCGCTTCCTGGACCGCGTACTAGCGAGCTCGGCGCACGACGAGCGTGCCGTCGCGGAGCTCGCTCGTCAGACCGGCGCCCGGGAGAACCGCCGCCGGAGCGCGGTCGGCGCGGAGGTGACCGATCGAGCCGCCGATGCGGATGCGCGTCGCCGCCTCGGCGAGCTCCGGGTCCTCGAAGCGGACCCGCCAGCCGGTTTCGCGCGACACCCAGTCGAGCAGTTCGATCACGCTGCGACCGCGCACGTCGAAGGACGGCGCGGCGCGCAGCACCCACTCCCACGGCTCGCCGAACGAATCGATGTGGCGGCGCTCGACGGCGCCGTCCCCGCGCAGGGTCAGCTCCTCGCCGGCGGCCGCCACCTCCCGGCTGCTGCTGCGCTCCACGGCGACCGCGCCGTCGCGCACCTGCACGCGCAGGGCGCGGCCGCCGCCCTCGACGAGCCGCACCGCGAACCGCGTGCCGATGTCGCGAGCGACGCCGAGGTCGGTGCGCACGACGACGGGGCCTCCGTGCTGACCTCCGTCCCGCTGCGCGCCGCCGGTGTCGACGTAGAGCGCGCCGCGCGCGAGGTCGACGGCGTCGGCGGCGGCGATTCGCGCCTCGCTCGCCGCGGCGATGCGGAGTGCGGTCCCTCCTGCGAGCCGCAGCGCGAGCGAGCCCTCGGGCCCGGGTCCGGTGCGCAGCAGCGCCCCGGGGGGAACGGCGCTGCCGACCTCGAGCGGCAGCGTGGTCCCTCCCCCGGTGGCGATCGTCGCGCCCGGCGCCGCCGCCTCGACAGTCGCCACGTGGGGCGGGATCGGCACCGTGGCGTCGCGCCACCGGCTGACGCCGATTGCCAGGGCCACGGTGGCGGCGAGCGCCGCGAGGCCGGCGACCAGGCGGCGGCGCGGTCGCGCAGGGGGCGCTGCGACCGTGGGCTCGTCGACGCGCGCCTCGTCCACCGGCGCGCTCGCCTTCAACCCGGAGAGCCAGGCGGCGCGGCCCGCCGCCGTCAACCGGGCGAGGTCCTCCGGCGGCAGCGGCTGCCGCGCTCCGGCGAGCTCGAGCAGCTCGCGGACATCGTCGTCGCGCTCCGGCGTCACGACGGGCTCGTCGCTCATCGCAGGCTCCCTTCGTCATCGTCGTCGCCGCCATGGCGGACCGCATCCCGGCGCAACCGTTCCCAGGCGGCGCGGAAGGCCTGCCGCGCCCGAGCCAGCAACGACTCGGCGGCCTTCGGCGGCAGCCCCAGCCGCTCGCCGACCTCGGCCACGGACATGCGCTCGACGTATTTCCACTCGAGCGCGCGTGCGTAGCGCTCGGGGAGGAGGTCGAGGCAGAGGTGCACGAGCTCCGCCGTCTCGCCGCGCAGCAGGTCGCGCTCGGGATCGTCCTCGGCGGTGCGCCAGAACCCGGCGGCGGGCTCGACCGTCTCCGTCACCTCGAGCGGCACCAGCGCGCGGCGCGGCCGTCGCAGGTGCATGAGGATCTCGTTGCGCGAGCACGAGCAGAGCCAGGTGAGCAGCGACGCCTCTCCGCGGAAGCTGTCGAGGTGCGCGAGTGCCTTGCAGAGCGCCGTCTGCGCGATGTCGCCCGCGAGGTCGCGGTCGCCACGGAGGCGGGCGAGGGTGAAGCGGAACAGCGGCGGGACGTAGCGCTCCGTGAAGACGGTGAAGGCGGCCTCGTCTCCCGCCCGCATGCGCCCCACGAGCGCGAGCTCCTCGGCGTGCAGTTGCATGGTCGTCCGGCGAGCATCGTCGCCAGAGGGTGTGATGCGCGCCACGGGCAGATCCTCCGCCACGGGGGCCATCCTAGGCGGCTGCCGGCAGGGTGGCACCGCCTGCTCGATAATGCTCCCGTGGACCGCTCTCACGGGTGGCGATGAGCGTCGCGCTCGAGACGCTCGTCGCGCGGCTGCGCGCCGGCATCGATCGCGAAGAGAGCGCGCGGCGGCTCGATGCCCTGCTGCGACCGCGCCTCGCCCGCTACTTCCGGGCTCACGGTTTCCGCTCCGACGAGGCGGACGAGCTGGTACAGAAGACGCTGGCGCGGGTCTTTCTCGGCGTGCAGCAGCTGCGCGCCGAGACGAGCTTCCTCCCCTGGCTGTTCGTCATCGCGCGCAACGTCGGTCGCACCGAGCGGGCGCGGCAGGCGCGCGAGCGGTCGGTGCTGGTGCATGCCGAGGAGGCCGAGATCGATCCCGAGCTGTCGGACGTGGCGGGTGATGCGTTCGCTGCGGCGGCGCAGCCGGTGGCGCACGAGCTCCTCGCTGCTGTCGAGCGGGCGGTGGCGTCGTTGCCGGTGCAGCAACGGCGCTGTCTTCTTCTTGCGGCCCGCGACGGGCTGGCCTACGAAGAGATCGCACAGCTGCTCTCCCTGAGCGCGAACACGGTACGGAACCACCTGGCCGCCGCTCGACGACGCCTGCGCGAGCTGCTGGCGGCGAGCGGGGACGAGCCTCCTCGAGGTCCGAGATGAGCGAACCCTTCGATCCGATCGACGCCTTGCGCCAGCTTCCGGCCACCGAGGGGCGGGGGCCGTGTCCCGAAGAAGAGCGCTGGGTCGAGCTCCTCACCGGCCGTCTCGACGCGGCCGAGGAGGAGCAGCTGCGCCGGCACCTCGAGGACTGCCCGTCGTGTGCGGCGACCGCCCGCGACGCCGGGCAGTTCCTGGTCGCCATGGGCGAGCTGGCGGCGCCGGTCCGGGCCCGACGGCGGTCTCTTGCGGTGGGCCTCGCTGCCGGGGTCGCCTTGGTCGTGGTGGGTACCGCCATGCTGTTGAAGACCGGCGTGGGACGGAGGCCGGCGCCCGATCCGGTGGCCGAGCTCGCGGCGTCGATCGAGGTGGCGGCTCCGGCGGAGCCGGACCCGGGCTCGATCGACGCGGAGCTGACGTTTCGCGGTGCTGGCGACGGCGAGCGAGCCCGCTCCCTCGCCGCGGCGCTGGCGCCCTATCGGAGTCGCGACTACGGAAGCGCCTGCGCCGCCCTGGCCATCCACGGCCACCGCTTCTCCGAGGATCGGGAGGCGCGCTACCTCGGCGCCGTTGCCTGCCTCAAGGCCGGCAAGGTCGACCGGGCCGAGGCACTGCTCGCCGCGCTCGCCGCCTCGCCGGGCGATCGCCACGACGACGCGCGGAGCCTGCTCGGGCGCGTGAGCCGTGCGCGCGAAGGTCCTGGCCGATGAGCTGGCGAAGGGCCGTCGCTCTCGCCGGATTGGCGGCAGCCCTGCTCGCCGCCGCTCCACCGCCGGCGTACCACGAGGGAGCTGCGAGCAAGCCGCGCGGCGAGGCGCTCCGGCTCGTCGAGGAGGCGGAGGACCTGCTCTTCGTGTCCGGCGGCAACCTGACCCTCGCGGCGTCGCGCGCGGCGCGGCGAGCCTCCCGGGCCGAGGGCGACACGGGTGCCGAGGTCGCCGCCCTCGCCGTCCTCGCCGCGGCGCTGGCGAACCATGGTGACCGCGACGCGGCGGCAGAGACCTTCGCCCAGGCCGAGGCCCTGGCCGCGTCCGCGGGACCGATCCCGGAAGCGACCGTCCTTCTCTGGCGCGCCCGAGTGGACTGGTTGCGCGCGGACTACGGCCGAGCGCTGACCGCGGCCGAGCGCGGCCTGGCGCTGGGCGAGCAGGCGGGAGATCGCGGGCTCCAGGCCGCGGCCCTCGTGGTCCTGGGCCAGATCGACGTCAAGCGGGGTGCCTACGAAGCCGCGGTGGGCCGCTACGCCCGCGCCGCCTCGTTGGCAGCGGTCGCCGGCGACCGGCGTCGCGAAGCGTGGGCGCTGGAAGGTCTCGCCTTCGTCGATCTAGACCGCGGCCACTTCGCCAGCTCCCTGGACCACCTGACGACCGCCATCGAGCTCCATCGCCGGCTTCGCAACGTCGCCGGTCAGGCCCGCGTGCTCGAGCGCCTCGCGGTGCTCTACCTCTTTCAAGGCAACTTCGAGGATGCGCTCGCCGCGGCGACGCGCTCGCTGGCGCTCGCCGAGGGACCGGGCGGCAACGTGGCGTCGGCGGCCCTCGCGCGCCAGGCGCGGGGCAACGCCATGCGACGCCTGGGTCGCTACGAGGACGCGCGCCGCGAGCTGGAGCTCGCCCTGGCGCTGCGCCGGGAGATCGGCGATCCGCGGGAGGAGGCCTGGCTGCTGGCTCGTCTCGGGACGCTCGAGAGCGAGCTCGAGCGGCCGGCCGAAGCGCTCGCGCGGTACCGCGAGGCGCTCGCCCTCTGGACGCGGCTCGGGGAGTTGCGGGCCCCGGTCTGGTACCTGGTCGAGGCGGCGCGCGCCAGCGAGGGCCTGGGCGACACGGCGGCCGCGCGCGAGCTCTTTCGCGCCGCGATCGAGGTCGCCGAGCGTATCGAGCTGCCGTATCGCAGCGTCGCGCTCGGCGGTCTGGCGCGCCTCGAGGCGCGCGCCGGCGAGCGGTCGGCGGCGTTGCTCGACGGCAGGCGAGCGGTGGAGGCCGCCCATGCGACCGGCAATCTCGCCATGACCTGGGGCGCGCTCTTCGACCTCGCCGAGGTGGAGCTGGCGTTCGGCATGCGGTTGGAGGCGGTGGACCACCTGCGCGCGGCGCTCGCCGCGATCGAGGCGCTGCGCGCCGAATCGGTGCCGAGCGACCGCGCCAAGCGCGCCGAGTCGGCGGACCGCCAGCGCGTCTTCGCCCGCACGGTCGGCCTGCTCTACGACCTCGGGTTGACGGCGGAGGCGCTCGAGGTCGCCGAGCGTTCGCGCGCGCGTGCCTCGCTCGACCTCTTCGCCAGCGCGGGAGCGCGCGATGCGCGCGCCATCGCCGCGGAGCTCGCCGGCTCCGGGGCCGAGGCGGTGCCCAGCTCGCGGTCCGCGCCGGTGCCGGCGGTGCCGTTGCTCATTGGCGAGGTGCGGTCGCGCGGCCTCGTCGCGATCGAGTACTTCGTCGGCGAGGGCCGCCTCTTCGCCTGGGTCATCGCCGCCGACGGCAGCCTGCACGCGGCGGCGACGCCGCTCGTCGCGGGGGAGCTCGAATCGCGCGTCCGCGCGGCGCGCCAGGGACTCGGCCTCGTGGGTGCGCTCCGCGAGGGGCCGGCTCTCCCGACGTCGCGGCAAGCCACCGAGGGCGGCGGCGGGAGCGAACCCGCGGCGGCGCTCGCCGCGCTGTATCGGCTGCTGATCGAGCCGCTCGCGCGCTGGCTGCCGAGCGAGCCGGGGCGCACCGTGACCATCGTGCCGCACGATCGGCTCTTCCTGCTCTCCTTCGCCGCCCTGCGCGATCCGGGCGGCCGCTACCTCGTCGAGCGCCACGCGCTGAGCTACAGCCCCTCGCTCGCGTTGCTCGCCTGGACCGGCCGGCCGCGCGCGGCGGCCACGGCGCGGCAACCCGCGCTGGTGGTGGGCAACCCGGCGATGCCGACCTTGCCCGGGGCCACGCAGCGGCTCGCGTCGCTTCCGGGCGCCGAGCTCGAGGCGCGGGCGGTGGCCGCCGAGCTCGGGCCGCGGACCGTCGTTCTCGTCGGCGCGGCGGCCGGCGAGGCGGAGGTCCGACGACGGGCGACGAATGCCCCGCTCGTCCACCTGGCGACCCACGGCCAGCTCGACGAGGGAGAGCCGCTGGCGAGCCTGGTGGCCCTGGCGCCGGATGCAGCGCCGGCCGTGGGCGACGGACGGTGGACGGTGGCGGAGATCCAGGAAGAGACGCTCGCCGCGGATCTGGTCACCCTCTCGGCATGCGACACCGGCCTCGGCCGGCTCTCGAGCGACGGCGTGCTCGGCCTGTCGCGCGCTTTTCTCGTCGCCGGCGCGCGCAGCGTGGTGGTCAGTCTGTGGCGGGTCGCCGACGTCGCGACCCGCTTCCAGATGACTCGCTTCTACGCCGCCCTCGGCGCCAACGGCGGCGACCGCGCCTCCGCCTTGCGCCAGGCGCAGCTCGAGACCCTGGCGGCGCTGCGCGCGGGGACCCTCGTTGCGCCCTCCGGGAGGCCGATCGCGGAGTCTCCCGCCTACTGGGCCCCCTTCGTCCTCGTCGGCGAGCCGCGCTGAACCGCGCCGACTGGTACGAAACCGTCGCGGCCGGGTCTGACTGGGCAGCCAGGGCGCAATCTGCACGTCGCGCCCGCGGGGGTCGTCATGTCGCGATCGAGGCTCGAGCAACTCGTCGTCGTCGGTTGCGCTGTCGGCACTGCGATCCTGCCGCTCCGTGCCGGTGCGGATGCGGTTCCGTTCGGCAGCGCGTCGACGATCGATGTGGCGGCCGGTGCCACCTGGTTGCGAGCCGCGGACCTGGATCGCGACGGCGATCTCGACCTGATCGGCAACCTGGAGAGGTCGGTGTGGTGGTACGAGCGCGATCCGGCGGTGGCCGGCGGCTACGTCGAGCATGAGGTCTATGCCTATCCCGCCAGCACCACCATCCACGAGATCGAGATCGGCGACGTCGATCACGACGGCTGGGTCGACGTGCTGGTCTACCGCGAGGTCGTGAACCTCCCCGGCAGCAGCTTGATCCTCGACTGGCTCGAGAACGACGGCGGGCCGGCGGCAGGCCTTTGGACGAAACGCAACATCAAGACCTGGGGCGACGATGTGTTCATCCACTCTCAGACGCCCGACAGCCTGGAGGTGGCTGATTTCGATGGTGACGGCGATCTCGACGTGACGGTCGGCCGCGAGATCCTGCCGGAAACCGGGTGGGAGGGCCAGATCGAGTGGATCGGCAACGACGGCACGCCGGTCGACGGCGGCTGGAACGGCCACATCCTCCGCGACTGGGAGGCGAACAAGCGCCTCTACTCGCTCCGCGCCGGCGACCTGGACGGGGACGGCGACCTCGACCTCGTCGGCACGCCGGAGGAGTACCCGGCCATGCGCCCCGTCGTCTGGTGGGAAAACGATGGCACACCGGCCAACGGCGCCTGGGCGGAGCACATGATCGAGAGCAGCCTCGCGCATTCGTTCGCGTGCCGCGACGACATCGACCTCGGCGACATCGACCGCGACGGCGACCTCGACGTCGCCATGGGGATGGGCCTCAATCTCTTCTGGTGGGAGAACGACGGCACGCCGGCTGTCGGCGAATGGGCCAGCCACGCGATCCCGGCGTCCGCGACTGGGGCCTGCTCCGTGCGCCTCGCCGACGTCGACCGCGACGGCGACCTCGACGCGATGACCGACGAGCCCGGCGTGGGGTGGTACGAAAACGACGGAACGCCGAGGGTGGGGAGCTGGACCTTCCGAGCGATCGAGGACGTGGGCTGCGACGAGGTCCTCGTCGCCGACCTTGACGGCGACGGCGATCCCGACGTCGCCGGCAGCGACTCCGAGAGCTTCTTCTCCTTCGAGAACCTCGAGATCCACCGCAGCGTCAAGCTGCTCGACGAGACGGCGGTGAACAACCTCGTCGACGAGGCCTACGACCTCCTGGCGGTCGATCTCGACCGTGACGGCGACGTCGATCTCGTCTCGGCTGCCGAGGCCAGCGATCGCCTCTACTGGCACCACAACGACGGCACTCCCGGGCCGGGCACCTGGACGCTGTCGGCGATCAGCACGCTGCCGGACGGCCCGCGCGCCGTGGCCGCCAGTGACCTCGACGGCGACGGCGACACCGACCTCGTCTCGGCCTCGTACAACGACGACACGGTCGCCTGGTACGAGAACACCGGCGCCAACGGCGACTGGACCCGGCGGGTGATCTCGAACGCGGCCGGCGGCGCCCAGGACGTGGTCGTCGTGGACATCGACGGCGACGGCGACCTCGACGTCGCAGCGGCGCAGTACCTCGACAACGAGATCTCGTGGTATCGCAACAACGGCGCCAGCCCGCCCGGCTTCGGTGGCTTCTTCGTCGATTCGACGCCCTTTGTCGGCCCGCGTGCTCTAGCCGCCGGCGACCTCGACGGCGATGGCGACGTCGACTTGGCAGCAGTGTCGGAGACCGGCGACGCGGCGGTCCGCTACACCAACGACGGCACTCCAGACGTCGACGAGTGGGACCTGCATCCCATCGACGAGTTCGACGTCGACGGCCCGAAGGACATCGCCCTCGTCGATCTCGACCGGGACGGCGATCTCGACGCCGTTGTCGCGGCCGACGCCGGCGGAGCGGTCTCCTGGTACGAAAACGAGGGCAGCCCGATCGGCTGGACGGGGCGAACGATCAATGGCAACTGCGGCCGCGCCCGCAGCGTGGCTCCCGGCGACTACGACGGCGACGGCGACCCCGACGTGCTGCTCTCCTGCTACGACGACGACGCGATCTGGCTGGCGCGCAACAACGGCGGGGCGACGCCGGGCTTCATCAACGACCTCGTCTCGGTCAGCGCCAACGGCGCCCGCACCGTCGTCGCCGCGGACCTCGACCGCGACGGCCACCTCGATGGCGCCGTCGCCCAGGGCAGCGACGACCAGATCGCCTGGTACGAGAACGTCGGCGGCCAGTTCCGCGTCACCGGCACGGCGATCGCCACGAATCCTCTCGCCAACGACCAGCCGCAAGGGGCCTTCCGCGCCGTGGTGCTCCACCGGGGCCGCGTGGCCGACGAGTCGGTCGAGCTCTCCGCGGTGGCGGTGAAGCTCGAGGCGACGGCGGGCGACCCGCTCACCGCCTTCGAGGCCGCCTCGCTCGTCGACGCCGTGCAGGTCTATGGCGACGACGGCGACAACGTCTTCGAGTCGTGGGCCGACCCCCTTCTCGCCAGCGGCGCCGCGGCGGGCATCGACGTTCAGGGCGTCGTCTGGGTCGACCTGCTCGACGGCATCGCCGGAGCGGCGATTCCCGCCGTGACCCAGAAGACCTACTTCGTCGCGCTCGAGCTCGCCAATCCGTACGGCGCCTTCGCGCCGCCCTCGCTCCGCGTGACGCTCCTCACCGACGGGGCGAACCGCTGCGAGGCGCAGGATCGTGCCTTCGACCTGCCGCTCGACCTCGAGCCGACCACCAGCGTGGCCACGTCGACCGTCACCTTCGTCGACGCGCTCTTCAGAGACGGCTTCGAGAGCGGTGACACCGTGCGGTGGGACGGCACGAGACCATGACCCGCGCGCATCAGGGATAGAGCACCAGGGTCGCCACGGTCTGGGCCGCGCTCGCCGGGGGTCCGGCGTCGTTGATGACGTGCGCGATCGTTCCCACGCCGCCACCCAGCGACACCGTGGTCATGCTGTGAAAGCGCACTGCATCGACCGTGGGCGCCTCGAATGCCCGGTCGAGCACCACCGCCGGGTTCGAGCGGAAGTAGCAATAGCTGCCGAGCCCCCAGGCCTCGTGGACCGTCACCCTGCCACCGACCTCGTACGCGGCGAATCCGCGGGAGGGGCCGTCCATCCAGCTCGCCTGGTCCGGCGGGTCGTAGGGCAGCTCGTTCTGGTAGAAGTAGGTGCGCCCCCGCTCGCCGTTCCAGATCGTCTGCTGCCTCTGGTAGTGCTCGACAAAGAGGCCGTACATGGTGACGTCGTCGCCGTCGACGACGAGGCCGGTGTCGGCGGTGTTCTCCGTCCAGCCGATGCCGCTGCCGTGGTCGCCCCGCCAGAGCCAGAGGTGGTCGCCGATCACGTCGCTGCTGTGGATGCGCAGGCTCACCGTCGCCTTGCCCGCGTGTACGCCGCCGATGCGGAAGAAGAGATCGTGGAGCGACGTGGGGTTCGCCGCGTGATCGCCCGAGGAGCCGGCCGGCCCGACCTCCATCAGCGTCGCCGAGTTGGTGGTCCCAGCTTCGATCAGGAGGCCGGCGATCTTGACTCCCGGCACGTCGGCCACCGACAGGGCCATGACCCCGCCGTCCGCTTGCAGCGTCGCGAGCCCGAGCCCCAAAACCACCGTGTCGGCGCGGGTGACGCGAATGGTGTCGTCGAGGTGGTAGACGCCGGGCGTCACCAGCAAGTGGAGACCCCGCGTGAGGGCCGCGTTGATGCTGGCCGCCGTGGCTCCAGGCTTCACGACGTGGAACCGATCGATCGACAGCGACGTCCCGGCGGGGCTGCCGTCGCCCCAGCTCGTGCCCGAGGAGCCGGTGCGGAGCGCCGGCACGAAGACCCGATAGCTGCCCGAGCGGTCGACGTAGAGGAACGGCTTCTCGCGGACGACGGGGGTGGTGGCGAGCGTGGTGTAAGGCGGGCGCGGGAAGCTGCCCTGCGGCGGGTTCACGACCCCCTGGAAGACCATGTTCCAGTTGCTGCCCACCCAGCTGCCGAAGTGCGTGTTCCGCGTGTACCACTGCTGCTGCGAGCCCGAATCGACGCGGCCGTCGACGCGGACGTCGGCGAAGAACCCGCCGCTCGACCAGCCACCGTCGTCGAGCACGAGGTCGCCGCGCACGTGCATGCGGCGGTAGGGCGCGGCCTGGGACACCGCCCAGCGGTCGCTGCCCCCGGCGGGATCGACGGTGAGGTTCTCGGCGCCGCGCCAGAAGTTGTGCGTCGCGTTGCCGCGGAACCAGTCCGCCTCGACGTGGACGGCGCCCTCGATCACGGTGTCGCCGGGCAGCAGGCCGAGGCCCAGCACCTGGGTGTAGTAGCCGACGTTGACGTCGGCGCGGTAGGTGCCGGGGAGGAAGAGGATTGCGTAACGGCCGTCGCCGAACTGGGCCTGCTCCTGCTGCCCGAAGATCTCGTCGAGCCTGCTCTGGATGGCCTCGCGGGGCATCGACGGGGCGAACACCACGACGTTGGGACCGAGATCGGGCCGCGCAGGCGCGCCGCCCTGCGGATCCGCCACCGCGGTGTAGGGAGGAACGTCGGCGGGCTGCCGTGCGCCGGTGCACCCGGCGACCAGGGCCGCCACGCAGGCGCCGGCGACGAGCGTCGAGAGCTGCCTTCGATTCACGAGCGGCTCATCATCTCGACTGACGGTGGCCGACTCCGTCGACTCAGGTTGCGGGTGCGCGACCGCGCAGCCCGAAGGCGAGCCCCGCCGGATCGACGAGCACCGCCATCACGTCGCCCCCGGGGAGCACCGCCGGCGGCACGACGACCGTGGCTCCCCGCCCTCGCGCGCGCTCGACGTAGGCCTCGACGTCGTCCACCTCGACGAAGAGTTGCACGAAGGAATGCGCCTCCGGCGGTGCCGGCCAGACGCCGCCGTCGATTCCCCGGTCGCTGCCCGAGCGCAGCTCGCGATAGCGAAGGGCGTTGTCGACGTCGAGCCGCCAGCCGAAGAGGTCGCAGTAGAACGACGCGACGGCATCCGGATCGCGAGCGACGATCTGCCAGGAGACGACGGGGTTGCTCACTTCGAACCCTCCACGATCCACGAGTCCTTCGAGGCCATGCGCAGCGCGCCGCGGTGGAGGAGGCGCTGCAGCGCGACGTTGACCTCGTCGGTGGCGAGGTTGGTGCGCACCGCGAGCCAGCGGGAGTCGGCGCGGAAGTCGACCCGGCCGACCGCGGCCAGGACTGCGTCGTCGACCTCCGCGGCGCAGCACGCGGCGATGGCTTCCGGCGCCAGCCCGGCGCGCGCGGCGAGCGCGCGCAGGCTGGCCGTGCCGAGCCGGCGGCGGCGCCTGAGGAACTGCGACAGCGCCGCGTGGTCGAACCGGAGCTGGCGCGCGAAGGCCCGCAGCGAGTAGCGCGGGTTCCGGGTCCGCCGGCGCTCGAGCTCGCCCGCGAGTCGCTCTCTCAGGTCCACGCCTCGCATACTAGGCGAGCGCCCGGCGAGTCGCGGCGGCCGCGATTCGCGAAGTGGGGCAAACCCCTCGGAGCCGAGCCCCCGAGCGGCGCGTATACTCCCCCGCTTCATGACCCTCGAGGTCTACAAGTTCGGCGGCGTTGCCATGGGCGGGCCGGAGGCGATCCGGAGCGCGGTGCGCCGCGTCGCGGCCGCCCGCCGGCCGGCGGAGGGGGCGGCCGCGGCAGCCGGCGGCGTGTCGACGGCCTCGCGCGCCGCGCGTCAGGCGCCGAAGACCCCGCGCGCGGCCAGGTCCGGAGGCGTCGGCTCGACACGAGTGGCCTGCGTCGTCTCGGCGATGTCGGGCGTGACGGACCTCCTCCTCGCCGCGGCGCGCGCCGCCCTCGCCGGCGACCGCGCCGCCTGGGAGGACGCCGCCGCCCGCTTCGAGGCGCGGCACCAGGAGGTCGTCACCGCCCTCGTCGCCAGCCCCGCGCGCGCCGCCGCGCTCTCCGCCGAGGTGACGGCTTCCACTCGCGAGCTCGTCGCCATGTGCGAAAGCGTCGCCGTCCTGCGCGAGCTCACCGCGCGCGCGCAAGACGCCCTCGTCTCGCGCGGCGAGCGCGTGCTCGCGAAGCTCTTCGTGGCGGCGCTCGCCGAGGCCGGCGTCCCCGCCGAATACGTCGACGCCACCGACGTGATCTACACCGAGCGGCGGCTCGGCAGCATCTGGCCGAGCTTCCCGCGCTGCGCGCGGGCCGCCCGCGAGCGCATGACGCCGCTGCTCGATGCCGGCACGGTCCCTGTGATGCCCGGCTTTCTCGGTCGCGGCCCCGAAGGCGAGCTCGTCACCCTCGGCCGCGGCGGCACCGACTTCTCGGCCGCGCTCCTCGCGCGGAGCCTCGACGCCGACTCGGTGACGCTCTGGAAGGAAGTCGACGGCCTGATGACCGCCGACCCCAAGAGCGTCCCCTCGGCGCGCGTGCTCGCCGAGCTCCACTACCGCGAGGCGGCCGAGCTCGCCTACTACGGCGCCAAGGTGCTCCACCCGCGGACGATGATCCCGCTCGTCGACCGCAAGATCCCGCTCTTCGTGCGCAACGCCTTCCACGACGGCTCGCCCGGCACCCGCATCGCCGGCGACGTCGGCCCCGGCGCCTACCCGGTCAAGGCGCTCACCGCCGTGCGCGGCCAGGCGCTGGTGTCGATCGAGGGCGGCGGCATGATCGGCGTTCCCGGCGTCGCCGGCCGCACCTTCGGCGCGCTCTCGCAGGCCGGCCACTCGGTGTCGATGATCAGCCAGGCCTCGAGCGAGGCGAGCATCTGCTTCGTCCTCCCCGCGGACGAGGCGACCCACGCCGTGAAGGCCCTCGAGGAGACCTTCCTCCTCGAGCGCAAGGCGAAGCTCGTCGACCGCATCGCCGTCGAGCGTGGCGTGGCGCTCATCGCCGTCGTCGGTCTCGGCATGCGCGGCCGCCACGGCATCGCGGCGCGCACGTTTTCGGCGATCAGCGCCGCCGGCGTCAACGTCGAGGCCATCGCGCAGGGCTCGTCGGAGCTCAACATCACCATCGCAGTGCCCGAGGCCGACGCCACGCGCGCCCTGCAAGCGTTGCACCGCGAGTACCAGCTCGACAAGCTGCGGCCGCTCGCCGACACGACGGGACGCGCCTCGAAGCTCACCCTCCTCGGCTTCGGGCAGATCGGGCGCGCGCTCGCCGCCCAGCTCGTCGCGCAGCAGCGGCACCTGCGCCAGCAGCTCGGCGTCGAGATCGAGGTCACCGCCATCGCCGACCGCTCGGGGATCCGCGTCGAGGAGCACGGGTTCACCGCCGCCGACCTCGAGAGCCTGGCGGCGCAGAAAGCTGCCGGCGGCAAGCTCTTCGCGGGGCGCTCGCCGCTCTCCCTCGCCGAGCTGCAGCGGACGATGCGCGAGGAGCTCTGGCTGCTCCCCTCGCACCGACCGATCCTCGTCGACCTGACGTCCGAGGAGACGGCGCCGCTGCTGCAGGAGGCGCTCGAACAGGGGTTCCACGTCGTGCTCGCCAACAAGAAGCCGCTCGCCGGGCCCCAGGTCGAGCTCGACCGCCTGCTCGCCACCGCCCGCGAGCGCGGCCTGTCGCTGCGCTACGAGGCGACCGCCGGCGCGGGGCTGCCGGTGCTCGACACGCTCGCCAAGCTCCAGGAGTCCGGCGACCGCGTCGAGAGCATCCTCGGCTGCTTCTCGGGCACCCTCGGCTTCCTGATGACCGCGCTCGAGAACGGGCGGCCGTTTTCGGCGGCGGTGCGCGAGGCGTGGCAGCGCGGCTACACGGAGCCCGACCCCCGCGACGACCTCTCGGGGCGCGACGTGGCGCGCAAGGCGCTGATCCTCGCGCGCACGCTCGGTCGCCGCGTCGAGCTCGACGAGGTGGCGCTCGAGCCCCTCTTCCCGCCCGAGCTCGACGACGCCGACCCGGCGCGGTTCGTCGCCGGCCTCGTCGCCCTCGACGCGCCCTTCGCCGCGCGCGCGGCCCGCGCCAAGCGCGACGGCAAGGTGCTGCGCTACGTCGCCCGGGTCGGCAAGAAGAGCATCAGCGTCGGCGTCGAGGAGGTTGCCGTGGCCTCGCCGATGGGACGGCTCGCCGGCACCGCGAACCAGGTGGTCATCCAGTCGCGGCGGTATCACGACAATCCGCTCGTCGTCACCGGCCCCGGCGCCGGCGCGCAGGTGACGGCCGCGGGCGTGCTCAACGACATCGTCGCGATCACCGTGCAGGAGCGGCGCGCCGAGGGCGCGGTGCGGCCGAAGCCGCGCAAGCGGTAGGCGCGGAGCGGCTCGGCGGAGCGCCGCAACGAAACGCCGAGGCCAACGGTGGCGAGTGCGACGTCCGGGGCGGGCGGCGCAGGCCCCGCCCCTACACCAAGTCGGAGCAGCGACCGATTGCCACTACGCGCGAACGGCACCGCACGGGGCTCACGCGCGACCTCCCGAGACCTCCCGAGACCTCCCGGGACCTCCCGGGACCTCCCGATGGCGATGCGGGCGTACACTTCCCGCATGTCCTCGCCGGAGTCGGCGGCCAGCGACGTCACCGTTCTCTTGCGCGCCTGGCGGCGCGGCGACGAGGGCGCTGGCGAGCGGCTGCTCCACTGCGTCTACGACGACCTCAAGCGCATCGCTGCGGCCCAGTTCCGCGGCGAGCGCGGCGAGCACACCCTGCAGCCGACCGCGGTCGTGCACGAGGCCTACGTGCGCCTGATCGGCCAGCGCGAGATCGACTGGCGCGACCGCGCGCACTTCTTCGGCCTGGCGGCGACGATGATGCGGCGGGTCCTGGTCGACCACGCCCGGGCGCGGAGCGCCGCCAAGCGCCGCACCGACCCGGCCATCGTCACCACCCTCAGCGCCCCCGGCGGCCCCGACGTCGAGCTGCTCGACCTCGACCGCGCCCTCTCCGCGCTCGCCGAGCGCTATCCACGACAGACGCGCGTCGTGGAGCTGCGGTACTTCGCCGACCTCGACGTGGAGGCCATCGCCGTGTGCCTCGACGTCTCGCCCGCCACCGTCAAGCGCGACTGGCAGTTCGCGCGCGCCTGGCTGCGAGCGGAGATCGAGGCGCCCCGCTGAGCGAGACCCAGCTCCCCGACCTGTTCGCGCGCGCCCTCGACATGCAGCCGCCGGAGCGCGAGCGCCTCGTCGCCGAGCTCCGCGCCACCGACCCCGCCCTCGCCGCGGAGCTGTTCCGCCTGCTGGCCGCCGAGGGCGGCGAGAGCGTGCTCGACCGCTCGCCCTGGCAGCGGCACGTCGACACCGCCGACGTGGCCGCCTCGCTTCCTCCGAAGATCGGTCCCTACCGCATCGTGCGCGAGCTCGGCCGCGGCGGCATGGGCCGCGTCTTCCTCGCCGAGCAGCAGGGCGCGGACTTCACCCGCATGGTGGCGCTCAAGGTCGTGGCGCCCGGCGGGGCCGGCCCGGAGCGTGAGCGGCGGTTCCGCGAGGAGCGCCGCATCCTCGCCGCCCTCGAGCACCCGGGGATCGCGCGCTTCTACGACGCCGGGCGCGCCGACGACGGCACCTGGTTCCTCGCGCTCGAATACGTCGAGGGCGAGGACTTCCTCACCTTCGTCCGCCGCGGCGGGCTCGACGTGCGGGCGCGCGTCGAGCTCTTCCTGCAAGTGCTCGACGCCGTCGACTTCGCGCACCGGCGGCTGATCGTGCACCGCGACCTCAAGCCCGGGAACGTCCTCGTCGCTCGAGACGGGCGCGCCAAGCTGCTCGACTTCGGCATCTCGAAGATCCTCGACGTGGAGGAGGAGACGAACCCGGCGACGCGGACCGAGCTGCGCGCGCTCACGCCGGCTTACGCCAGCCCCGAGCAGCTCCGCGGCGAGCGGGTGACCATCGCCGCCGACGTCTACTCGTTGGGCGTCATGCTCTACGAGGCCCTCGCCGGCAGCCGGCCTGCCACGGAGGTGGGTGCACGAGCTGCCGCGCCCTCCGCGCCGTCGAGCGCCTTCCGCACGCGCGTTGTCGAAGAGACCGCCGAACGGACGAGAGCCATCCGCCGCCGCGACCTCGCCGGCGACCTCGACGCCATCACCCTCAAGGCGCTGCGCGCCGAGCCGGAGAGCCGCTACCGCTCCGCAGCGGCCTTCGCCGACGACCTGCGCCGGTGGCTGTCGGGACAGCCGGTCGAGGCGCGCCGCGGCAGCCGCCGCTATCGCGTGGGCAAGTTCGTCGCCCGCCATCGGCTCGCCCTCGGCGCCGCGGCGGCGGTGCTCGTCGCTCTCGCCGGCGGCCTCTCGATGGCGATGGTGCAACGCTCGCGCGCGCTCGCGGCGCAGGCGAAGGCCGAGGCCACGGTCGCCGACCTCCACCGCCTCTCGCAGGCGATGCTCTTCGAGATCTACGACCAGGTCCGCGTGCTCCCCGGCTCCCTCGCCGTGTCGAGCACCATCGTGCGCCGCGCCACCGAGGTGCTCGATCGTCTGGCGCGGACGGCCGGCGACGACCCCCGCATGTTGCGCGATCTCGCCGCGGGCTACGAGCAGCTCGGAGCGATGTTCGGCGCGCATCCGGCCATGGCTCGCTCGCTGAACCGCCCGCGGGCCGCGGTCGAGGTGCTGGACCAGGCCGCGGGGCTGCGCGACCGGGTCGCGGAGATGCCGGGCGCCACCTTCGCGGATCGGCTTGCCGCGGCCGAGGGGCTCGGCAGGCTGGCGCGGGCGCAGGCCCGCGCTGGCGAGCCGCGGGCCGCGGGGGAGAACACGCGCGCCGGCATCGAGCGGCTGGAGCGCCTCGAGCCCACCGCGCCGGACCGCCGCTTCGTGCGCTACCGGCTGGCCGTGGCCCACACCCGTGCAAGTCGCGACGCCGGCAACCTCAACAACGACCATCCGGAGACCGACCCGCACTTCGTCGCGGCGACGAAGCTCTGGCGCGAGTTCGTCGCCGCGCCGCCCGCTGCCGCACTGGCAGACGAGAGCTTCCCGCTCGAGGTCGGCGCTGCGAACTTGATTCTCGGCCGCGCCGGGCACGAGGAGGACGCGCTCCGCATCAGCGAGCTCGGGCTTCAGACGTTCGAGCGCCACCCACCGCGCGGGCTCAGCGCACGGCTGCTCGGCACGCGGCGGGCCGACCTCCTCTTCACGCGGGCTTCCACGTTCGAGAGCATCGGCCGCAAGGCCGAAGCGCTCGCGGACTACAAGGAGTCCGTGCGTATCGACGCCCGGTTCGAGCCCGATCCCGACTCGCTACTCACCGCGTTGATCTCGCGCCTGTGGGCCAGTCAGCGGGTGGCGACGCTCGCCGCCGAGCTCGGCGACCTCGACTTCGCCGCGGAGGCACTGGCGGAGAGTGAGCGCCTCCTCGTCACGGCCGAGCAGCGCTTCGGGTCGCCGTCGTTCGCAGGAGCGCGCTTCGAGCTCGAGTGGTCGCGAGGCGAAGTGTTTTTCCAGCAAGCGGAGAGGGCCGCCGATCCCGCAGTGCGACGGCGCCTGCTCCGTGCGGCGCTGGCCGAATACCGGGCCGCGCTCGCGCGCGCCGACGCCCTCGGCCACGGCGCCGCCATGCACGGGACGCCGCAGAGCCGCGTCGAGGAGGTCCGCCAGCGAATGCACGCGCTGGAAGCTCGCCTCCGCTGAGACGGCAGGCCCGCAACGCCATGGCCCTCGAGCGGAAGCCGGCCGGTGCCCGAAGCGTAGACTGCCGCCATGACCCCGGCTGAGCCGGCGGCGCTACCCGAGCTGCCGGAGCTCTTCGCGCGCGCCCTGGAAATGCCGCCGGAGGAGCGCGAGCGGTTCGTCGCCCGCGTGCGCGCCACCGACCCTCGGCTTGCCTCCCAGCTCCTGCGCCTGCTCGCCGCCGAGCCGGGAGCGAGCGTGCTCGACCGCCCGCCCTGGTGGCGCCCGGACAAGCCGACCGAGGCGTCGTCCGCGCCGGGGAGGATCGGCCCCTACCGCATCGTGCGCGAGCTCGGCCGCGGCGGCATGGGCCGCGTCTTCCTCGCCGAGCAGCAGGGCGCGGACTTCACTCGCATGGTGGCGCTCAAGGTCGTTGTGCCCGGCGGCGGCGGCGCCGAGCTCGAGCGGCGGTTCCGCGAGGAGCGCCGCATCCTCGCCGCCCTCGAGCACCCGGGGATCGCGCGCTTCTACGACGCCGGCCGCGCCGAAGACGGCACCTGGTTCCTCGCGCTCGAATACGTCGAGGGCGAGGACTTCCTCACCTTCGTCCGCCGCGGCGCGCTCGACATGCGCGCGCGCGTCGAGCTCTTTCTGCAGGTTCTCGACGCGGTGGACTTCGCCCACCGCCGGCTGATCGTCCACCGCGACCTGAAGCCCGGCAACGTCCTCGTCAGCCGCGACGGGAGCGCCAGGCTGCTCGACTTCGGCATCTCGAAGATCCTCGACGCGGACGAGGAGACGAGCCCGGCGACGCGCACCGAGCTGCGCGCCCTCACCCCGGCCTACGCGAGCCCGGAGCAGCTCCGCGGCGAACGGGTGACCATCGCCGCCGATGTCTACTCGCTCGGCGTCATGCTCTACGAAACCCTCGCCGATCGGCGTCCCACCGCTGCGTCCGCGCCCTTGCCGGCGGAGCCCCCTCCGCCGTCGAGCGCGCTGCGCACGCGGGCCGGCGAGGCGTCGACCGAGGAGCCCAGCACGATCCGCTGGCGCGAGCTCTCGGGCGACCTCGACGCCATCACTCTCAAGGCACTGCGTAGCGAGCCGGAGAGCCGCTACCGCTCCGCGGCAGCCTTCGCCGACGACCTCCGGCGCTGGCTCTCCGGGCAACCGGTCGAGGCCAGGCGCGGGAGCAGTCGCTACCGACTGGGCAAGCTCGTCGCGCGCCACCGCATCGCGATCGGTGCGGCCGCGGCGGTGCTCGTCGCGCTCGCCAGCGGCCTTTCGGTGGCGATGGTGCAGCGCTCGCGCGCCCTCACCGCGCAGGCGCGCGCGGAGGCGACGGTCGCCGACCTTCACCGGCTGACGCAGGCGATGCTCTTCGAGATCTACGACCAGGTGCGCGTCCTCCCCGGCTCGCTCGCCGTCTCCGGCACCATCGTCCGCCGCGCCACCGAGGTCCTCGACCGGCTGGCGGCGACGGCTGGCGACGACCCCCGGATGCTGCGCGACCTCGCGGCCGGCTACGAGCAGCTGGGGCTGATGTTCGGCACGCACCCCGCCATCGCTCGCTCGCTGAACCGGCCGCGGGCGGCCGTCGAGGTGCTCACCCGCGCGGCGGAGCTGCGCGGCAGGCTGGCCGCCATGCCAGGCGCGACCTTCGCCGACCGGCTGACGGCGGCAGAGAGCCTGGGCACGCTCGCCCGAGCGCAGTCGCGCGCACGCGATCCGAAAGGCGCCGAGGCCAGCACGCGAGCGGGTATCGAGCAGCTGGAGCGACTCGAGGCCAACACCGCGGACCGGCCCTACGTGCGCTATCTCCTGGCCGTGGCGCACACCCGTGCCGGCCGCGACCTCGGCACCATGGCCAACGAGCACCCGGAGACCGATCCTCACTTCGTCGCCGCGACGCGGCTCTGGCGCGAGTTCGTCGCCGCCCCTCCGGCCTCGGTCCTCGCCGAAGAGCGGTTCACGCATGACGTCGCCGGCGCAAACCTGGTCCTGCTCCGTGCGGGTTACCTGGAAGAGGCGCTGCGAGTGAGCGAGCTCGGGCTCGAGTCGCTCGCCCGTCACCCGCCGCCGGGGCTGAGCAAGGCCGCCCTCGGGAAGCGCAGGGGGGCGCTTCTCGTCACCCGTTTCGCCGCCCTCGAGGAGCTCGGCCGCCACGCAGACGCGCTTGCCGATGCGAAGGAGCTCATCCTTCTGTACGAGGCGAGCCCACCGGATCCAGACAACTTCCTCTCGGACTCGATCCAGCGTATGGGGAGCTACCAGAAAGCAGCCGAGCTGGCAGCGGCGGCCGGTGACCTCGACTTCGCCACGCACGCCCTGGCCACAGGCGAGCGCGTCCTCGCCGGCGCCGAGGAGCGTTACGGCGCTGTGTCGTTTGCAGGGGCGCGTATCGAGCACGAACGGTCGCGGGGCGACGTGCTGGCGCGCCAGGCAGAAGCGGCCAACCCCTCCGATCGCCGTCGCTTGCTGGCGGAAGCGCTCGCCACCTACCGCGCCGCGCTGGCACGCGCCGATGAGCTCGGCGGCACGACCGCCATGCACGGCACTCCCCCGGAGCGCATCGAAGAGCTCCGGCGGCTCGTGCGCGAGCTCGAAGCGCGCCTGCGCTGACGCGCTGCCCTTGGCTCAGGGGCGGCGCTGACGCGCCGCCTGGGCTCAGGGGCTCGCGACGCGCGACCAGCGACTCGTGGCGCCCGACTCGAAGCCGTCCTTGAAGAGGTCGGCCGCCGCCGACCAGACCCACGGCTCGAGGCCCGTGGTGCCGTCGTCGGCGAAGAAGTAGAGGCGCTCGCCGACGGCGGTGAGGCCTTGCGGGCTCGAGGGAGCGATACCGGGGCGGAGGTCGGTGACGAGCGCAGCCGTCGAGCCACCGGCGTCGGCGCGCCAGAGCTCCATGCCGTGCACGTCGTCGTCCGCCGCGAAGACGAGCCGCCCCATCCAGTCGGCGAGCTCGCGCGGCGTCGAAGACCCCGGCCCCGGCCGCACGTCGGCGAGGAGGTGCGTGCCGGCGGGGGTGCCGTTGGTGACCCAGGGCTCGCGGCCGTGTGTGCCGTCGTCGGCGACGAAATAGACGAGACCGCCGGAGGCGGTCACCCAGCGCGGCTGCGAGCCTGCGGCGCCGGAGCGGATTTCGAGCAGCGTTGCGTTGCCCGGGGAGCCGTCGCTCACCCAGAGCTCTTCGCCGGCGGTGCCGTCGTCGGCCGTGAAGAAGACCTTGGGGCCAAGGGCGGCGAGGAGAGGTTGCTCTTCGAAGCCCGGGAGCTCGAGGACTGGAATGCCCGAAGCCGCTCCCGGGCGAAGGTCCACGACGCGGCGGGTGCCCCCGTCGGTACCGTCGCTCGTCCACAGCTCGTCGCCGGCGATGGCGTCGTTGGCGGCGAAGTAGAGAATCTCCGCGCCGGCAGCGTCGACGGTAAGCACCGGGCGTTGCGTCACGCTGTGCGCGCCGCCGCCCAGCGGCACGGTGCCGGCGGGCGTGCCGTCTGTCTTCCACAGATCCGCGGCGGCGAAGTAGAGAGCGCCGGCGGCCGGCGTGAACCATCGCGCCGACGGGCCCGCGCCCAGAAGAGTCGTGCCTGCGGGCGATCCGTCGGTACGCCAAATGCCGTTGGAGGCCGCCAGGAAGCCCACGGCGTTCCAGCTCGTCACTCCGGTCGGCGCCACGCTCCATGCCTCGTTCGTCAGCTTCGTGAGCACCCCTTCGGTGGTCGAACGCCAGAGCTGGAAATCCGACCCGGAGCAGCCGTTGGGGTTCGTGCAGTCGCTGGCGATGAGGAGCAGGTCACTTCCCAGCGACGCCCGGTTGTCGATTGCCATGTACGGGAACATCCCGAAAGAAGGCCCCGGCGCGACATCCGCCAGCAGCCGCGTACCGACGTCGGTCCCGTCGCTGACCCACGGCTCCAGGCCGTGGGAGGACTCCGCGGCGGTGAACGCCACGCCGCCCGCGATCGGTGTCACGAACGCCGGGCAGTTCCACAAAGTGCAGAACGGTGCCGAGCCGGCGCGATCGCCAGCGGCCTGCAGCACGACGGTTCCAGGGTCGTCCGGTTGTGCCGAGCGCACGGCGATTGCGCGTTCCTCGTCGAAGGCGGTGAGCAACACATGACCGCCCAGGCCTGCCGGTTTGGCGACCCCGAACGGATCCACCGACCATCCCGTCCCGACGACGAGCTCGGTGAGCTGGAACGTCCCACCGCTCGTGCCGTCGCTCTGCCACCACTCGACGCCGTGGACACCGTCGTCGGCAGGGAACCACAGACGCCCGTCCGCCGCGCTCAACGAGTGAAAGGCGATCACCCCGCTGCTCGGTCCCGGGCGGATCTCGACCGCCAGATGGGTGCCGGCGAGCGTCCCGTCGGTCGCCCAGAGCTCGCGACCCGTTGCGGTCTGAAATCCGTTGAAGTAGACGACCCCACCCAATGCCGCGAACTCCGAAGGGCGAAGGCTGTCGGTACCGTGCGCGGCATCACCGAGCACGACGGTGCCCGCGGCGGTGCCATCGCTGCGCCACAAGGTCGAGGCGGAACCGGTGGCGTCGGCCGCGAACAGCACGTCGCTACCGAACGTGAAGAACGACCACGCGTCGCTGCCGGCGGGGCCCGGTCGCACGTCGCTTGCCAACGCCGTGCCCGCCGGCGTCCCGTCGGTGACCCAAGGCTCACGACCGTGGGTGCCATCGTCGGCGGAAAAGAAGACTTTGCCGCCCGCGACGCGAGGCTGATCGAAGGCGTCCGGGA
>Ga0075431_100000927_pt1 | contig 25885 bp, 20 predicted proteins | sample RhiMetdeltSRZDD5_FD_75297 | JGI IMG/M metagenome (GOLD analysis project Ga0075431, IMG submission 75297) | Populus rhizosphere microbial communities from Tennessee, USA - Rhizosphere MetaG P. deltoides SRZDD5 | ecosystem: Host-associated > Plants > Roots > Rhizosphere > Soil | place: USA... | reverse complement strand
GCACTCGAAGCTGCGCAGCGGCAGGCCGAGGCCCGCGAGGTTCTGGCGCAGGATCTCGAGCGCCGGCTCGAGCTGGTCGTAGCGTGACTCCGACAACAGCTGGTAGCCGGTCGAGAGCAGCGCCACGTCCGGCGGCGAACCGGGCTGCCCAGCGTCTTCAGGGCGCAGCCGCGCATCCGTCGTGCGGAAGATATGGAACTCGATCTCGAGGCCCGCGACGTAGCTGAAGCCGTGCTCCGCGAGTTTCGCGAGCGCCTGGCGCAAGATGCCGCGCGTATCGAAAGGCACCGGCTTGCCGTTCGCATAGCGCAGGTCGCAGAGCAGCCACCCGGTCTTCGGCGCCCAGGGCAGCACGCGCCAGGTGGCCGGGTCGGCGACCATCAGCGCATCGGCCGCGCCCGACAGCTCTGGGACGCCGACGCCCGCGTCCGCGGTGAAGACCGGGAAGACCGACTTGTTCGAGCTGTCCTTCAGCAGCAGCGAGCTCGGAAAACCGACCCCGTTCTCGAGCGCGGCGCCCACGGCCGCCGCCGCGATCGTTTTGCCGCGCAGGATTCCGTGCTGGTCGGCGAACGCAAAGCGCACGACCTCGATGCCGCGACTCTCGATCTCCTTCTGGATATCGAAAACGGGACGCGAATCGAGCTTCATGCGGCCTTGGCGGACCAGGGCGCCCGGTTGCGGCGCGCGGCGTCCGCCTGCTTGTAGTAGTCGTCCCAGCTTCCGGTTGCGCCGATGCCGTCGATCGCCGCAGGACCAGTGAGCGACCGGGCCTCGGCTTCGCTCAGCATCATCAGCGTCTTCTCGCCGCGCGCGTGCTTCTCGATCGCTTCTAGCAGCATGCGCCGATAGAGAATGATCCCCTTGTCGGTCGCGCCGAGGTGCTCCTTGGTGCGGTCGGCGATGCGCCCCGGGGACTCGCAGGCGAATTGATCGTGGATATTGATGTCGAAGCCCATACCGGTGAACGTCGACTGTCGTTGCTGCTCGGCATCGAAGCCCCATCCGTTCCCGCGGTTGAAGATCGGCTTGTACTCCGGCGCGGGATAGGCCTTGAGGCGCTGCTCGCGCATCGTCTTCTTGTCGACCGGCGTCGTGAAGCTGGTAAAGATCGAATACCAGTAGCAGCCGTAGTCGTCGACGGGCACGTGCCACTGCGTGATCGTCATCTCGGCGTTCATCGGGATGACGAACGTCTGCGGAAAGAGAATATGCGTCGAGCGCCCGTGCGTCTGGCGCTCGTCGATCTTGCGCAGCGTCACCAGGCGGATGCCGTAGTCGGTGCGCTCGACGCTGATGTCGGGGCGATCGAATTCGCGCAGCACCTTCGAGATCGGCAGCTCCGAGTCCGACGGCTTGCCGCGGAATTGCTTGCCGTAGCCCGTCGCGGTGTCCTCGTCCTCGAAGTAGCGGTGCAGGTACGACGCGTGCGCCGGGTCGATGCCGACCTCGAGCGCCTGCAGCCAGTTGCAGTCCCAGAAGCCCTTGAACGCGAACGTGTACGCATCCGGCGCGGTAAAGCAGTCGAAATGGGGAAACGCGGACGGCTCGGCTTCACCCAGCCATGCGAACACGATGCCGCTGCGCTCGAGCACGGGGTAGGCGCGCTGCCGGACGCTCTCGCATAGCCGGCTGCCCTCGGGCTCGGCCGGCGTCTGCAGGCACTTGCCGGTCACATCGAACAGCCAGCCGTGGAACACGCAGCGCAGGTTGCCGTCCTCCCAGCGACCGTAGGCGAGGTCGGCCTGCCGGTGCGGGCAGTGGCGGTCGAGCAACCCGAACTGCTTCTTGGCGTTGCGAAACAGAACGAATTGTTCTCCGAGCACGTGAATCGGCAGCACCGGCCGGGCCAGCCCTTCGAATTCGTCGACCAGCGCAACCGGCTGCCAGTAATTGCGCAAAAGCGTGCCGGCCGCGGTGCCGGGCCCGATGCGCGTGAGCAACTCGTTTCTGTGGGCTCTCACATTTCTACTATAGTGCAAATCAGGAGGAGCCGATCATGCGGAAGTCTCACTGCCTCGCGGTTGCGGTCCTTGCGGCATGCGCGTTGCCCGCCCTTGCGCAATCCGTTGCCGCCGACTTGATCCTGCACAACGGCAAGATCGTGACGCTGGACAAGCGTTCGTCGATCACCCAGGCGGTCGCGGTCCGCGACGGGAAGTTTCTCGCGGTCGGCAGCGACGCGGAGGTGAAGCGATTCTCCGGCCCCTCGACCAAGGTCATCGACCTCGGCGGCCGCACGGTCGTGCCGGGCCTGAACGATTCGCATACCCACTTTCGCGCCGCCGGACTCGCGCTGTACACGGTAAGCATGCGGAACGCGACCTCCGTCGCTCAGGCGCTCGCCGCGATCAAGGAGTTCGCCGCGAAGAAAAAGCCGGGTGAATGGATCGTCGGCGGCGCCTGGCATCCACCGTCGCAGCTCGCCGAGAAACGCTATCTGACGCGCCAGGAGATCGACAGCGTCGCGCCGGACAACCCGGTCTACCTGCCGACGGTCGGCCATTTCGTGATGGCCAACAGCCGCGCGCTGCAACTCGCAGCGATCACACGCGACACGCCGAACCCGGAAGGCGGCACAATCGAGCGCGATCCTGCAACGCGCGAACCGACCGGCACGCTGATCGGCGCGGCGATCGGCCTGCTGACGAAGGCCGTTCCAGACTGGACGCTCGAAGAGCAGGTCGCGCAGTACAAGGCGGGCATGCGCTTCCTCAACAGCAATGGCCTGACCAGCACCATCGAGGGCGGCATCGACGCAGCCGACGTGCGCGTTCTCAGGCATCTCGTCAACAAGGGCGAGCAAACCCTGCGCGTCGGCGTGATGTACCGGCCCGATACTGCGATCGCTGCGGATCCCGTGAAGTGGGAGCAGGCCATGAAGGCCAACGGAGCGTCTTCCGGATTTGGCGACGAATGGCTGCGATTCGCGGGCGTGAAGCTGGCGATGGACGGCGGCATGACGCTGCGCACAGCGCTCACGCGCAAAGCTTACCCGGACGATCCGAAGTTCTTCGGCATGGCCTACCTCAACCCGGAGCGCTTCCGGCAGCTGGTCGAGATCTGCGATCGCTACGGCTGGCGCGTCGGCGTCCACGTGGTCGGCGACAAGGCGGCGGACGTCGCGCTCGACGCGTTCGAGGCGCTCGACAAGAAGAGCCCGATCGCCGGCAAGCGCTTCATCCTGATCCATGCGAGCCTGATCCAGCGCGATCAGATGGAGCGCGCCAAGAAACTCGGCGTGCGGACCGACGTGCAGAACGTCTTCATGTGGGACAAGGCGGCGACCGTCGAGCGGTTCCTCGGCCGGGAAACTGCCGATCGGGCCGTCCCGACACGCACGCTGATCGACGTCCTCGGCATCGAGAATGTCGGCGCGGGCACGGACTTTCCGGTCAACACGGTCAATCCGTTCCTCAACATGTACATCATGGTGACCCGCAAGGACCCGAACGGGACCGTGTACGGCGCGAAGGAGGCGATCAGCCGCGAGGAGGCACTACGTCTCTACACGACTTCGCCTGCGCACTACACCTTCGAGGAGGCGAGCAAGGGGTCGATCGAGCCGGGCAAGCTGGCCGACCTGGTGGTGCTCTCCGCCGACCTGCTGACCGTTCCCGCCGAGTCGATCAAGGACATCACTGCGCTCACGACGATCGTCGGAGGGAGGGTCGTCTACCAGCGCTAGGTGCTCGCGCGGGAACCCTTGCATGCGTACGATGCACATGGTCTTTCGCGCCCTGACTGCATTTGCAACGTTCGCTGCCTTGGCATATTCAGCGCTCGCCACGGCCCAAGACGTTGACGCCTTTACCCCGCAGGGTGAAGTCGCACTCGTGCGCCAGGTAACGGCGCGCTTCTCCGAACAGATGGTTCAATTCGGTGACCCGCGCGCAGCGAGCCCGTTCGAGGTGCAGTGCTCGGAGAAAGGCGCAGGGCGTTGGATCGACGGCCGTAACTGGTCCTACGACTTCGAGCGCGACGTGCCGGCGGGCGTGCGCTGCAAGTTTTCGCTACGCGCCGGGTTGCGTACGCTCCGCGGCAAGCCGGTTCGTGCGCAAACCTACGCCTTCAGCACCGGCGGACCCAAGGTCGTAAACAGCTATCCTCCGATGGGGTCGCCTGCAGTCCACGAGGACCAGAGGTACCTGCTGGAGCTGAACGTCGCTCCGCCTAAGGCCAGCATCCTTCAGCATGTGCGCTGTCGGCAGGCCGACGGCGCGAAGGTGTTTGCGGTTGAAGTGCTCTCGCAGACGGACGTCGCCAGCCTTGCCAAAGCGAATGGCCTGTCGGAGAGGGGAACGCTTCCGCGGTTGGCGCTGCGCTGCAAGGGCGCGTTCGCCGCGCGCGATCGGTATCAGGTCGTCTGGGGCAAAGGCGTTGCGGCGCAGTCCGGCGTATCGAGCGCGAAGGATCAATTCCTCGATTTCACTGTACGGCCCGAGTTCACGGCGCGAGTATCGTGCCGGTCGAACCGCGCGATCCCCGGCTGCAGCCCCGACGGTCACGTGTCCCTCGACTTCAGCGCTTCCGTCCCGCGGAAACTCGCCGAGAGGATTCGCGTACAGCTCGATGACGGCAAGGAACGCCGACTCGAACTCAACGACCTTCTGCCCGGCAAGACGGTGATAGGCGGCTATGTGCGCGGCCCGTTTCCAGTGCATGGCGAATTGGTGGTGACGTTGCCGGATGGGTTCCGCGACATTGACGGTCGCTCGTTGTACAACTCAAGCGACTTCCCGGCGCATCGCAGGATTGGGGAACCACCGCCGAGCATTAATTTCGTCGGGGAGTGGGGGATCGTCGAACTTGGCGCAGGCGGATTGCTGCCGGTGCGCGTCAGAAACGTGGAAGCCGAGTTGCAGTATCGGAGCGCGAGGCTTGGGCGTCGCGATGCGGCTCCGGATGACGCGGACGTGATGGCCGCATGGATTGCTTCGATGCACCGAAATGATCCTCAAGCGCCTCGTCCGAAGGGATTCATCGAAGACGCCAAGGGGATCGTCCGCAAGCGCCTGGACCGATACACGTTCGAGAACCTGCCGATCGGGCTCGGCACGCCGGGTGTGTACAGGGTCGAAATAGACAGTCCTCTACTGACGTCCTACCTTAAGCCGATCTACCCCGCTGTCATCGATTTCGCGCAAACGACCGTGCTCGTGACGAATCTGGCCGTGCATTTCAAATACTCCTCCAGCAATGCACTGGTGTGGGTCACGAAACTCGATAGCGCGGAGCCCGTGCCGGAAGCGGAGGTTGCGTTGCGGGATTGCAGCGCCAAGCTGCTGTGGCGGGGCAGAACAGATTCCCAGGGGCTCGCGCGTATCAACAAAGGGCTCAGTGCCGGGAGCTGTTCTCCCTACTTCAGTGGTTACTTTGTATCGGCACGATCAGGCGTGGACTACTCCTTCACGGTTACCAACTGGGTCTACCGAAGTACCGGCTTCCGCCCGAACTACCTGGCGACCGGCTGGGAACCGTTTCCGACGGTTGCACACACCGTCATGGACAGACCGCTATATCGCGCCGGTGAGACCGTTTCGATGCGTCATTTTGTGCGGCAGGAAACACCAAATGGGCTTTCCTATCCGGGTGCGGACGGTGAGGATCGGCCTTCGGTAGCTATCGTGCATGCGACCGGCGCCCGCTACGACGTCAAAGCTGCGTGGGACCGTGCGGGAAATGGGGAGTCCGAATGGCGCATTCCGCTCGACGCCAGACTCGGTACGTACCAAGTCGAGGTTTCCAGTGGCAACTCACGTTCAGGCGTAACGTCGTTTCGGGTCGAAGAATTCCGGGTGCCAAGCATGGTTGGAACCGTGACCGCGTCTGCAAAGCAGTACTTTGCCGCGCGTGAAGTGCCGTACCACCTGCGACTCGCTTATTTGTCCGGTGGCCCCGCACGCCAGGCGGTGCGCTTGCGGAGCTCGCTGCTGGAGAGCTATGCGTCCTTCGACGGGTACGAGGATTTCATGTTTTCCGGACATTTCGGATACCCACCGGCCAAACCGATTCCGGTCGAGATCGTGCGGTCGCTCGAGCTTGATCCACGCGGGGAGGGAAGCGCTTCCGCAAAGGATCTCCCGCAATTACCGGGGCCTGCGGAACTGACGACCGAGATGGAGTTCGAGGACGCCAACGGCGAAGTACAGAGCGTGAGCTCACGCTTGCGATTGTGGCCGTCCGCTCTCGCGCTGGGACTGCGTCATGCTCGCGCGAAGTCCCCGAACGAAACCGAAGTGCGCGGCGTAGCGCTGGACTTGGATGGGCGCGCGCTGCCGAACATCAACATTACCTTGCGTGGAGCACTGCGCACCTGGACATTGGATGAGAATCGTCAGTCCAAGAAACACGATGAGGATCTCGGATCGCTTTGCGCGGCCAAGTCGGACGCGTACGGCCTCTTCAGCTGCTCGATACGCCCCGCGCGCGCCGGCGAGATCCTGATTACGGCAGAAGCGCGCGACGCGGCGGGGAATATGTCGCGCACCACGATGTCTTTGTATCAATTCCAGGATCCCTATTACGGAGCTTCGACATTTCCGAGGCTGGGCGGGCAGGAGGTCTACTTAGCTTCGGACCGCGTGCAATACGAGCCCGGCGATACCGCGCGGCTCAAGCTCGAAGTTCCGCGCGAGCGCATGTCGGTTCTCGTCACGCGCGAACGCGAAGGCCTCCTGGAGGCCAAAGTCCTCGCACTCGAAGCCGGGCATCACGAGTTCGAAGTTCCGCTAAAGGCACAGGACGCACCCAACACCTATGTATCGGCGCTGCTGATCGCAGGACGGCGCGCGCGCGGCGCCGAAGCCGATCTGTCCGATCCCGATAAGCCGGCATTTTTCCAAGCGCAGCGAGAGTTGCGCGTGGCTCCCTCCGCCTTTCGGCTGTCGGTCGCCGTGTCGCCCGAGCGACCGCAGTATCGTCCGCGGGAAAGGGCATCGATACGCGTGCGGGTCACGGATTCCGCCGGAAAATCAGCGCGCGGCGCGGAGATTGCGCTTGCCGTTGTCGACGAGGCCTTGCTTGAGCTTCGGCGCAACACGAGCTTGGACATCTTGGCCGGCATGTTCCCACGCCGAGAGCCCAGGGTAGACAGCGCAACCGGAATTTCGCAGGTGTTCGGCTTGCGCTTCGTACCGCCATCGGAAGACGGAGCCGCAGCATTGGCTGCAACCGCCGCGGGTTTGGTTGCAGACGGGCGGGCGACATCGTTGGGGATAAGGGGGACGCGATCTCAACAGACGGACGTCGACGCGGAACCGCCGATCGCACGCGAGTTGTTCGACAGCCTGGTGCTCTGGCGAGGCCGGGTGAAGCTCGATGCGAATGGCGAGACCGTGCTGGACGTCCCGCTCAATGATTCCGTGACTACATTCCGTATCTTCGCGGTCGCCAGCGCAGGTACAGATCGTTTTGGCGCCGGCGAGGCAACCGTTCAGTCATCCACTCCTTATCAGATTCTCGCCGGCCTGCCGCCGCTCGTGCGCGATGGCGACCGAGTAGTCATGGGCGCGACGTTGCGGAACCTGAAAGCGGCGAATGCGCGGGTGGAGTTCGAGGTTGTCGCGCAACCTGCGGGCAACGAAAAGCGCGACGCCATTGTCGTTTCGTCGAGGAATCTGGATCTCAAGGCTGGCGAATCCACGGAAGTCGCGTGGCCGTTCACGGTCCCGCCCGGTGCGGAGCGGATCCTGTGGACGCTGAGCATGCGCGATCCGCAAAGTCGGGACAGGGACAGCGTCAGGATTACGCAGCGCGTATCCCCTGCGGTTCCGGTGACCGTTCAACAGGCGACGCTCACCCAGTTGCAGCAACCGTTTTCGCTGAAGGTTGCGATGCCCGCCGAGGCAATTCCAGGTCGTGGCGGTGTCAGTGTCGGTCTTCGATACAAGCTCGCCGATGGCCTTGGCGGATTCCGGAATTTCACCCACGATCACGGGCGCAGCGACCTCGAGTGGAGCGTCTCGCGCGCGGTAGCGACGCGCGACCCTGTAGCTTGGCAGGCGGTGTTGCGATCATTACCCAAGCACCAGGATTCTTCCGGACTGTTCCGCATGTTCGCGCATCCGGCGGTGGCGCCGAGCGAAGTTCTCACGGCGTACATCGTGTCGGTGACGCATCAGGCAGGGTTGTCTGTTCCGCAAGAGGTCCTGCAGCGCGCATTGAAGGCACTGGGTGACGTCGTCGACGGGCGGTTGAAAGTGGAGTCCTGGTCGCCTCGTCCCGACCGTGAAGCGCGCAGGCTCACGTGCGCGGACGCCCTGTCGCGGCATCGGGTGCTGCGGCCGGAGCAGATTCCCACCTTGGTGTCCGATCCGAATGCGCTGCCGACGTCGGCGTTGCTCGACTGGATCGATATCCTGCGTCGCACGGAGGCGCGCAAGTTCGAAAGCCCGATCGAGAAGGCGCAACAGATCCTGCGTGCGCGACTGAATCTGCAAGGCACCGTCATGACTTTCTCGACCGAGGCCAGCGATTACCTGTGGTGGCTCATGACGTCTACTGATTCGAACGCCGCGCGCGCGATCCTCACGGTTCTTCCGCTACCCGGCTGGAATGAGGACGTTCCGCGTATGGTGCGAGGCGCGATTACTCGTCAGAAGGGCGGGACATGGATAACGTCGGTCGCGAACGCTTGGGGTGTCCTGGCGATGGAGAGCTTCTCGCAAAAGTTCGAGTCGCGCGAAGTGGTCGGAACCACTTCGATCGCGTTGGATCAGGTGCGCGAGACCCATGACTGGCGGATCAACCGGCGAGGCGGCGATGTTCGCTTCGCTTGGCCCGCGAAGCAGGGTGAGCTCACGCTGTCGCACCAAGGTCAAGGGCACCCGTGGCTTACCGTGCAGAGCTACGCCGCGGTGCCGCTCAAGGCACCGTTCTTCAGCGGCTACCGCATCGTCAAGCGCATCTCGGCGGTCGAGAAGAAGAATCCAGCGACATACAGCCGCGGAGATGTAATCCGGGTCACGCTGGAAATCGAAGCGCAGTCCGACATGACCTGGGTTGCTGTGGCCGACCCGATCCCGGCGGGCGCATCGATCCTCGGACGCGGGCTCGATCGCGATTCACGGGTACTGACGCAAGGCGAGCGACGCAAGGGATGGATACAACCTGCGTATCAGCAGCACACGTTCGAGGGTTTGCGCGCTTACTACGCCTTCATGCCCAAGGGCAAACACACGACTGAATACACGGTGCGTCTGAGCAGCGCCGGCGAATTCTTGTTGCCGCAAACCCGGGTCGAGGCAATGTACGCGCCGGAAATGCACGGCGAGCTGCCGAATGTGCGCATGACGGTGCTGGACTGAGCCTTAGCAGGCCTCCTCACGGTACAGCGCAAGCGAGTGCATCACCGGCAGGTCATTGAACGAGAAAAGAACGGCCTCGGACGACGCGCCGTGGCGATAGCACGTCCACGCGGGAATCGCGAAGATGTCCTTCTCTTCCCACTCGAAGCGCTGATCGCCGATCTCCGACCAGCCGTGGCCGCTGGCGACCTGGTAGATCACGCTCCCAGTGTGTCGAATGGCCTTGGTGCTCCCCTTGACTAGTTCCAACCGCGCGCCCATCGTCGGCATCGCCGGCCCGCCGGTAAGCGGATTCTTGTACTCGAAAGACTTCTTCTTCCTCAATTCGGCAAGACAGGGATCCCATTTGTATAGGAAAGTCGGCGAGTACGGCTTCTTCCAGCCCTTGCGCGACTTCGGCTTGCCCGGTTTCTGTACCACTTTCGGGTAGACCTCGTAGAAGTTGGCGTCGAGCGAGTTCATCAGCGGGATATCGAGCCCGTCCTGCCAGACGCACTGCGTACCGCCGGCCTCGACTCCATGGTCGTGCCAGGTCCCGTTTGGCGTCAGTACGAAGTCCCGCGCGCCGAGCGTCATGCGCTCGCCGTCGACGACGGTATAGGCGCCGCGCCCTTCCATGACGAAGCGTAGCGCGGAGGCCTGATGGCGGTGCGCAGAAGTGGATTCGCCCGGATCCATGATCTGAATGCCTGAATAGAGCAGCCCGACCGCGGCACTCCATTCCTTACGTCCCGGATTGACGAGCATGACGACGCGCCGTGCCGCTTTCTCCGCGGACACCAGCTTCGGCGCGCGGCGCACGAGCGGCTCGACGTCGCGCCACTTCCAGATGATCGGCACCGACTTCGGCTGCGGGTGCCACGGCTCGATCTCGTTCGCCACGTTCCAGAGCGCGCCGAGCTCCCGCGCCTCGAGCTCGCGGTAGTACGCTTCGAGCTCGGGTGTATCGGCGACGTTTGCGCGCCCGAGAATGTTCTCGCGCTTCATGTCGGCTCTCCTTCAGTGAATCCGTCTGCCGATCGCAGCGTCCGGCACGCTGAGCCCGATCGCAGCGATCTGCTTGTCGAGGTCTTCCTTCCACAGGTTGCGAAGCTCTTCGTTGCCCCAGCGGCGGATGCCGTAGCGCACCGCAAGGTCGCTGAACTTCGAATTCGCCGCGCCGAACGTGTCGAGCGCGTGCGGATACCACTTGTTCACGGTTTGTTGAGCTTCTGCGCGACCGGCGCCAGCGAGCTCCTGGTAGCGGGCATCCTGTACCAGGTCGCGGATACGCCGGGCGCCGAACGAAGCGTGGAAGCGCTCCTCGTGCACCATCGTCGTCATCTCGCGTGCGAACGGCGCAAAGCTCGAATCCTCGAACGCGCGCAGGTGGTACCACGCCACGTGGTCCATCAGAAAGCAGAAGCCGCAGACGTCCGGCCAGCTCTCGAACGGGACGTTGAACGCATGCAGCGGATGCTCGCCCATCTTGGCGGTCAGGAGCTTTTCCGCCAGCGCCTCGCCGTCCTTGCCGAACGAGCGCAGCAGCCTGCTGTCGGCGAATCCCTGGTGCGCTTCGTCGGCGGCGATCTGCGCCTGGATGAAGCGATCCTCGGCAGTGGGGCCGCGGTTCAGCCACGGCTGGTGTTGCTCGACCGAAGCGAACTCGGTGGAAGCGAGCGCGTAAATGATCTTCAGCAGCGTGTCGCGATACTCGGCCGGCATCTGCTCGACCGTCTCGACCTTGCGCATGCCCTGCAGCTCGCCCCACATCACGTTGCGGGAAACGCTCATTTCAAGCCTCCTTGGCGAATGCTACACGCCGAGGTACCGGTGCTGCACCGCTTCGTTCGCGGCGAGCTCCGCCGACGACCCTGTCCAGACGACGCGGCCTTTTTCCAGCACCGTGTGGCGGTCGGCGATGCGCGTCAGGGCTCTGACGTCCTTGTCGATCAGCAGGATCGACAATCCTTCGGATTTCAGCTTGCCGATCGACTGGAAGATCTCCACGCGGATCAGCGGCGCGAGCCCTTCGGTCGCCTCGTCGAGGATCAGCAGCTTCGGATTGGTCATCAGCGCGCGGCCGATCGCGAGCATTTGCTGCTCGCCGCCGGAGAGCTGGTTGCCGTAGTTGCGGCTGCGCTCGGCGAGCTGGGGAAAGAAGCCGAACACGCGCTCGAGTGTCCAGGGGCTCGCCCGGCCCGAGCGATTCGCGGCGGTCGCGACGAGGTTCTCGCGCACGGTGAGGTTGGGAAACACCTGCCGCCCCTCGGGGACGAGGCCAATGCCCGCCTGCGCGATCCGGTAGGACGGCAAGCCGCGTACTTCGCGGCCTTCGAGCGCGACCGAACCGCTGCGCGACGCGACGATTCCCATGATCGAAAGCACGGTCGTCGTCTTGCCCATGCCGTTGCGGCCGAGCAGCGTCGCAACCTCGCCCGGCTGGATCGCGAACGAGACGCCAAACAGCACCTGGCTCAGGCCGTACGCGGTCTCGAGTTTCTCGACGCGCAGCATCAAGTGTCCTCACCGAGATACGCAGCGCGCACTTCCGCATTGGCGCGGATCTCCTGCGGTGCACCGGTCGCGATGATCCGGCCGTAGACGAGCACCGAGATCCGGTCGGCAAGCGAAAACACAGCGTCCATGTCGTGCTCCACCAGCACGATCGTCTTCTGCCCCTTGAGCGCAGCGAGCAGGGCGATCATGCGCTGCGACTCGTCGGTGCCCATGCCCGCCATCGGCTCGTCGAGCAGCAGCAGGCGCGGCCGCGTGGCGAGCGCCATGGCGATCTCGAGTTGGCGTTGCTCGCCGTGGGAAAGGTTTGCGGCCAGAATGTCTTTTCTTTTATCCAAGCCGATTTCTTCAAGAATCCGGTTCGCAGGGCCCGTCAGCGCCGGGTCCTCGCGCGCGGGGCGCCAGAAGCGGAAGCTGTGCGGCTCCTGCGCCTGCACGGCCAGCGCCACGTTGTCCAGCGCGCTGAACTCGCGGTAGATGCTGGTGATCTGGAACGAGCGCGCGAGGCCCTTGCGCGCGCGCCGCGGCGCCGGCAGCGCGGTGATGTCCTCGCCGCTGAAGCGCACTTCGCCGGCGTCCGGGCGCAGCTCACCCGAGATCTGCTTGATGAAGGTGGTCTTGCCGGCGCCGTTCGGTCCGATTACGGCATGCGTTTCGCCCTCTCGCACGTCGAAGTCCACGCCGTCGGTGGCGACGAGCGCGCCGAAGGACTTGCGCAGCTTGCGGGTCTCGAGAAGGCTATTCATTTTTCCCCGGCAGCAGGCCGGCCAGGCCACGTTTGGCGAACAGCACCACCAGCACCAGGATCACGCCCAGATAGAGCTGCCAGTGATCGCGCACCGCCTCGCGCGGCAGCAGGCTCCAGCCCTGCAGCAAGTCCTCGAGCAGAAGCAGCGCGGCGGCGCCGAGCAGCGGTCCGGAGCTGGTGGCGATGCCGCCGAGGATCACCATGAACATCAGCTCGCCCGAGCGCGTCCAGTTCATGAACTCGGGCGTCAGGTAGGCGGTGTGGTTCACCAGCAGCGCGCCCGCGATGCCGCACATCGCGCCGGAAATCACGAATGCGGCGAGCCGGTAAGGGTACGGCGAGAACCCGATCGCGCGCGTGCGCGCCTCATTGGAGCGCGCGGCCTGCAGCACGCGGCCGAAACGCGAGTTGACCAGGCGGTGCACCAGGTAGATCGAGGCCGCGAGGATCGCCAGCACGAGGTAGTAGAAGGCAGTGCCGTCGTTCAGGTCGATCAGGCCCGAGAACTGGCTCCTGACCGGCACGCGCATGCCGTCGTCGCCGCCGTATTCGGCCATCGAGATGCCGAGGTAGTAGAGCATCTGCGTGAAGGCGAGCGTGATCATGATGAAGTAGATGCCGCTGGTGCGCACCGAGATCGCGCCGATCGCCAGCGCCACCAGTGCCGAGACGCCGATCGCGAGGCCCCATTGCAGCCAGCCGTTGTGAATGCCGTAGTGGGCGAGGATGCCCACCGCGTAGGCGCCGATGCCGAGGTAGGCCGCGTGGCCGAACGACACCAGGCCGCCGTAGCCGAGGATCAGATTGAGGCTGACGGCGGCGATGGCGAAGATCATCACGCGGCGCAGCAAGTCGAGGTAGAAGGGCTCGTGCAGCAGCGCAGCGAGCGGCGGCACCGCGGCGAGCAGGCCGAGCAGGATGACCAGGGCCCAGGTGCGTGGCGTCATCGCGCGGCCGGAAAGAGGCCCGCAGGCCGGAACGCGAGCACGCCGGCCATCAGCAGGTAGATCAGCATCGAGGCGATCGCCGGCCCGGCGAGGTCGGCGGCGGTCGGCGAGATCACCGTGGCCAGCATCGGCTTGAGGAACGCGCGCCCGAGCGTATCCACCATGCCGACGATGAGCGCGCCGGCGAAAGCGCCGCGGATCGAGCCGATGCCGCCGATGACGATGACGACGAAGACCTGGATCAGGATCAGCTCGCCCATACCGGGCTGCACGGCGTAGATCGGGCCGGACAGCAGGCCCGCGAGGCCCGCGAGTGCGGCGCCGAAGCCGAACACGATGGTGTAAAGCAGGCGGATGTTGATGCCGAGCGCTGCCACCATGGTGCGATTGCTGGCACCCGCGCGGATCAGCATGCCGATGCGCGTGCGGGTGACCACGTACCAGAGCAGCACGGCGACCGAGAGACCGATGCCGATGATCGTCAGGCGGTAGAGGGGATAGCGCAGCGTCTCGGTGAGCTGCACGTGCCCCGAAAGATACTCCGGGATGCTGCTGTAGAGCGCCGCGCGCCCCCAGAGGATGGCGATCAGCTCGTTGAAGATCAGGATCAGGCCGAACGTTGCGAGCACCTGGTCCAGGTGGTCGCGCTCGTACAGGGTGCGCAGTGCGATCAGCTCGGTGAGCACGCCCACCGCAAGCGTGCCCGCGAGACCCAGCACCACCGCAAGCACGTAGGAGCCCGTCGCCTGGAAGAAATACGTGGTCAGGTAGGCGCCGACCATGTAGAGCGCGCCGTGCGCCAGGTTGACCAGGTTCATGATGCCGAACACCAGCGTCAGGCCCGCGGCCATGAGGAATAGCATCACTCCGAGCTGCAGCCCGTTGAGCGTCTGTTCGGCGATTAGGACCACGTTCATGGGCAATAAAAAAGGGGCGCCAGGCGCCCCTTTATCGTAGCAGCCAGGCCGCTACCATTTCATCGGGCAATCCTTGCTGTACGAGTCCTTGTGGTTGGTGAACACCGCCTTCTGGATCTCCATGACAGGGTCCTTGCCGCCCGGGCCCGCAACCGCCTTCAACAGGTAGAAATTCTGGATCGGGAAATGGTTGTTGTTGTACGCGAACTTGCCGCGCGTGGAGGCGAAGTTCGCCTTGCGCATCGCCGCGATCATGCCTTTCTTGTCGGCGAGGTTGCCGTTGACCGCGCGCACCGCGGAGTCGATCAGCATGATGCCGTCGTAGCTCTGCGCGCCGTAGAACGAGGGCAGCCGGCCGTGCTTCTTCTCGTAGCCGCCGACGTACTTCTCGTTGGCCGGGTTCTTCAGGTCGGCGCTCCAGTAGCGCGTCTCGAGCTGTCCGAGCGCTGCGTGCTTGACGGCCGGAATCGTGAGCTCGTCCACGGTGTACACCGAGTAGAGCGGGAACTGCCCGCGCAGGCCGGCCTCGGAATACTGCTTGAGGAACTGGATGCCCATGCCGCCCGGGTAGAACACGAACACCGCCTTCGGGTTCTTCGAGCGCAATTGCGAGATCTCGGCCTGGTAGTCGGTCTGGCCGAGGCGCGTGTAGACCTCGTCGACGATGCGGCCCTTGAAGTAGCGCTTGAAGCCCGTGATCATGTCCTTGCCTGCGGCGTAATTGGGCGCCATCAGGTAGACGTCCTGCAGGCCGGCGTCCTGCATGTACTTGCCCATCGCCTCCGGGGTCTGGTCGTTCTGCCAGGAGGTGGTGAAGAACATCTCATTGCAGCCCTTGCCCGCGAGCTCGTGCGGTCCGGCGTTGGTGCCGATCATGAAGGTGCCCGCGCTGGTGACCGTCGGCGCGACCGCCAGCATGACGTTGGACCAGATGACGCCGGAAACGAAGTGGACTTGGTGCTTCTTCAGCATTTCCTCGGCGATCTGCTTGCCGACGTCGGGCTTGACCTGGTCGTCGCCGTAGATGATCTCGGTGTCGAGGCCGCCTACCTTGCGGCCGAGGTGATCGAGCGCGAGCTCGACCGAGTTGCGCATGTCGTTGCCGATCACGCCCTGCGGCCCGGTAAAGGTGGCGATGAAGCCGATCTTGAGCTTCTGCTGGGCGAGCGCCGGCGTGGCGAAGAGCCCGGCGGCGATCAAGCCGGCGAGCGCGGTACGAGCAATTTTTTGCATGCTTCCCTCCTCCAAATTTCAGTCTAGCAAGGGTCTTACGGGGTGTCCACGGCGCTACTGGCCTCGCCGGTCGACGAAGCGCGCGGCCTTGACGTTGGCCTCGAACTCCTTTGCCAGCGTCCCGGTCTCCAGCACCACGATCTGCGGCGCCAGCTCGAAGCTCTCCTTCACCTTCGACGAGATCGCCTGCGTCAGCGCGGCGGCGTCGGTTCCCTTGCGCAGCTCGATCGAGAGCCGCAGGATGTCGTTGCCACCCTCGTTCAGCGCCTCGGCGCGGAAGTCGCCGATCTCAAGGTGGCGGAACATGAAGTCCTCCAGATCCTGGTGGCCGAGATTGACGCCGCGGATCTTGAAGAAGCCAGCGGTACGGTGCGCATGCTTGAGGCGCGGGAAGACGGAGAACGGACCCGCGCCGTCGTCGGCTTCGCTGTAGGTGACCAGGTCGCCGGAGCTCCAGCGCAGGAACGGCGTGACGTTGTTGGTCCTGAGCGCGGTCACCACCAGCGTCCCGACCTCGCCTTCCTCGACCGGCTCCAGCGACGCCGGATCCAGCACCTCGATGAAGTACAGGTCGCTCCAGATGCGGAAACCCGCGCCGGGAACGTCCTCCGAGCCCATCATGCCGGCCTCGGTCATGCCGAAGTTGTCGGTAAGCTTCGCGCCCCAGCTGCGCTCGATCTTGTCGCGCTTGGCCTGCGACACCGGTTCGGCCGAGCACATCACGTGCTTGATGCCGAGCTGCAGCAGGTCGATCGAGCGTGCCTCGGCGAGGTTGGCGAGGTGCAGCGCGTAGCTCGACATCCCGAGCCAGATCGTGGGCTTCAGGCGCTGGATCAGGTCGAGCTGCAGCGCAGAAGGGGTCGACGTGCCAGAGCCCGCCCAGTTCACGGTGATGCCGCGCGACGTGGCGCACCGGGAGTAGATCTGCCCGACCGGATGGATCCCCATCGGGAAGGATACGTGCGCGCGCTCGCCGCGCCCGGCGCCGGCGCAGTCGAAGGTGCGCGCAAACGACTCCAGTCCGAACTCGATGTCGCGGAAGCTGCGCGGATAGAACAGCGGCTGGCCGGTGACCCCGCCCGAGCGCCAGTACTCGGCGACGCCGTCGTGCGGGGCGATGCAGAACTCGCCGTAGAACTGCGCATCGCCGAGCGCGCGCAGCGTGTCCTTGTCGAGGATCGGGATGCGGCGCCAGACCTCGGGGTCGTCCAGCCTGCTCAGGTCGAGAGCGGGGATTCTCTTCTTCCAGAACGGCGAGCGCAGCGCCTGCTCCACCGCGGCGCGCTTGCGCTCGGACTGGATCTTGGCGATCTCCCGCCTGTTTTTCGGCAGCTCGAGCATCAGGGGGAAAGTATAGAAGAGAGCAGCGCATCCAGCAGTTCGCGGCGGTCGTGGACTACCATACGGTGGCGTATGGCCCGAAATCTGCGGCGCGGTACCCCGCTGGGTTCCCCTGTGAATGCAGGGGAAGTAAAACGGCGCGCGCGCGAGCTCGGCGCGGATCTGTGCGGCATCGCCTCCGCGGACACGCTGAACGCGTTCCCGCCCGATCCGCGCTGGCCGCAGACGCCCGAGCGCATCTCGCCTTACTGCCGCAGCGTGATCGTCATCGTGCAGCGCATCCCGGTGGGCGCGTTCCGCTGCAAGACCAACGTCCCGGTGCAGTACCTCGACATGCTGGTGCTGCGGCGCATGGACCGGATCGCGCTCAGGCTGGCGCAGGAGCTGGAGCGCAAAGGCCATCCTTCCTTCACGCTCGCGGCGCAGGAGACGGACTGGAACCTGAAGCGCGCGAGTTACGGCCTGCTGTCGACGCGCCACCTCGGTATCGAGGCGGGTCTGGGCACGCTCGGGCTGGAAGTGAACCTCCTCACCCCGGAGTTCGGCCCGCGCCTCTACCTCACCGGCATCCTGACCGAGCTCGAGCTCGAACCCGACGAGCGCATGCAGGAGCAGGTGTGCATCGGGGAATCCTGCAGCCGCTGCCTGCACGCCTGCCCGCCGGACGCGGTGCGCCAGTGGGGGCTGGACAAGGCGGGCTGCGCCACCGAGGCGCAGGAATTCGGCTTTGCGCAGATCACGAAGTTCTTCGACCGGTATTTCGACCACGGCGTAGAGGGACGCAAGGCAGCCGTGCGCTCGCGCGACCTGTTCGGCTTCTGGCAGGGCCTGCTGCGCGTGGTCGGGTCTTTCGGCGATTGCCCGCGCTGCCTCGCGGTGTGCCCGGTCGGCAACGACTACCACGCGCACCTCGCCGATGTCCAGAAGCAGATCCCGGAGAAAACCCCGGAGAAGGTCGCCAAGGCGGCGGCGTTCAAGCTGGCGCGCAAGGAAGGCGACGACGTGCCCGGCCTCTCGGAATGGAATCTGCGCTGGGTAGGCGAGAAGGGTTACCAGGGCATCGTGGCTCGCCAGCTGCAGGAGTTCAAGCGCCTGCAGAAGGAGAAAGAGAAGGAAAGGCAGTGAACGTCTTCAAGGAACAGCTCACTGCCGCGCAGGTGAAGGCGAAGGCGCTCGAGCTCGGCGCCGACCTGGTCGGAATCGCCGACGGCGCCGTGGTAGGCACGCAGCACATCACCGACCACGACGGCGGCCGCGTGATCGTGCTGGCGACGCGCCTGCAGGCGGGGACCTCGCGCATGCTGCAGTGGAACGACCGCAATAAGTACTACAACGACGAGCTCTCGCTCACGCACCTGGAGGAGGTCTCGCTCGAGCTCGTCTACTGGCTCGAGGACGCCGGCTACCCCGCGATCATCGTGCCGCCGACGCATGTCGATCCCTGGCGCTATGACGGTGACCCGGACAAGCACCAGGGAACGCTCATCTCGCTGCCGCACGCCGCGGTGGAGGCGGGCCTGGGCACGCTGGGGCTCAACCTGCAGCTGCTGACACCGCAGTTCGGGCCGCGCGTCGTGCTGACCGCGGTGCTGTGCTCGGTCGAGATCGAGTGCGACCGGCCGATGGCCGAGGCGCTTTGCCACGGGCCCGCATGCGGTCGCTGCCTGAAGTCCTGCCCGGGCGACGTCATCCGGCAATGGGATCGCGACTGGGAAGCCTGCGATCGCTATCGCTCGCCGCACGGCTTTGCGCAGCTCTCGGAGTACCTGGGCCGCGTCATCGAGGAGCCCGACGTGAAGCAGCAGAAGGCGATGCTGCGGTCCGAGGACAGCTTCAACCTCTGGCAGAGCATCTTGCGCGGCGCCGGGGTGATCACCGGCTGCCGGCGCTGTGCCGACGTCTGCCCGGTGGGCGCAGACTATGAGCCCATGCTCAAGGACGCGCTCGACGCCATACCGGAGAACACGCCGCAGAAAGAAGCGCGCCTGGCGAAGATGGTCGCGGACGAAGCCGCAGGACCGTCACCCGCGTACCAGCGGCAGATCCGCTGGATCGGGCGCAGGCGCTAGTTACCCGAGGAACGGCTTGCTCAGCCTGAGGGGAGTCACCAAGCGCTTCGGCGCGCGGGTCGTGCTGAACGCGGTTTCGCTGCAGGTTGCGCCCGGCGAATACGTCGCGATCGTCGGCGAATCGGGCATCGGCAAATCGACGCTGCTGCACGTGATCGCCGGCCTCGAGCCGGTCGATGCCGGCAGCGTCGTCTTCGGCGACGCCGAGATCACGCGGATGGACGACGATTCCGCGACGCTGCTGCGGCGCGACCGCTTCGGCTTTGTCTTCCAGGCGTTCCATGTGCTGCCGCATCTGACCGTGCTGCAGAACGTCGGCCTGCCGCTCTTGTTGCGCGGCGTGAAGCGCGAGGAGCTGGAGCGCAGGGCGGCTGCGCTCGTTGCCGCGGTGGGGCTGGGCGGACGCGAGCAGAGCATGCCGCGCGAGCTCTCGGGCGGCGAGCTGCAGCGCGTTGCGATCGCCCGGGCGCTCGTCGGCGACCCGCAACTCGTGCTCGCGGACGAACCGACCGGCAACCTCGATCCGGAGAACGCGCGCATCGTGCTGGAGCTGCTGCGCACGCAAGTCAAGGCGCGCGGCGCGGCGGGAATCCTGGTGACGCATTCCGAGGCCGCGGCAGCCGGGTGCGACCGGCGCTACCGGCTGTCCCCGGACGGAATGAGGGGAATTACGTAGCGTCTACTGCAGCACGAACTTCTGCACGCGACGGCCGAATCCAACTTCGGCCGTGTACAGATTTCCCTGCTCGTCGATCGCGAGGTTGTGAATCCATTTGAATTCGCCCGCCATGCGGCCGGTCCGCCCGAAGCTGCCGACCTGCACGCCGTCCGCGCGGCGCAGCACGTAGATCCTGCCATTCGCGCCATCGGCGACGTAAATGAATTGCTGGCCGGCGTCGTGCGACAGCACCATGTCCCATACCGAGCCCTGCGCGAGCGTCTGCACCTCGACGCGAAATTCGTGCAGGAACTTGCCCTGGCGATCGAACACCTGGACCCGGTTATTGACGCGGTCGCAGACGTATGCCTTGCCGTCGTACGACAGGCGCACGCAGTGGACCGGGTTGCCGAATTGCTTCGACAACGCCTTCGCAGGGTCGTAGCTCGGCAGCTTCTCGTCGCTCGGCGCGCCGCCGTACGCGCCCCAGTGGCGCTTGTAGGCGCCGCTCTTCGCGTCGAACACGATGACCCGTCGATTGCCGTAGCCGTCCGCGACGTACAGCTCGTTGGCGATCGGATCCAGCACCATGTGGGCCGGGCGTCCGAGCTGCGTGCGGCTGTTGCTTCCCTCGGACTTTCCCTTGCGTCCGATCTGCGAGATGAATTCGCCGGTGGGCGAGAACTTGAGGATCTGGTTGTCCTCGGGGCCGTTGCCGCCGATCCAGACGTTGCCGTCGGCATCGACGTAGATGCCGTGCTCTACCGCAGGCCACTCGCCGCCGAATCCCGGCCCGCCCCAGGCGCGCACCAAGCGGCCGTCGGCATCGAGCTCCACGACCGGCGGCAGCGACTTGCAGCAGCGATGCGTGACCGGCTTGCTCGCCTTGGCGTCCCATTCGTCGACCAGCAGCGTCGCGGGCCGGTGAAGCAGCCACACGTGCCCGTTGCGACCGACCGCGATGCCTGCGACCTGTCCGACGATCAGCTGCACGCCGTTGTCTTCCGCAAACGGCTTGGGCCACTCGGGATCGACGCGGAACTGCGGCGTACCGGCAACTTGCATCTGCGCGCACGCGAGCAGCAGGCCAGCGCCGAGGACCGCGGCGACGGAATTGCGAACGTTACGGTTCATGAGTCCTCCCTATTTTTTTCCGAACAGCTTGCGGGCCGGGTAGGGAAGGGCGTTCGCGCCCAGCGCCTCCTCGATCCGCAGCCCCTCGTTCCATTTTGCCATGCGCTCGGAGCGCGCGAAGCTGCCGACCTTCAGCTGCGACACGCCCCAGCCGACCGCGAGGTGCACGATCGAGACGTCCTCGGATTCGCCCGAGCGCGCGGAGACGATGCCCCGATAGCCCGCCTCTCGCGCCGCCTCCCAGCAGGCGAGCGTCTCGCTGAGCGTGCCGACCTGGTTCGGCTTCAGAAGCACCGCATTGCCTGCGCCCTGCGCCGATTTCACGCGCTGCGCGCTGGTGGCGAAGAAGTCGTCGCCGACGATCTGCAGGTGCGCCCCGGCGGAGCGCGTAAATCCTCTCATCCCCACCGCATCGCTCTCGGCGAACGGATCCTCGATCGAAACGATCGGGTAGCGCTCGATCCAGCGCAGCAGCATCGCGTGCCACTGCTCGGCGGTCAGCGAGCGATTTTCGAGCGCGAGGTGGTACGACCCGCCGCGGTAGAACTGCGTCGCCGCGACGTCGAGCGCGATCGCGACTTCGTCGCCGGGCTCGAACCCGGCGTCGCTGATCGCGCCGGTGAGCTCGGCGAGCCCTTCCTCGTTGGACTTGAAAGCCGGCCAGTAGCCGCCTTCGTCGGCGACCCCCTGCAGCGAGCCTGTCCGGGCGAGGCGGGCACCCGCGGCGCGGTACACCTCGGCGGCCCATTCTAGGCTCTCGGCAAAGCTTCCTGCGCCGGTGCAGATAATCAGGTAGTCCTGCAGATCGACGCGGCCGCCGGCGTGTGCGCCGCCGCCGTAGATCTGGATTTGCGGCACGGGCAGCGCGAGCGGCCGGTTTCCGGCGAGATGGCGCCACAGCGGACGCCTCGCCGCTGCCGCCGCAGCGTGCGCGCAGGCGAGCGACACGGCGACCATCGCGTTCGCACCGAGGCGCGACTTGTCCGGCGTCCCGTCGAGCGCGATCAGCTTCTGGTCGATCGCCGCCTGGTCCCTCGCGTCCACGCCGAGCAGCGCGCTGCGGATCAGCGTATTGACGTTCTGCACCGCGTTGCCGACGCCCATCCCGCCGAGTGCGTCACCGCCGTCGCGCAGGTCCTTCGCCTCGTACGAGCCCGTCGAAGCACCAGCCGGCGCGATCGCGCGGCCGCGGGCGCCCTTGAGGACCACTTCCGCTTCCACGGTGGGCCTGCCGCGCGAGTCCCAGACGCGCCGCCCGAGGACGTCTACGATCCTTGCCATTGCTCTCGGATCGCGGCGAGTCTCGATGGTGCGGATACGAGGAGCGCTCGCGCGACGCGGCGCACGCGCGCCTTCGACGCTTCGTCCTGCAAGTACTCGACCGGCGACTTCCCGTCCACGCGCGCGAGCAGCAGCCCGGGCAGCAGCGACGCGGCGCGTGCTTCCAGCGCGCCTGCGCCTTCCCAGTTCACTGCATCGAGGTAGGCCCCGGCGAGCGCATCGAAGCAGGCGAGAAAATCGGCCTGCGACTCCGGTACCCACGTGCCCTTTAGCAGCAGGTGGTTGAGGCAGAACGCGAGGTCGAAGGCCGGATCGCCGTACCATGCGCATTCGGCATCGAGAAACACCGGGCCGGCGGGCCCGACGAGAATGTTCTTCGGGCTGACGTCGCCGTGAACGAGCGCGAGCCGGGTGTGCGCGGTGCGCTCGGCGAGCGAATTCAGTACCGGCGCGAGATCCGCGTGCACGCGCGCCGTGGCGAGCAGATACGGCTCGAGCCGGATCGCATGAAAGCCCGCATCGGTCGCGAACTGCCGGGCGATGTCGTCCCGGCCGGCGGTTGCCGCGTGCACTCGCGCGAGCTGCGCTCCGACCGAGCGGGCGAACCCGGGATCGGCACGGCCGGCGCGCAATTCGGCTTTCCAGAGCGGGTAGGTTGCGCCGTCGAGATACTCCATCGCGAATACGCCCGAATCATCGTGGGCGAGGACCTTCGGCGCAATTCCGGGAACGGCGCGATTCGCAGCCTCCAGCCAGCGACGCTCGAATGCATTGCGCTCGACCGGCGCCTCCCAGAGTTGCGCGACCCGCAGTCGCGCGAGCGCACGCTTCACGCAGATCGTCCCGCTTCTCAGCTCCACGCGCCAGATGTCCGACGATACGCCGCCCGCCAGCGCGAAGGCCCGCGGTGACTCGTTCTGCGCTGCGAGGCCCGCCCGGCGCAGGAATCCGAGCACCGCGTCAGGGAGCGAGTCGCTCAATCGTCCACGCGCCCTCGGCGCGGCGATAAAGCAGGCGATCGTGCAGGCGGTTTTCCCGTCCCTGCCAGAATTCGATCGCCGACGGCGTCAGCCGATAGCCGCCCCAGTGCGGCGGGCGAGGCGGATCGTCGCCGTGGCGCGCCTTCATCTGTTGCAGCGAACTCTCCAGCGCCGCCCGATCCGCCACCCGCTCGCTTTGCGCGGAGGCCCACGCTGCGATGCGCGCGCCGAGCGGCCGGCTGGCGAAATAGGCATCCGATTCCGCGGTGGCGATTTTCTCCACCGTTCCCTCGATGCGCACCTGGCGCTCGATCGCGCTCCACAGGAAGACCAGGCACGCGGCGCGATTGACTTCGAGCTGCCTGCCCTTGCGGCTCAGATAGTTCGTATAGAAGACGAACCCGCCGCCGTCGACGCCCTTGAGCAGCACGGCGCGCGCGTCGGGCGTGCCCTGCGCGCTCACGCTGGCGAGCGTCATCGCGTTGGCCAGCGGCAGGCCGGCGTCGATCGCGTCGCGCATCCAGCGCTCGAACTGTGCGAACGGATCCGGATCGGCGTCCGCCTCGGACAGCCCGCCGAGCATGTACTCGCGCCTGAGGTCAGCGATATTCATGGCACGAATTCTATAATCCGCCGGTGAAAGGTGTCTTTGACTACGAGCACGGCATCGTCGCGGTCGACGCCGTCTACGACCGCGAGATGCAGACGGCAGTGCACCTGGTGATCGAGAACGGCCGCGCGGTGATCGTCGATAGCGCGACCGCGCCCGCCGTGCCGCGCGTGCTCGATGCGCTCGCGGCCCGGGGCGTGGCGCCCGAGCGGGTCGATCACGTCATCCTTACCCATGTGCACCTCGACCACGCGGGTGGCGCCGGCACCCTGCTGGACCGCTGCCCGAATGCCGGGCTTACCGTTCACCCGCGCGGCGCGCCGCATGTGATCGATCCGACTCGCCTGCTCGCGGCGACGGTCGCGATCTACGGGGAAGCGCATACGCGGCGAATCTACGGCGAGGTCATCCCGGTCGCGCCGCAGCGCGTCACCGAGACGCCCGACGGCGCGACGCTGCGCTGGCAGGGCCGGGAGTTCGTGTTCCTCGATACGCCGGGGCACGCGCGCCATCATGTCGCAGTGCGCGATTCTGCGAGCGGGCACTTCTTTGCCGGGGATACGTTCGGCCTTTCCTATAGGGAGCTGGACGTCGGCGCGAAGCAGTTCTCCTTTCCGACGACGAGCCCGGTGCAGTTCGATCCTGCGGCGCTGCACCGCTCGCTCGAGCGCTTGATGTCGTTTCGACCCGAAGCGCTCTATGTCACTCATTTCGGGCAGGTTCGAGATGCTCCGCGACTCGCCGCGGACCTGCACCGGCTGATCGATGCGCACGCCGAGCTCGGCGAGAAATACCGCTCGGCGGGCGAGCGCCACGAGCGTTTGCGCGAGGGGATCTCCGCGCTCGTGCTCGCCGAGCACGCACGGCAAGGATGGCGTCTCGCGCCCGAGGAAACGCTGCGGGTCTTCGCGCTCGACATCGAGCTCAACGCGCAGGGAATCGCTGCGTGGCTCGACCGCCGAGCGGCCTGAGCGCGCGTTACTTCAGCAACAGCGCGAACGTCAAGAGCAGATTTCTCTCTGAAAATGATTGACACGCCTCGCGGGATTCGGCATCTTTCGCCCACCGCTAGATCGTAGGCGGGAGGAATCTCCGGGTCCGACCACTCAATTTCCAGAGGAGAAGCACGATGGCGAAGAAGAAGGCGAAGAAGGCGGCAGGCAAGAAGCGCAAGCCCAATCCGGCATTCATGCGGCCGATGACTCCGAGCGCGTCGCTTGGAGCGGTCATCGGCACCAGCGCGATGCCGCGCACCGAAGTCACCAAGAAAATCTGGGGCTATATCAAGCGCAACTCGCTGCAGGACAAGAAGAACAAGCGGATGATCAATGCCGACGACAAGCTCAAGCCGGTCTTCGGGGGGAAGGCGCAAGTCTCGATGTTCGAGATGACCAAGCTGGTCAACAAGCACCTCAAGTAACCTGACTTTCGCCGTTAAAAAAGGCCGGAGGGCTCCTCCGGCCTTTTTTTTGGGGGGGTACGTCCCTATTTTTCGACGTGGTACGAGGTGACCCGCTCGACTTCGTTCTTCGAGCCGAGTACCACCGCGATGCGCTGGTGCAGCCCCTTCGGCTTGATATCGAGGATCGGCGTCGAGCCGTCGGTCGCAGCGCCGCCCGCCTGCTCGACGATGAACGCCATCGGGTTCGCCTCGTACATCAGGCGCAGGCGCCCTTCCTTGTGCTTCGCGTCGCGCGGGTACATGAAGATGCCGCCGCGCGACAGCACGCGGAAGACATCCGCCACCATCGATGCGACCCAGCGCATGTTGAAGTCCTTGCCGCGCGGGCCGTCCTTGCCGGCCAGGCATTCGTCTATATAGCGCTTCACCGGCGGCTCCCAGCGCCGCATGTTGGAGACGTTGATCGCGAACTCGCTCGTGTCCTCCGGGATGCGGATGTCGGGATGCGTCAGCACGAACGAGCTCATGTACGGATCCAGCGTGAAGCCGTGCGCGCCGTCGCCGACCGTCAGCACCAGGATCGTGCTCGGCCCGTAGGTCGCGAACCCTGCGGCGACCTGCGCGCGGCCGGTCTGCAGGAAGCACGCTTCGTCCGGCTGTGTGATCCGCTCCGGGCAGCGCAGCACCGAAAAGATCGTCCCCACCGGAATGTTGACGTCGATGTTCGACGAGCCGTCGAGCGGATCGAACAGCAGCAGGTA
>Ga0075431_100000925_pt1 | contig 25892 bp, 26 predicted proteins | sample RhiMetdeltSRZDD5_FD_75297 | JGI IMG/M metagenome (GOLD analysis project Ga0075431, IMG submission 75297) | Populus rhizosphere microbial communities from Tennessee, USA - Rhizosphere MetaG P. deltoides SRZDD5 | ecosystem: Host-associated > Plants > Roots > Rhizosphere > Soil | place: USA... | reverse complement strand
CTCGATGGCGGATTGATGACCGAGGCGCTCACTCTGCCGGTCAAGGCCGCGCTGAGTCGCTCGGGGCCGCTGCCGACCTGGACTAACGTGACGTCCTTACCGGGGGTCAAACCGATTCGTCGTAACGCAAAGCGCGCGATCGTGTCGGTGGCCGAGCCGAAGCGGCTGATCGCCAAGGTGCCGCCCTTGAGCTGTTCGGCGGTCTTGACACCCGGTTTGCCCATCAATACGTAATTGAGCGACGTAATGCCGGCGGCGACAAAGACGCTGTCTGCACCTGCCAAGGCGCTGCTGACGAGACCCGGCCCGGAAACTTGAGTGATCGGTACGTCGCCCGAAACCAACGCAAGGATCGCGGTGGAACCGCCGGTAAAAAAGATCAACTGCACGTCCAAACCGTTCTTGGCGAAGATCCCGGACTCTTTGGCAACCCAAGCCGGCAGTTGGTCGGCACTGACGGCGCTATAACCTACGTTCACCCGCGTGAGCTGCGCGCTCGCGAACGAGGAAAATACTATTTGAATGAGAATAAATGCCGAGAGAACCTTAAGTCGGGTTTTCATACTCAGTTCCGTATTATGGAGATATTACAGGAGCAATGTCACACAAACAAGAAAGCCCCGGCCGGTGGCCGGGGCTTTCTTAGGCATGAAATCTTTGGATGGTTTATTCAGAATACTTGTCGGCGCGGAACTGTTTGTGGCAGGAGTTGCAAGTTTCGCCCAGGGCCTTGAGCTTGACGCCCACTTCCGCATCGTTGCCAGCCTTCGCCGCCGCGGCGAGCTCACTTGCGTTCTTGTTCAGAGCTTTGGCGTGCTTGACGAAGTCGTCGTTCTTTTCCCATATTTCGGCTTTCGCCTTGGTTTTACCCGTCGTGCTGCCTTTCGGGAATGCGCCGGGAATTTGATCCGATGTGCCCATGATGTCCTTGGCTTTGGCTTCCACAGTGGCGTAGTTTTTCGATTCAACGCCGGCCTTGATTTCTTTCACGGCGGCGCTTTGCGCTTTCATTACCTTTTGGCGCTTCTCGATCACATCCGCCTGCGCGAACGCCTGAGTGGAAATCGCCAGTGCTGCAGCGCCAAACAGCGCTCCCGTCAAAAATTTTGCAACCATCAAGAATTTCTCCTTTCAATTTTGATGCCCAATATTAGATGCCCTTGTTGACTTTTTTGACCGCATCCAAAAGTTGTTGCGTCGACAGCAAATCTTTTTCGGAATTGCTCGGACGAATATCCAGATATTGCACCACTCCGTCCTTGTCGATAATCACGTAAGCCCGTTTCGCAATGCGGCGGGGCTCATCGTAAACACCAAAAGCCTGCATGACTTTGCCGTCGCGGTCGCTGAGAAGCGGATAGTTGATCTTGGCGAAATCGGCAAACGCCTTTTGCGAGAATGGCATGTTGGCGCTGATGCCCAAGACTTCGGTATTCTCGCCTTGAAACTGAGGATAGTTGTCCGAACCGGACATCTGTAAATCCTTAATTCAAGTCGGGCTAAAGTCCAGAACGTAAAAGTTAATCAGAACGTTTTTACCTTTGAGGCTGCTGAGCTTGAGCTTGCCGCCTTTGGTGCTGTCCAACTCGAAGTCCGGTGCTTTCTCGCCCACTTGAAGCGCATTGGCGAATCCCGTCGCCGCGAAAACAAGCGAAAAGGCTATCGCGAGTATGGACAACTTTTTTCTACTTGGCGTCATGGTGGTCTCCCTATTTGACGTCTTTAGGACAAAAATATTCTGAAGTTGATGATTTATCCCGTAGAAACTATGCACTGTCAATCCCCCAATTTGGAGTCGAACTTTACCCCCCCAATCGGGTGGTCGTCGAGTCCCTCGCGCACCGCCAACACCGCTGCTTCGGTGCGGTTTTTGACATCGAGCTTGCGAAAAAGCGACTTTAAATGGCCTTTTACCGTTTCCTGAGCGATGCCGGTGATTTCGCTTATTTCTTCGTTGCTCAATCCTTCGGTCATCAGGCGTAGGATTTTTACCTCCAAGTCGGTCAGGCCGGAACGCTCGGCAAAATTGCTAGTGATGGTTCGAACCGAGGCCTGTTGAGGGGAGGCTATCTGCTCCAATGCGAGGTGCGCGAGGTAAGGTGATGAGGATATTTTGCCGGCATGCGTTTGCCGAATGATATTGACGAAGTCATGGCGATCGGCGTCTTTTGATATATAGCCAACGGCGCCGGCCCGAATCGCGGCCCTGATTTTTTCATCCTCCTGGTGCACCGAAAGCATCAGCATTTTCGTTCGCGGTGAGATCGCGCGGATTAGTCGGGTGGCCTTGATGCCGTCCATGCGCGGCATGTCGACGTCTAAGACCGCCAGATCCGGCTCGGTCGCGCGCGCGAACGCCACGGCCTCGTGGCCGTTGGCGGCTTCGGCTACGACTTTAATATCGGTGCCGGTCTCAAGCAGGATTCTGAGGCTCTGGCGAAATAGGCGTTCGTCGTCGGCAATCAGAAGTCTAATGGGCATACGAGTTATTTGACTATCGTGGCGGCAGCATCCCGCCACGCTTTGCTATTACAAAGACGACCCGGGTTCAAGAAGCAAATCGGATTCATTTCCAGGATTGCGTTTTTCGGCGTACATCCCGATCCTCTGTCCGCTTAGCCAAAGTGGGGTTTGGTCGGCATAATGCGCTGTCCACGGGTGGCCGGATTGCCCTGAGGGCAGGATGAATTCGGAGCTTTGCGCGCTACTCATGTCGATGATGAACCGCATCGACGCGCCGACTGTTTGCGCGTAAGGATTGGAGTGACGATAGAAGCCGATGTTGAGAGTTGTGCCGTCTCCCGGTGCCGGCAGCGGTCCGATCCCTAGAAGATTTCTTAAAATCGGCACTCGGCCGAGCGAATGATTCATGTGCAAAGTGTGCAATTTACCCCAGTGCCATCGGGACATATCCGGACCCAACGCTGCCGCGATCTCGGCGCAGGCTTCGCGCAGCGCCAACGCGACCAATTTTGAGCGCGAACGGCGGGCAAACCATTGAGAACTCGGATCGCCCAATATTCGATCCGTGGGGACGATACACTGGTTGAGAATTTCAACGTAGGCGGAAAAGAGTTCTTCGCCCAGGTCGGGCGCCAAAAGGTTCACCAGCAGCCGATGATGAAACACGTGAAAGATCGCCGCCGCCACGCTCATCTCACCGCAACGACCATCCCACGAAAGCAGGTAACCGGCGGCGCCTTTCACAACTGGATTATCGCCGACGATTTGCGCCAATTCGGCTCTGAGCGTCGCGATCAACTCCTTCGCGTGCAGCGAGACGTCGTCGAGGTGCATGGCCGCCAGCTCTTCGACCGAATGTTTTTTGCGAGAGCCGAGCACTTCGCCGATGCGCCGGAAGCGGTGAGGCGGCTCGAAAAAGTGTGATAGATAAAATGGATAAGCGGAATCCGCGACGCGGTTGTTGGCGCTCGCGATGACGCCCTCCGGCGGGTTGTAGATGCGCGGCAGGTCATTGAACGGAATGTACCCCCGCCAGTCGTTCTTCTCATCCCACCCTGGCACTGGCAGCAAGGCCGGCACGTCGGCGCGCAGTGGAATGTTTCCGGCGAGCGCGCAGCCGATATTGCCGACGCGATCGGCGTACATGAAGTTCAAACTCGGCGCGCCGTGGTGGCGCAAGTTCTCGTGAAACTCGTCCCAGTCTTTCGCGCGGTTGACGCCGTAAAGACCGCGCATTTCTTCGGTCGCGTCATGGGCCGTCCAACGGACGGACAGAATCTCGTCACTGCTCGTTACGCCGCCAAAATCGCTGATCACCGGACCGTGGCGCGTACGCCGGATGACTTTTTCCAGCGGTTTTGATCTTCTGACACCGATCGGCTCGCGGCGCGTTTCGAGCCGGCGCCAATCGTGTCCAACCCGATAGCGATCGGGCTCGAGGCGATGCAATTTTTCGCGATAAATCTCGATATCGTCGCAGACCGCCGCGGTAATGCCCCAGGCGATGGAGTGATTGTGGCCGATCTGAACGAGCGGGCAGCCGGGAATTGTTGCGCCCCAAACTTCATAGTTATTGTTCCGATTCGAACCTTCTTCGCTGCGCAAATGCATCAGGTACCAGATCGACGGCAGCGTCATGCGCAGGTGAGGGTCGTTGCAGAGCAGCGCGCCGCCGGTTTTGGAACGGGCGGGCGCGATTACCCAACTATTGCTGCCGCTGCCCGCGGAATGGAATCCGCTGGCGGCTAAAACGCCGCTGGAAAAACGCCACAACGCCGCGGTTTGGTCCCAGGTTGCGCGCGCGATTACCGGGGCGCTTTCGGGATAGCCGGGAAAAAGCGCGCGGAGCTTCTCCGGCTGATCTTTGAGCTTCTCGGCGATTGCGAAGAAGTTGAGGCGGGTATAAAGCGCGGTGGAAAGCAGCAGCGCGAAGCCTTTGCCGATGGTCAGCGTGTCTTGCGGCCGCCAGGGTTCGGGCCGATGCCGCAACAAGCGGAACTCCCATGGCAGCTTCCTGCCGCACTGCTCGATGTAACGGTTGACGCCGTCGCAGTAGGCGTCCAGCAGCGCGCGCAGATCCTCCGACAGAAGCGCGAGCGAAGCATCGGCCGATGCGCCGATACCCAGAAGCCGCATGAAATAATCCAAATCCGCCGTTGTGCGGTTGTGAAATTGAAATGAGAGTTCTTTCCAGGGCAATAAAAAGTCGCCGAAAATTTCCGCCGTGCGCCCGTCGAGGAACCGGCGGCTCAGTTCCATCTGCCATAGCCGTTCCTGGGCATGCAGAAACCCCTGGGAAAAAAATAGATCAGCCTCGTCGTCGGCGATCACGTGGGGAATGGCAAACGAATCCCAGCGCACATGGACGGGTTGCTTAAGGCCGGCAAGCGGGAGCGTGCCGCGATATTTCGGCAGGGAGGGTTTGTCGAGGTGTCGAAGGTAGGGACGAAGGAGCGCCGAAAAGACGGTCGGGAAAAACCCGCTTTCCGGCAACTCCATTTGCTCAAAGAAACTTGCTAGAGAACCGCTTTGACGGAGGGCCGCGCCTTCATTCTTTCCATGTACTTCCCGAAGCGAGGCAGCGATGGATCGGGTAAAACGCCGAAACCTTCCAGGCGGGTGAAGCGCGGCAAAAGATCGGCATCGACCAGCGAGAAATCGCCGGTCAGATACTGTTGATCGCCAAGCTCGGATTCAAAGCGCTGCAATAGCTTTTTTAGATCGTTCTTGGCTCCATCGATCACTTGCTGATTTTGCTCTTTCGGATCTTTCATCAGCTCCATGCGCAGTTTTTGATAGGGGCCGTCAAAATGGGCCATGCCGTAATCGACCAGGATGCGCGCCTTGGCCTTTTTCCCCGCCTCTTTAGGCAGGAGCGGCGGGTTGGGATATTTCTCTTCAAGATATTCATTGATGATGCAGGACTCGTAGAGCACTGTATCGTCGTCGGTCAGCACCGGAACTTTGCCGTAGGGATTGAGCTTCAGATAGTCCGGCGTCTTTTGCGCCTGGGCACGCAAATCGACCGGCACGGTCTCGTAGGGAAGATTTTTTTCCGCCAGAACAATTTTTACCCGCTGGCAGTTGGGCGAGGATTTGAAATCGTAAAGCTTGATCATGTGCGGTCTCCTTCCGTTTACTGTCGCACTTATACTAAGATTCTTGTCAAAGGAAAAGCGCTGCTCCGCGGATTTCACCTTGATCTGCCCAGTGTTTGATGTTAATCGGATAGCCACTTATTTCAACGGCGGATGTCATTGAATTCCACGGAAGCAGCGCAAATCATCGTCAAAGCACTTCACAGCACGGGCATAAATCTGGTGGCAACGCTGCCGGATATCAATCTCTCGGAACTATTGCGGGCGGTCGAAGAATCGCCGGACCTTATCCACGTGCCGGTTTGCCGTGAAGAGGAGGGAATCGGTATTTGCGCCGGCGCTTACCTGGTCGGCAAAAAATGCGCCGCGATCATGCAAAACGGCGGTTTTTTCAACAGCAATAACGCCATCGTGAGCACGCTGCTGCAATACCAAATCCCGTTGCTGCTGTTGATCTACTACGCCGGCGATATCGGCGACCGGACTTTCAGCACCACCGGGAGCTTGACCGAACCGGTGTTGCGAGCGTTGGGTATTCGTTATTACGTGATGCGCGAGACCCAGGACGCGCCGGAACTGATTCGCCGGGCGCAAGTTTTGACCGAAGATGCGAAACGGCCGGTGGCGCTCCTGCTAACCAAGGAGCTTCTTGGACGGCGCGACGCGCTGAAAGCGCTTTGACGCAGGCGGAAAATATTTTGATCGGCGATCCACGATGAAGCTTATGCAAAGATTTGACTGTCTAAAGACGCTTGCGCCAGTCATCGGCGAGGCTCTGGTCGTTAGCTCGGCCGGCGCAGTGACCCTCGAGTGGAATGCCGTGCGACCGAGCGACGGTAATTTTCGCGTGCGTACGCTCGGTCTTTGTTCTTCGATCGCGCTCGGCATGGCTCTCGGCTTGCCTCAGCGCAAAGTCATTGCACTCGACGGCGACGGGTCGCTGCTGATGAACCTTTCCACGCTGCCGACCATCGCGCGCATGAAGCCGAAGAATTTGCTGCATATCGTTTTCGACAATGAGGTCTACGAAGCCTCAGGCAGTAAGAAAACCGCCACCGGCGCGGGCACTGATTTAGTCGGCCTGGCGCGCGCCGCCGGTATCGAAAATGCTCATTGGGCAAACTCGGTTGACGCGTTTGCGCAAGCGACAAAGCGGGCGTTGGGCGGAGACGGCCCGAGTTTTATCGGCGTCAAGGTCGGCACCGAGCGCGCTGCGGTGGCGCCTTTTCCGATCGATGAAGTCGAGAACAAGTACCGCTTTGTTCGATATGTCGAAAAGAGCGCCAACATTGAAATTTTGAAATTCAATTTGCCGGCCAGTTACGACTAGTCGTTCCTGCGCGGGCGTATTCGCGACTATGAAAATCGATATCGAGTTTAATTCGGGCGCGCAGTTGCCCATGGACGCCATTCCTGATCTCGCGCAACTCGCCGAGATCCACGGCTTTGACTGCGCCTGGGGCGGGGAGGCGAATAACAAAGATCCCACGGTGATGCTGTCGGCGATCGCGGCGGTCACCAAGCGACTGAAAGTTGGGTCCGCGGTGTACCACATCCTCGGTCGCACGCCGGCGACTTTGGCGCTTCAGGCTGCGGGCTTAGACGAGCTATCCTCCGGCCGTTTTCTTTTGGGCATCGGTTCATCCAATCCCACCATCGCGAAATGGCACGGCCAAACCATGGATCACCCGCTCGGCCGAGTCGAAGAGTACGTCGACATCGTGCGCGCGGCGTTGCGCGGCGAAAAGCTGAGCTTTAGCGGCAAGTATTTTTCGGCGCAGAATTTCAAAATGGCCTTCAAGCCTTCCGGTCGCGTGATTCCCATTTACCTAGCCGCCTTCGGTCCGAAGATGACGCGTCTCGCCGGGCGCATTTCAGATGGCGTCTTGATCAACATGGCGAATCCCGCAGAGATCCGGCGGATCGCCGATGAGGTCAAGGCGGGGGCACGGGAAGCCGGTAACGATCCGGCGCGGATGGAGATTATATGTAAGGTCCGTTGTTCCATTGCAGGGAGCTATGCCACCGCGCGCGATGCGCTCAGCCATGCGCTCGCGTACTACGCGCTGGCGGACTATTACCGCGAACTTCTTGGCCGTATGGGTTTCGCCGATGAAGTGGAAGCGATGCGCGCCGCCTGGAAGTCTGAAGGGTTTCACGCCGCCCGGCGTTTGATCACCGACCGGATGTTTAGTTCGTTGCCGCTGGTCGCGGCGACTTCGGCTCTCGAAGTCGTCGAGCAAATAAAACCCTACGCCGAGGCCGGAGCGACCAGGATTATCTTGCCTTACGTCGCGGCTTCCGACGATCTGGTCAACGAGATGAAAAGCTTCATCAGTTATTGGAGCCCGGCAACTACCGGCGCAACTGACTCAGCCAGCTAAGGAGAAAGTCCCAATGCCATTCGAACTGATCGATCCCGCCGGTTTGGAGCCTCCCGTGGGTTATGCCCACATCGCTAAAATCACCGGTGGGACCGTAGTTCATGTCGCCGGCCAGGCGCCGTTCAATGACAAGGGAGAGGTCGTCGGTAAGGGCGATTTTGTTGCCCAATTCACCCAAGTCATGCGCAATCTGAGGACGGCTGTTGAGGGTGCCGGCGGGCGACCGACACAATACGCGGTGCTGACAATTTACATCACAAATTTGGAAGCGTATTGGAACAACAAAAAACTATTGGGAACGGCGTATCGAGAGATCTTTGGCAGGTATTTTCCAGCGATAACACTCGTCGAGGTCAAGCGGCTTTATAACCCTGAGTGCATGATCGAGATTTCAGGGATCGCCGTACTTGACTAAGCAGGCTAAGAGCGTCATTGGCGGAATATTCCTTCATAACGCGCCATTTTGTGCGTCGTATGCGACAATCTTTGCTCAAGTTTCCGACACTGCTCTGCGCTCCGCTTACTGAAATCTAATCAATTCAATGAATTAGGTTAGTGGCATTCCTCTTGCTTTCGTAGATTACGTCACTGAAGAAGGCGGTTAGCAATAACCGAAATCATGCCGATGAATACAATGAATAGATTTTCAGCTTTAGACCGGGAGCGTGATCAGGATCTTTTCGAGAGCGTGACCGAAGAGGAAATCATTCATCTTTGGCGTTCCATTAAGGGGCGTGGCCTCTCCGAAGACGAAGCCTGGCAGGCAGTGGTTACCGGCATAGCTCTGGATCTGGCGTTTGCCAAAAGCAGAAGCTGCAACCAAATCGAGCATTAAGAAACACTTTACCACCTTTCCTCCGTTTTCTAGCCTCCCTGATCGCATAATCGATTCTCCGTCACATTCTTCAATCCTCCCGCCTGAATGGCGGGTTGTATGCGTTTGTTTGATTGCGTTGACTCCCATAAGAAAATTTGGTTCAATCCACTTTAATTTCAGGTTTATGGGACGTTCAGATGTCACGCATCACCGTAGAAGATTGTCTGCAAAGAGTTAACGACCGGTTCGAGTTGGTCATGCTTGCCTCCAAGCGGGCAAGAGAGCTCTTCAAAGGAGCAAAACCCTTGATTGAGTCCAATAACCGCGAGGTTGTGGTGGCGTTGCGTGAGATCGCGGATGGGAAAGTGAAAAAGGTTGCCCACGAGCCCTGATGACTGCCGTGCGTCTGCAAGCGCTTATCATTCAACCGTAACCCTTATTGATTCGCCGCACATTTCACGTTAGATCGCTCGCATTGTCAGGATCGTTAAAACGCCGCTCTTCAGTGGGACGGGTGACATAGCCGCTCATGGCCCAAGACGACAAGAACACGGATCTTAATTTTTCCTTTCCTGACATCGCCTTGCCCAAACTTGGGGAAGAGGAAGCCGCGGACGGAGGCTCGCGGGACAAAGCGCTGGTCCCGTTCGATCCGCTCCAGCGTTACCTCACCGAAATTCGGCGTTTTGCATTGCTCAGCCGCGAAGACGAGCATGAATTGGCGGTTCAATACAAAGAGTATGGCAATGTCGAAGCCGCTTATAAGTTGGTAACCGCGAATCTGCGGCTCGTCGTCATGATCGCCCGGGAGTACCAAAAGGCATTTAAAACTCTTCTGGATCTGATCCAGGAAGGCAACATGGGATTGATGGAAGCGGTGAAAAACTTCGATCCCTATCGCGGCGTGCGTTTTCCATCCTACGCGGTATGGTGGATTCGCGCCTATATGATTCGCTACATCATGAATGACTGGCGCATGGTCAAGATCGGCACCACCCAAGCGCAGCGCAAGCTCTTTTTCAATCTGCAGAAGGAGAAAGAAAAAATTGAGGCAGAGGGCTTGATGCCCGGTCCCAAGTTACTCGCCCAACGATTGAACGTGAAAGAAGATGAAGTCGTTGAGATGGAGCAACGGTTGGCGAGCCGCGACCTTTCGGTGGACGTTCCTATAGGGGAGGAAGAAGAAGCGACAATGCTCAACTTCCTGCCGGATAACAAACAGACGCCGGAGGAAGAATTTGCCGACACGCAGTATCGCGATTTATTGCGCGACAAAATGGAACAGTTTGCCAAGGGACTGAAGGACAAGGAACTGATGATCTATCGCGAAAGGCTTTTGAATGAGGACCCGCTGACGCTTCGCGAGATCGGCGAAAAATACGGTATCAGCCGTGAGCGCGTTCGGCAGATCGAGGAGCGCGTGAAGAAGAAGCTTAAAAGCTATCTCAAAGATTTCAAAGACGTGATCGATATTTCCGGGACCAGTTGACCCCCGTTCGCTAATCCCTGCCCGGCTCCTTCGGTGATCGACGACACACCAAGCGAGTTGTGTGTTTGCTTGCACGGTTAACGCAGTTCTGATAGCAAAATAAGACACTTATTCGGAGGAAAATTTTTGCAATTTCAAAAAGAAGTGGAAATCCTCGCTCCGCGTGAGAAGGTTTGGAATTTTATCTGGGACGTCGACCGTTTCATCGCCTGCGTGCCGGGGTGCAAAGATGCGAAGACGATTGAAGCCGGAAAAAAATATTCCGCCACCATGGTGGAAAAGGTTGGGCCCTTCAAGGTCGAGTTTCCGACGAATATCGACGTGCTCGAGCGCGAAGAATTGACGCACATCAAGGCGCAAGCATCCGGCGCCGATAACAAGATCGGCAGCCGCATGAAAGTCGATCTCGACGTCAACCTGCGCGAACAAGACGGCAAAACGATGCTCGGCTTCGTGGCGACAGTCGATATCTTGGGGAAGCTCGCGGCGCTCGGGCACGGCATCATCAAACGCAAAGCCGATCAAGTGCTCGATGAATTCGCCCAGGCCGTGAAAAAGCGATTGGAAGGAGACGCTTGATGTTACGTCGGTTTCGCTTGGAAGAGCCGGAATCGGTCGCCGATGCCTCCGAGCTTTTGGGGCGCTTCGGTGAAAGCGCGAAAGTTTACGCCGGCGGCACGGAGCTGCTCTTGGCCATGAAGGAAGGGCTGGTGCAGTACGAGCGGCTCATCAATGTGAAAAGAGTCAAAGGGCTCAGCGAGATCGTCGCGGCGGACGGCATGATCCGGTTCGGCGCGCTCTGCACCCATCATGAGCTCGAAAAGTCTTCACTGCTGCAGCAAAAGCTGCCTTCGCTGCACAAGCTTGAACAAAATGTCGCCAATGTTCGAGTGCGGCAGTCCGGCACGCTGGGCGGCAATCTCTGTTTCGCGGAGCCGCATGCCGATCCCGGTACGCTGTTGATGGCACTCGGGGCCAAATTGGTCGCAGAAAAATCTTCGGGCAAGCGCGAGATCGCGGCAGAAGATTTTTTTGTCGACGCTTACGAAACTTCGCTTCAAGCCGACGAGCTGCTCACCGAAATCCGCGTTCCCGCACCGACCGATCACTCGCGCAGCGCCTATCTAAAATTCGGCTACCTCGAACGACCCAGCGTCGGCGTCGCTGTGGCATTTAACATGAACGGCGGCGGTTTAAGCGAGGTAAAAATCGCCGTCGGTTGCGCCGGGCCCGCCCCGCGCAGAGTTCCTGAGGCGGAAATGTTGCTTAACGGCAAGAGCAGGGAAGAAGCGGAACGAAACCTGGCGCAGGCAGGCGCAGTCGCCGGCCGCGAGTCCCAGGCGATCACCGATCTGCACGGCTCGCAAGATTATAAGGAACATATCGTCGGGGTGCTTTTGAAACGCGCGTTTCAGAGCGCCGTTAGCTGAGAAAGCGATTTACCGGAGACTTCATGGCCAAAGCGATGACCAGACACGATGCTCAGCTGCTGCCTCTCACATTCACTTTAAACGGGCGCGTCCAGGAACTCGACGTGGAGCCGCACGAACTGCTGCTCGACGTCGTGCGCGATCGCCTGGGTCTCACCGGCGCGAAGCGTTCCTGCGATGTGCAAGTGTGCGGCGCCTGTACCTTGTTGGTCGACGGCCGGCCGGTGAGCGCCTGCACCACCCTCGCTTTTGAAATTCGCGGATGCTCGGTGCTGACCATCGAAGGTCTGGCCGAGAAGAACGGCAAGCTCCATCCGCTCCAGGAAGCGTTTATCGAACACGGCGGCTTTCAGTGCGGTTTCTGCACGCCGGGAATGATTTTGGCGGCCAAGGCTTTACTCGACGAAAACGCGGCGCCGAGCGAAGCGGAGCTCAAGCATTTCATGCACGGCAATATTTGCCGCTGCACGGGTTACAAGAAAATCATCGAATCGATCATGGCGGCGGCGAAGAAGATGCGCGGGAACGCATAAACGTTCAAGCCGTTCAAAACGTCCAAATAGTTCAAGCCGTTAAACCCGAACCCAAAAATAACTTATCGCCACGAGCGAATGCAGTGATGTTTTAATTGACATCCTCTTCCTAAGCTAACCGGCCGCCCGTCCACGCGACGATCCCGTCTAGTATCCCGGTAAAAGCATGCGGATAGCGCATTTCGAATGTGACTGCAGTTGACGCGTGCCGATATCGCTTGAACGTTTTGAATGGGCTTAAACTGTTTGAACTCACCCGGTCAGTCTTCGATCCCGTACTCCTGCCACCGACTGGCGACCAAATCCAAATGCTCTTTAGGCGGCAGAGAAATTGCCGGGTACGCGTGTTTGCGCGTGGCATCGATGGCCACGCGCGAGCCAACATACCGGGTTGGATGATGCTGCGGCACGTCAGCCGGGGCCTGGGATGGATCGAGACCGACTGCCTGCACATCTCTCTCCATGTAGATGTCTTTGTCCGGGCGGACGTGCCAGCTGAGCGCCCAGTCGACGGCAAAGTCGTCCCAGATGTCGATGTCGTCGTCCACGACCACGGTAAATTTTCCAAACCCCGTGCGCAGCGACCAGGCGCCGTACATGAGTTGGCGCACCTGACCTTCGAACTGCTTTTTCAGCGAGATCACGAGATAGGCGCCGCTGCCGCCGGCCTCCTTCAGCCGGACCTCTTTGATCGGAATGCGCAGAATATCTCTAAGATGCTTGGTGAGCGGCCATTCGCGTCCCACGGCGCGAATGCAGCTTGATTCCGACGGCGGCATCTGGCTGATGAACGCCTGGTACCACGGATTATTGCGGAAGGTCATGCATTTAATGTTGAAGTAAGGCTCGTTGCCGGCCGGACCCATGTAACCCGTGTATTCGCCAAACGGGCCTTCCGGCTCGATGCTGTTGGGCGGAATCTCGCCTTCCAAAACAATTTCCGCGCTAGCGGGAACTTCCAGCGGCACGGTTTCGCAAGGGACGAGGTCAACGGCTTCGCCGCGAAGCGCCCCGGCGACGGCGAATTCGTCCAAAGTTTCCGACATTTTCGATACCGACACGTAGCCGATCGTCGGATCGGCGCCGATCACCACGGCCACCGGCGTCGGCTGGTTTTTCGCATTGTTCTTAAGTATGTGCCACGACATATCTTGACGCCTGCCGATCAATAGCCCGGTCTTGTTCGGGCCTTTCACCTCCATCCGATAGGTGCCGACGTTGCGCACGCCGGTCTCGGGATCTTTTGTGATCAAGTAGGGCGATGTAAAGAACGGTCCGGGATCTTCACCGACGGTCCAGATCGGCACCGGCAACTTGGTAATATCGACATCTTTGCCGTGCAGTATGTTTTCTTTGCAGGGCGCTTCTTTGACCATCCGCGGCGTGATCGGATTTCCCAGGGCGTGGTCCCATTTGCGGTTGATGCCCTCGATCGAGTCGGTTTCGAGCCCAAGCGCATAAATTTCCCTCGATGCGCCGAGTACTCCGGCAACTACCGGTATCTTGAAGCCTTTGACGTTTTCGAACATCAGCGCCGGACGGTCGTGCGGCGGGATTTTCTTGAAAAGCTGGCGGCATACCGCGGCGATTTCCCAATCCTTGTCGACTTCTTTGGTGACGCGTTTGAGCTTGCCACTTTTTTTAAGTGCCGCGACATATTCGCGTAGGTCTCGGTAAGCCATTCATCCTCCCGCCGCCGCTGCTGTTGATGATCATGAAAAAATTTTTCGTATAGTAGGCACAAATTGTTTATATATCAACAAATGTAATTGGGAAATATCCGCCGAAGTAACTAGCGAACGCTAGGAAGAACGGACTAATTCCTTGCTTCGCGAAAGTGAAGCTATGCGAAAATATCGACCTGGATTCAGTGAGGTAAAAACGTGGCGCGGGATTGCGGAAATCTACGCTCGGATCTCGGCGCGCATGAAGATGATGTACGAAATTCCGAAGCAGACGGCGACCAACCCGAAGATTGTCGTGATATGGGGCCAGATGAGGATCAGGCTTTGATCGAGCGCCAGGGGCGTCGGTAAGATGCCTTCGGCCTGGCTTTGTAGCGCCATACCGAACACGCGCGCGGCGGGATTGAGCAAGATGCCGACGCTCTCCGAGAAAAGCGTGCTGGGTGAGATTCGATCGATGATGTTTTCGACGCCTGCGCGGCGCGCAAGCGCTTCCGGCGTCGTCGCCTCCGGCACGATCAAACCGGCGATACCCGCGCTGACGACCGACACGAACAGTGCTAAAAAAAGCCAAACCGCCATGGACGCCAGGGCGGCGGTAACGGTTTTTTGAAACAGCAGAGAGAAGAGCATGGCGAGCGCAAGCCAAAAGCCGACGTAGAAGATCCCCACCATGGTAAAGATCAGCATGCGCCAAATTTCCTCGTTGGTGGGAGGGAAACCCAAGATCGTCGTGCCCAGGCCGATGACCAGCAGTAATATGGATCCCCACAATACGGCGACCGTGGTCAAGCCGGCGAAGAACTTGCCATTGATGAAGCTATCGCGATAGATCGGCTGCGACAGCACCCGGCTGAGTGTGCCGCGGGCATATTCGCCGCTGATCGAGTCGAAGCCGAGGGTGATGCCCACCAGGGGGCCGAAGAAACCGAGGAAGGTAGCGAGGGAAAAAAGTGTTTCGCCACTCGAAGTAAGCAGGAGCAAAAACGCATACTGGGACGGAACCGTATCGGTGTTTTGCCGAATCGCTTGTCCGGTGGCGTAGGCGGCCCACAGGCCGGAGAACACGATCAGGATCAGCAGGATCATGAAGCGGCGGCTGCTGAAATGGTCCGCCAATTCTTTCCAGAAGACAACGCTCATGTTTTACGCCTCACGGAAATACTTGAGGTAAATCTCTTCCAAGGTCGGGTCTTCGGAGCGCAGCTGCAAGAGTTGAAGCCCCTTGCGCGCGACCATCGACACGACTTCGGGACGGACGTCGCTCGTGCAGCGAAGAAACAGGCCGTGCGGGCGCTTCTCGATCTCGTCGACACCGGGAATGCTTTGGAGATCGCGCTCCAGCCCGTTGGCATCGCCGCGCACTTCCACCAGAAAATTCCACTGGCGGCCCTTTAGAATCGATTTGCCGAGTTCGTCCATTTCTCCCTGGACGATCATCTTGCCTTTGACGATGATACCGACGCGGCTGCAGATTTCCTGGACCTGCTGGAGCTGATGCGAAGAGAGCATGACGGTCAAACCATGCTCGCGATTCAAAGTCTTGATCATTTCGAGTATGCGGATGGCGCCGTCGGGATCTATGCCTAGAGTGGGTTCGTCGAGAAACACCGCTATCGGATTTTTCACCAGAACCTCGGCGATGCCGAGGCGCTGCTTCATGCCGCGGGAAAACTCCTTGACCAAGCGCCGCCCGTCGTCGCCGAGACCGACTTGCTCCAAGACTTCCGCGGTTTTTTTCCGTGCCTGGTTTTCGGGAATGCGGTTCAGCCGCGCCATGTAAAGCAGATTTTCCTGGGCGCTGATGTCGTCGTAAAATCCGGGATTTTCGGGCAAGTAACCCACGCGCCGTTTTACTTCCAACGACTGTCGCGTCGGATTGAACCCGCAAACGGAGACCTGGCCGGAAGTCGGCTCGGTCAAACCAAGGAGCATGAGGATCGTGGTCGTCTTGCCGGCACCGTTCGGTCCGAGGAAGCCGAAGATTTCGCCTTCCTGCACCGTCAGGTTAAGCGCGTTCACCGCGAGCTTTTCGCGATAGCGCTTGGATAGATCCTTGGTTTCGACAACTGCGCTCATCGGCGGCCTAAGCGGAAAAACACCACGGCCAAGCCGAGCACGACCAACCCGACGATGCCAAAGCCGATCCACCCCCAGATGGTCGGAGTCGAGACCGTAATGCGGAAATCAAGGGACTTGGTGACTTCCGGTGAGTTCGCGGTAATGCCGAGCGAATAATCGCCCGCGATGGTTCGGTCGGGCGCGAAGATTTCCATTTTGATTTCGCGAATCTGGCCGGGATCAAGCGAGTCGATTTTTTCCGGCTTGAACTCGACCGTCCAGTCTTTGCTTGGTTTCTTGGTAACGAAACCAAGGTTTCTTATGGTTGCGGTCCCCGCGTTGCCAACGACGAAATCAACCGGAACCTTCTTTCCCGCTGTCACGGCGGTATTGAGCCGCAAGCCGGAGTTGGGATCGCCGCCGGCATTGAGACTGCCCATACGTAAATCTTGAGTGCCCTTGAGCGAGACCTTGATATTCGTTGAAGCCTCAAAAGCGCCGGCGCGGGCCTGGACCCCGACGGGATACTCCTTGGCTTCCGCGGTCGCCGGCGTGTCGATCTCGACGCTCAAGGTTTCCGAGCCATTCTCTTTGAGCTGAATCGACGAGATTTGCTGGTCGCCGAACTGCGGCTTAAAGCGCACTGACCAGCCCTGCGGAGCCTGGGCGACCAGCGAGGTTGGCAGCGGCTTATTGGTTTCGTTCTTGAGATCGACGGTGAATTTAAGGGTCTGCCCCGAGCCGGTGCTCAATACCGGATACTGGCTGGTGAGCTTGATACCGCCGGTCTCGATCTTTTTTGAAGTAACGCGATAATTGATGGTTTCAGCGTACTGCGTAATTCCCTTGGTATCTTTGGCGGTTACTTTGATGGGGTAGGTTCCCGGTTTCGTGTTCTCGGGAATTTTTGTTTTGAACTCAAGAGTGGTGGACTTATTAGAGTTTTGATCGCCGCCTTGCACTGTTACAGAGCGCACCGGAAAGCTGGGATACCTGGAGTTGAAGTTCACGTCCCAACCTTTCGGGATGCTTTCAATGGTCAAAGTAACTTCCACGGGTTCCTTCGTTCGGTTCACCACCTCCGCGTCCATTGTCGCTTCTTGCCCTTGGCCCACGGTGAGATCCTTGAACGGCAGGATTAAATTGAACGATTCTTTGGACGGCGCCGGGCCACTATCCGCTTTTTGCGCTTCCGCGGCTGAAGCGTTGGCAAACAAGCCCGCGGAGGAAAGCATGCTTACTGCGATCAGCAGTAACAATCCTCTCAGGCACCGTCCGATTGGACCGACCCTCATATCAACCCCCTTTAATATTCGTGGAAATTTGTTGGTGATACATAATCATAAACTGTTCGACGGTCAAGGCCTTTTCGTTATTTCTGTTTTTCCAAGTTGCCGCAATCCTTCATAAAGCACAATGGACACGGCGTTGGATAGATTCAAACTACGCACGCCCGCACCCATCATGGGGATGCGCAGCGCGCGCTCCTCATTGGCCTGGAGGATTTCCTGGGGCAAGCCGCGGGTCTCGGGGCCGAACACGAGGAAGTCTTCTTCGCTATAGCTCATCGCCGTATAGGATTTCGTCGCGCGCTTGGAGAAAAACCACAGACTCTTCGGCGCGGCCGTTTCGATAAAATGAATCCACGATTGATGAACGCGCAGATCGACAAACTCCCAGTAGTCGAGCCCGGCCCGCTTCAGATGTTTGTCGTCGATCTTAAAGCCGAGCGGCTCGATCAAATGAAGCGGTGTCAAAGTCGCGGCGCACAAGCGCGCCACGCTGCCCGTGTTCGGTGGTATCTCCGGTTGGTATAACACGACTTGCATGACTTCCGTTCCCGTCCGCTCAAACAACCTCAACAACAATAATTAATTGGTTCCCAAGTCTTCCAATTACAGTCTTATACCGAAGTCACCCTGGGCCACAGACGAAGGATCTGCTTTTAACCGCCCGTAATGTACGAGCATCGGCAAAACAGATTCTTTCGTCGCGAAGCTCCTCATCAGAATGACAAAATAGATAGCTCCCTGAACGCGCATTGCTTGTTTTTGGCTCCCTAGTTTTCCAACACGAATGTCACTGGCCCGTCGTTCACAAGCCCGACTTGCATATGGACTTGGAATCGCCCGGTTGCGACTTTCAATCCCGCCGCGCGCAAACGGTCGGTAAAATGTTTGTAAAGCCGCTCGGCAGTCTCCGCCGGCGCCGCGTGCGTAAACGACGGGCGGTTGCCTTTGCGGCAGTCGCCATACAAAGTAAATTGTGAAATCACCAGGACTTCGCCGCCGAGGTCGCTAACGGAGCGGTTCATCTTGCCCTGGTCGTCTGCGAAGATGCGGAGATTGGTAATCTTGTCGGCGAGCGCGGCGGCGTTCTTCTCGTCGTCTTGTTTGCCGACGCCGAGCAAGATGCAAAGTCCGGCACCGATCTGGCCGACTGTTTCCCGTCCCACGCTAACGCGGGCTTCGGCGACTCTCTGCACAACGGCACGCACGGCGAAATCAGCGGGATCTCAGAAAGGCGGGTGACATTTTGTCGCTGCGGACCGACGCTTGTATGGTGTAAACAGCCTGGAGCTTCATTCCGCTAAACGGTTAACAAGAAATCATGCCTTGCTCAACAGCCCGGAGCCGCCTAAACCTTATATGTACTCTGTCGGCTTGCGCAATGCGTAACGCGAAGCGGTTAGCGGTTATACTCATTCTTGCCCTTGTGGCACCCAGGTCGGCCGATTCGGTTGCCGCTGACTTCCAAAGTTTTAGCTCTGACAAGCGAGTTTTTGGTCCGAGGGAATCCGTAAGCGGTATGGTGAGCATCGCCGGCAGCTATCCGTGGCCGAAGCCGTTACCTGTTTTTAAAAATCGTTCATTCTGCGGTCCTACGGTTATTAACGAGACGCTCCTCGTCGGCGCCGGCGGCGGGCTGCGCAATGCCGTGGTCCTGCTCCGGCCGATGGACGGCAAAGTCGCGGTGCAAGCCAGCTCGATCACCCTCGACAACAGGAACTGCGCCTTCGCGCCGCACGTCCAAGTCGCGACAGTCGGTAGCGAGCTATTGCTGAAGAACAGCGATCCGATTCTTCACACAGTCCACGCTCGCGTGGGCAAGGAGACGCTGTTCAATGTCGGCTTGCCGAGATGGCGCCAAGTCTTCAAGCGGCTCGATCGCCTGGGAGTGATGCGCATCGATTGCGATGTGCTGCACACCTGGATGAGCGCGGCGATAGTGGTCACTGATACGCCGTATTTCGCCGTGACTGATAAAACCGGCCGGTTTAAAATCGACGGTCTTGAAGCCGGCGAATACGAGATGGATCTATGGCATGAACTTTTGGGTTCGCAGTCGATGCGCATCACGGTCGCGGATGGAGCATCACGTTTTGTCGAAGTCGTTTACTCGCCAAAATGATGGCACCAAACAGGGCCGGGCTGGCCTGTATTGGGGGGTTCGTGAAAATCGCCAGGCAAGTTCATTCGGTGGGAACCACCTTTAAACATGAGCTGGATGGCGCAAGGTGAGGAGTTTCCAAGCATCGCGGCCGGGTCATACACCGGCGAGTCGCAAGAGCCTGCTCAGGACTCGATCCGAATCGAGAAATTCGCGCGCGAAAGACGCGGCCGCTGCAGCGTGTTCGGTATAGTCAGTCTCGATCTGAGCCAAAGCATCCGCTGCTCCGTCGATATCTTTGAACGTTAACAAACCGCTTCCGATTGGTAGATAAGCGCCGACACCGGTATCCTGCATCACCACGGGACGACCGGCAGCGAGGTAACAGGCGCTCCGATCGCTAAACCAACCGGTTCGGCCGGCGGCATACCCGTGTTTGACGGCGGTCAGTTCGCCGCGGGAGCCGATGACGTAGTTACGATAGGTGTCAGTCGTCGCGGCGTGGAGCGTTGGCGAAACGACCCGCCAACCGTGAACCTCAAGCTCGACACGGTCGGGCTCCTCCGGATGAATAAAAAGACAAAGCTCTAGAGGTACCTGGACCCGGCGCGGCAGATCGATGATTCGTTTGAACTCATCGGCTTTTTGACCGTACCAAACGCCGCGCCATTCGATGGGGGCGAAGCCGCGCCAGTCGGCGACGGTCGAATAGGTCTTTCCCGGCTGCTGGTCTGTCTGCCATTCTTCGAGAACGACGGGCGGTAAACTTTTCTCCCAGCGAATGCCGCAGGTCGGCAAGGGACAGTCCGGTTCGCCGAGATTGAGACCAACCGTGACGTAAACGTCATGGCCACGCAGGTTCATGTCAACGCCATACTGCTCCTGCCAAAGCTGCGTATAGCCGGGATCCATGTCGAGATAAAGCCGCCGTCGCACGGCGCTGAGTATAGACTCGAAGTTCAGGCGACCCGAGATATTGACGAGCAAATCGATGTCATGGGCCAGCGTGTCAACCTCGGCGCGCGGTAAGCCGACATAACCGGTGCCACCGGATTCGAGCAGGCTTGCATGACCCGAAAGATCGAACTTCTCCATGAGCGCCCGAAAATGACGTGCATTTGCTGAAGTCGCGAAGCTCGTTTGATTGCCGTTACAATCGACGCAATTTCGCCTATCGAGTTGCTCGACGTAGTAGGTTTCAACACCAAGCCGGCGAAATCCCAGAACGTATTGTAAAAAAGCCCATGTATTGCCGGCGCCGAAAAGCGGGTGAGCTTCAATGGCACCGGCAACGATGATCCGTTTGGGCATAAATACTCGATCCTAGATGGCCCCAAGGAGCACTGCTCGCGACGATAAGCGGTTGAGAATTCGGGTAGGGGCCTTAAACTCCCGCCTCGCGCATGAGATCGGCCAATACCTTTTCAGCGGAAAAATATTCCAAAGCAATGTCTCGGGCGGCTTGGGCGTGCCGTTTGTAATCGGAATTGATCGAGGCGAACGCGCCGGCTGCCTCGTCTATAGTTGAGAATCCAAAAAGTCCAGTTCCTGTCGGAATAAATTTTTCAAAACCGGTGCTCTGCGTAACGACCGGCTTGCCTGCGGCGAGATAACACGCGCTCCGATCGCTAAACCAGCCGCAGTTGGTCCGGGCATATAGATCTTTGGCGACAGTAAATTCCCCTCGCGAGCGGTAAATATAATCTTGATAGACGTCCAGGTCTTGCGACGTTTCATAGGAGTTACGCAACCGCCACCCGTTTTTTAGGAAACTGACCTCGTTCTCTTGATCCATGTTTCCGACGGCCAGTTCCAATTCCTGGCTTGTATGTTTTGGCAATTTATTGAAACGCAAGAAGTTGACGTGCTTGGACCAGCTATAGCTTTCTCCGTTAAACTCGATGTCTTTGCCGGCGTTTTGCCATGTGGCCACCGAGGTAAAGCTCTTTGCCGCGGGCGTGATACGGCAGTCCCAAAGATCGATAACCACAGGAGGACGAGTATGTTTCCACTGAAGTCGCTCTGTCGGAACGATGCAGTCGAGATTGCCTATGTTTTCGCCGTAGGTAAAATGATGGGTATGCGCATTGAGAAGCGTTTCTGTTGAGGTGTCGCCGTGAGCGAGTTTGATCTGTTCGTAAGCGGGATCGGTCTCGACCAGTATTCTTATATTACAGCGAAAATGTTCTTCGCGAAAATACGTCGCACCGCATAGATTGACGATCGCATCGGCTTCGCCATAGAGCTGCTGTAGTCGTTCCCGTGCTAGACCGTAATACGTGTCATTTAACAAATCCCAGAATGCCCATTTTTGACCTAGCCCGTATCGTTCCATCATATATCGAAGAAATGCGACACTGTACGAAGGATCGACAACGATGCTTTGCTTCCGCGGGTCGTACGGCGAAGCGCCGGAATCTTCGATGTAATAAACATCGTAGCCTAATTTCGTGAGTCCCATCACGTAATGAATGGCCTGCCATGCAACCCCAGCGAGCGGGTACTGCCCGGCCAAATGCAACACTAAAATAGTTTTGGATTGGCGCATAGCTTCATGATGGTTGGGAACGACTACTCGCTATTTTATGACGCGAATTTGTTGCTCTCGTTCATGGAGACCAAACTGGGTCTTATACAAGGAAGCGAACAGACCGTGGCCGCGCAGCAGTTCGGAGAATGTGCCTTGCTCGACGATTTCGCCGCCGCGCAGGACCACGATCAGATCGGCTTGGCGCACGGTGGAAAGACGGTGCGCGATAATGAACGTGGTGCGGCCGGAGGTGAGTCGATCGAGTCCCTGCATGATCAACGCTTCGGTTTCCGCATCTACCGATGAGGTAGGCTCGTCGAGGATTAAGATCGGAGCATCGAGTAGAATGCCGCGGGCAATGGTGATGCGGAGCCGCTCGCCTTCTGATAGCGTCGCGCCTTGCTCGCCTACCATCGTCATGTAGCCTTGCGGAAGTTGTTCGATATGATCGTGGATCTGGGCCACCCGCGCCGCGGCGATGATCTCTTCCATGGAGGCGTCCGGGCGGCCGTAAGCGATGTTCTCGCGAATGGTAAAAGGAAAAACCAACGGCGGTTGAAGAATCATCGCAATCTGGCGTCGTAGTGATTTGAGTTGGAAGTCTCGGATGTCGACTCCGTCGAGGGTCACGCGGCCGGCTTGCGGATCGTGGAAACGCGGAAGGAGACTCACCAGCGTCGATTTGCCGGCTCCGGTCGCACCGACGATGGCGATTTTTTGGCCCGCGGCGACACGAAGATTGATTTTTTTTAACACCGGCTGCGCGGTGTCATAACCAAAAGAGACATCCTCGAAAGCAATGTCTCCTCGGCATCCCGATGGCGCAAATGTCCGGATACCCTCAGGAACCTGTTGCTCCGAATCCAAAACCTCGAAGGCGCGGCGGATCCCAACCTTGGCGCTCTGCACTAAGCCGTAGGTTTGAAAAATATTGTTGAGCGGGGTGTAGAGAGAAGCGAGGTACGAGGTAAACACGACCATGCCGCCGATCGAAAGGTCGCCGGCCAAGACGTGCCGGGCGCCTATCCACAGAATCGCAGCGGTCCCCACCGCAATCGTCACATTAACCACCGCGTAGTAATAGTTTTGTAAGGTATACAGCCGCAGATCCGCCGCCAGGCTCTCAGTGCTCGCCTTGACGAAGCGGCGCTGCTCTTCCTCCTCCTTGGTGAACGCTTGAATGACTCGCATGCCGGCCAATGTGCGCTGCACCACGGAGTAGACCGTGCTTTCTTTTTCGCGAGCCTGGATTGCGGCAGTGGATATTTTGCCATTCAGCAGTGCGATTGCGCCGAAGAGCAGAGGACAGACCGCCATGGCCAAAAGGGTTAGATACCAATCGACCCAAAGCATTATGGTAAACATGCCGGCTAATAGAATCAGCGCCGACAGGACCGTGAATAGCCCGTTCATCGTCAGGGTCTGAAGGCCCAAGGTATCGGCCGTAACGCGATACATGAGATCGCCGATTTGCCGGCGATTGTGAAACGATAGGGAGAGTCGTTGAATGTGGCTGTAAAGATCGCGCCGGAGATCGTTGACCATTCGCTGGCCGATTTGGATGGTCGTATGGTCGTTGAGAACTCGCAGGACCCCGGTAACCACGTAGATGAGAATCAACCCGCCGCAGGCGATCGCGAGTATAGTTTCCGTGGACCAGGTATGCGCGAACTCCCACGGCACGGGCTTATCGCTTAGAACATTGTCGATGATGATCTTGAGGGGCCACGGTTTGAGCAGCTCGAACGCGCTGATCAACAGCACCTGGGCGAGGGCAAAGAAAAAACCCGCTCGGTAGGGCTCTAGATAGGATCGAACCGTGCGCTTCATCAGCCGGACGTTCTCATGCCGCGCTTTCTGCTTTGTCTTCCACCGCCACGAACTCGAGCTTGTGCGCGAGCGCTTCAAGCACATGGTAGAGGATGTGGCCCAGGCGGAATTTCTGGTAGAGGATGGCGCTGCCGTGCGCCCAGCCGATAAATGCAGCAGCCGCAGCCACCACGGGCACTCCCGCAAAGGCCGCGATGGCCGCCACTGCAAAGTAGGAGCATAATAATACGACCGAGATCCTGGACATTCGTAAGGCGCAGCGAACTCGCAGTAATCGTTTGGTGCCCGTGTGGTTTTCCGTGGCGGTTTTTATTTGTGCCTTGGCCCAGGGCCCCTGGCAGATCTCCAAGTCCCAATCGCTCCAACCCTGATCCATGGCGATGAGATATTTGCGCGGCAGAAGAAAATCCATCACGGAGTGGAGCAGGCTCTCTTTCTCTTGGCCATTTTCGTTCCAATAAGATAAGTAGAATGCCCGCTCACCCCAGGAGATTTTCGGCTGCTGCGTCGGGCCGTTTAAGTCTACCGGCTTGACTTCGCGCAGCCGGCGCACGCGCCAGCGGTAGCGCTCGAAGGTGCGCACCAGCGGCCCAAGATAAATCAATGACGCCACCAAGAGAGTCGCCGGCAGCCCGCGGAAATGCTGGGCAATGCGCGCCTTGGACGCGCTCAGAAAACAGCGGCTCAGGGTTAGCATCAAAGGGGCAACGCCGAGCCAGTACAATCCGCCGAACGCGACGGCGCAGGCGAGGAGCGCGAGCGAAACAACATTCCATTCCAGGGTCAGAGGCAGGCACGAGACGATGGACGGCGCCGGCTGATAGAGCGTCTGAAACAGGCCGCGGCCAAAAACTCCCGAGTAGATGCGCGGCTGGCGGCTTGAGAGAAACGACGTTAGGTCGCCATAAATGCGTCCGAACCAACGCGACTGCCCGAGCACGTTGAAGCGCGACGGGTGTTTGAAAAAGAGCAGCGTTTCAGCTTTGCCGTAACCGCGCTGTTGTTTGACGTAGTCCCGAATCGTATTACGGCGGAAATGCCAGACCACCGCGGCGGCGCTAAAACCGATTTTATAGCCCTTGTTCTGCAGCCGCCAGCAAAGATCGACATCGTCTCCGGCGGCGCGAAAGATCGGATCGAATCCGTCGATTGCCGCCAAAGCTTCGCGGCGAAAAGCCATGTTGCACCCCGGAATGTGCTCGGCGACCTCGTCATCCAACAAAACATGAGTCGGCGCACCGGGAGAAACGGCGACGCAAGATGCCACGAAAGAGTCGTCGGGCGGAGTGAGATTGGGCCCGCCGACGGCGGCAAATTCGGAAGTCTGAAAGCGCGCAACCAAATGAGTCAGCCAATCGGGGTCCGCCATGCAATCGGCGTCCGTGAAGGCGACGATCTCTCCGGTGGCTGCGCGAATGCCGACGTTGCGCGCTGCGCTCAGTCCCTTGTTTTCCTGATGAATGAGACGAATAAAGTCGTAGCCTTCGGCGATTTGACGCGTTCCGTCGGTGGAACCGTCATTGACGACGATCACTTCGTAATCTGGGTAGTCGAGTTTTTCCAGCGACGCTAGGCACGCATCCATGGTCCGCTCGCCGTTATAGACACAGACGACGACCGAGACTTTGGGATATGCCGGAAGACCGGGCGGTAAGGGAACATCGTAGTGTCTTTTGACGGCTTCAAAGGAAGGTTTTTTTTGGCGCGCGCGATCGACCAATCCAAATGCCCAATCATCGACCTGAAAGCCGCCGTTGCCGGATAGCGGAAACGCGTACCAGTCGTCAGTCCAGGAAAAGATTACCGTGCCGGCAACGCCGGTCTCGAAACTCGCCCTCACTTGCCACGCGAGAGTCTCCGCTTGAAAAGCTTCGCCGTTGCGTATCGAATCGATGCCGATCTCGGTAAGAACCAACGGTCGGTCTCCGGCGAGATTGTGCAGATGCGACAGGTAGCGGCGGAAATCTTCTTCGCGATGCAGGTAGACGTTGAAGGCGAGAAAATCGAGAAACTCGGTTTCGAGGTATTCGGTCGACGGAAAGTTCGCGTAGCTTACCAAGACCTCGGGATCGAGGCTTTTGGCGCAATCGACCAATGTCGCAAGAAAGTTGCGCATCCGGCGGGCGCCGTACCAACGAACCATTTCAGGCGGAATCTCATTGCCGACGAGGAAAGCGAATAC
>Ga0075431_100000924_pt1 | contig 25914 bp, 19 predicted proteins | sample RhiMetdeltSRZDD5_FD_75297 | JGI IMG/M metagenome (GOLD analysis project Ga0075431, IMG submission 75297) | Populus rhizosphere microbial communities from Tennessee, USA - Rhizosphere MetaG P. deltoides SRZDD5 | ecosystem: Host-associated > Plants > Roots > Rhizosphere > Soil | place: USA... | reverse complement strand
GTGCGCATCGTGCCGACCTACCAGGTTGTGGCGTCGCTCAGCATGCTCGACAGCTACGGCGGCCTGATCGTCCCGCTGATCGCCTCGGCCACTGCCACCTTCCTGTTCCGCCAGTTCTTTCTGAGCGTCCCGGACGAGTTGACCGAGGCGGCGCGCATCGACGGCGCAGGGCCGCTGCGCTTCTTCAAGGACATCCTGCTGCCGATGTCGCGCACGAGCATAGCGGCGCTGTTCGTGATCCAGTTCATCTACGGCTGGAACCAGTACCTGTGGCCGCTCCTGATCACGACCAAGGAAGGCTTCTACACCGTGGTCATGACGCTCTCCCGGCAGGTCAATACCGTGGACGCAGCGCCGCACTGGAACTGGATCATGGCGATGGCCATGCTCGCCATGCTGCCGCCGGTCCTGATTGTCGTCTTCATGCAGCGCCTGTTCGTGAGGGGCCTGGTGGAGACGGAGAAGTGACGGTCTTGGGTCTGCCCCCGGCTTTCGCCGGGGTCGACCTAACCTACGTCGGGCACAAGGGGGCCTGCTGATGATGAAATCCGTGCTGTGGAAGGAGCTGACCGCCGAGGACCTCCGGGCCAAGGCCGCCGCGAACGCCATCGTCGTCCTTCCGGTGGCCTCCATGGAGCAGCACGGGCCGCATCTGCCGGTCGGCGTGGACACCATCCTGTGCGAGGGCGTGTGCAGGGCGGGAGCCGAGAAGGCCGCGGGCGACGTGGCGGTCGTGGTCGCGCCCACGCTCTGGTGCGGCATGGCCGAGCACCATATGGCCTTCGGCGGCACCTTTACCTTCGACATTCCGACCTATCGCGCGGTGCTGCTCTGTTTCCTGAAGAGCCTCGAGCGGCACGGCTTCAAGCGCGTCTTCATCGTCAACGGCCACGGCGGCAACATCGCCGCGCTCAACGCCTTCCTGCCCGACTTTGCGCGCGAGACGAGCCTGCAGGTCCGCGCCGCCACCTATTTCGAGCTGGCGGCCTCCGACCTGGCGCCGGTGCTCCAGGACCAGAAGCGGGTGCATCACGCCTGCGAGGTGGAGACCTCGCTGATGATGGTGCTCGCCGCCGACACCGTGAAGAGGGATCGCATATCGGAGGCCTTCGGCGGCGTGGCCGGAAACAATGCGTCAGGCGGCGGCGACTGGTACGCCACGCCCACGCGCTTCCGCTCCTTCAAGGACCTCACGCCCAGCGGCGTCAACGGCGATGCCCGCCGCGCCAGCCGCGAGAAGGGCGAGAAGCTCCTCGCCATCTGCGTCGACGGCCTCGCGGACAAGCTGCGCGACGAGAAGCTCTGGAGCTGAGCGCCATGGTGGAGCGGCGCCGGCCCGGCGATGTCTTCTCCCCTCCCCCTTGCGGGGAGGGGCTGGGGGTGGGGGTCCACGAATGGCCTCGGTAACCCTCGACAAGGTGCGCAAGGTCTACCCCGGCGGCGTGGAGGCCGTGAAGGGCGTCTCCCTCGCCATCCCCGACGGCTCGTTCACGGTGCTGCTCGGGCCCTCCGGCTGCGGCAAGTCCACGCTGCTCCGGATGATCGCGGGCCTGGAGACCGTCAGCGACGGGACCATCAGCATCGCCGGCAAGGTGGTGAATCGGGTGGAGCCTGCCGACCGCGACATCGCCATGGTGTTCCAGAACTATGCGCTCTACCCGCACATGTCGGTCTACGACAACATGGCCTACGGCCTCAGGAACCGCGGCGTCGCCAAGGCCGAGATCCACAAGCGCGTGGCCGAGGCGGCCAATCTCTTGGCCATCGGCGACTTCCTGAAGCGCAAGCCGCGCGAGCTCTCCGGCGGCCAGCGCCAGCGCGTCGCTATGGGCCGCGCCATCGTGCGCGAGCCGCAGGCGTTCCTGTTCGACGAGCCGCTCTCCAACCTCGACGCCAAGCTGCGCGTGCAGATGCGCATCGAGATCCGCCGCCTGCACAACCGGTTGAAGGCCACATCGATCTTCGTCACCCACGACCAGATCGAGGCCATGACCATGGCCGACACCATCGTGGTCATGAACCAGGGCCGGATGGAGCAGGCCGGCGCCCCCGCGGAGGTCTACCGCCTGCCGGCGACGCGCTTCGTCGCCACCTTCATCGGCTCGCCGGCGATGAACCTGCTCCCCGGCCGCATCGCGGCCCCCGGCCAGGTCGATGTCGGCAGCGGCCGCCTCGCCTTCGACGCCGCCGCCTTCGCCGTCGAGCCCGGCCGCGACGTGGAGGTCGGCATCCGCCCGGAGGACCTGCGGATTGCGCCCAACGGCCAGGGCGCGCTCGCCTTTGGCAGGGACTTCGCCGAGGAGCTGGGCGCCACCCGCCTCCTCCACGGCACCACCGGCGACGCGGCCGTGGTCGTGGCCCTGTCGGGCCCGCTGCCCGCGGGCGAGACCTTCGCCTTGAATGCAGCCCCCGAGGCCGTGCACCTGTTCGATCCGGCATCGGGCGACAGCCTGCGCCGCGAGTAGGCATCTGCGTTCCCGGAAACCGAGGCCCCGGCCTTCAGGCCGGGGCTGAGGTTATCCGGGACCTTCACGCGACGCTTGTGGACGCCGGCGGCGAATTCATCTAACGCCAGAGGCAAGCGCCGGAAGGATGGATAGCGAGCGGATGCCGCTGACACCCGAGCAGCTGCGCGAGACGATCCGGCGGGTGGCGGCCTGGCGGGCGGAGCCCGCGCGTCCCGTGGCATGCCCCATCTGCGGTGCCGAGGGCCTCGGCATCGTCGACCGCTCTGCGCGCCCGCATGCGGAGTGGTATGCCCTTTCCTGCCCCGCTTGCGGCCTCGAGGAGACGCTCCACATCCCGCTGGGTGCAGTGGTTCCAACACTGGACTGAGAAGTTGACCCTTGAGATCAAGCCCTACCGCTCACTGCTGACCGGCGTTGAGGGCGACGCACGCGCCGCGGCGTCCCCTCCCCCGTCGCGCCGGAGGCGCGCGCTCAAACTGTGGGGGAGGGACAGGGTGGGGGGGAATCCCAAACTTCGAATGGAGGGAGTCCCCCCACCCCTAACCCCTCCCCACAAGGGGGAGGGGAATCCGGTCCCCGCGCGCGGAGGGGCCGCGCCATGAACATCGACGGCAAGCCCTGGCGCACCATCTGGCTCGCAGCCGACGGCTGGTCGGTGGAGATCATCGACCAGACCAAGCTTCCGCACGAGCTTGCGATCGTCGCGTTGAAGACCGTGGAGGATGCGGCGCGGGCGATCAGGACCATGCAGGTGCGCGGTGCTCCCCTGATCGGCGCCACCGCCGCCTACGGCATCTGCCTCGCGCTGCGCGCCGATGCCTCAGACGAGGTGCTGGACCGGGCGGCAGCATTCCTCGCCGCGCAGCGGCCGACCGCCGTCAACCTGCGCTGGGCGCTGGAGGAGATGCGCAACGCGGTGCGCAACCTGCCGCGCGAGCGCCGCATCGCGGCGGCCTACGAGCGCGCGGCGGAGATCTGCGTGGACGACGTGAAGGCGAACCGCCGCATCGGCGCGCACGGCCTGAAGCCGATCCTCGTCGCCGCCCGGCACAAAGCGCCGGGCGAGCCCGTCAACATCCTCACCCACTGCAACGCCGGCTGGCTCGCCTGTGTCGACGTGGGCACCGCGACCGGGCCGATCTACGCGGCTCACGACCGCGGCATCCCCCTCCACGTGTGGGTCGACGAGACGCGCCCGCGCAACCAGGGGGCCGGGCTCACGGCCTTCGAGCTGGGCGCCCACGGCGTGCCGCACACAATCGTCGTCGACAACGCCGGCGGGCACCTGATGCAGCAGGGCCTCGTCGACTTGTGCATCGTCGGCGCCGACCGGGTGACGGCGAACGGCGACGCGGCCAACAAGATCGGCACCTACCTCAAGGCGCTGGCTGCCAGGGACAACGGCGTGCCGTTCTACGTGGCGATGCCGCATTCGACCATCGACTGGACGCTCGGCTCCGGCGAGGACATCCCGATCGAGCAGCGCGATCCGGCCGAGGTGCTGGTGATGACCGGCCGCACCCGCGACGGCGAAGTCGTGCCGGTGGAGATCGCGGCCGCCGGCTCGCCAGCGCGCAACGATGCCTTCGACGTGACGCCGGCGCGGCTGATCACGGGGCTCGTCACCGAGCGCGGCGTGTGCGCCGCATCGCGCGCGGGCCTCTTGTCGCTCTATCCGGAGCGGGCGTAACGACCCGTCATCCCGGACGAAGCGCCGGGAGCCAAAGGCGAGCGGCGCTTCGAGCCGGGATCTCGGGAGGCTTGACTCGTCCGGGGAGGTCCCGGATAGCCTCGCTGCAGCTCGGCTTCCGGGATGACGGGTGATACGGGTAATGTCGATCAAACGCCTCCTCTGCGCCCTCGCAGCGGTGCTCCTGCCCGCCGCCGCCCTCGATGCTGCGCTCCCCAAGCACTCGCTCACACCCGAGCCCGACACACTGACAGGGCGGGTGCTGATTGCCTCGTCGGGCATCTCCGACCCGCGCTTCGCCCGCACCGTCATCCTCCTCATCCGGCACGGCAAGGACGGCGCCTTCGGCATCACGATCAACCGCCCCGCGGGCGAGCGCTCGTTTCAGAGCCTGCTCGAGCCGCTGGGCGACAAGGACCTGGAAAAGGCCGGCGGCGTGCGCGTGTTCGCCGGCGGCCCGGTCGAGCAGCAGATGGGCTTCGTCCTGCACTCGATCGACTGGGAGCACGCCGACACTCTTGCCATCAACGGCGAGCTGGCCGCCACCACCAGCGCCGACATCCTGCGCGCCATGGCGCGCGGCAAGGGGCCGAGGAAAGCGCTCGTCGTCTTCGGCTACGCGGGCTGGGGACCCGGCCAGCTCGAGGCCGAGCTGGCGCGCAAGGACTGGCTCGTGGCGACCGCCGATGCAACCCTCGTCTTCGACGCCCCGCGCGAGCGCGTCTGGGACGAGGCCATGGCCCGGCGGTGAGCCACCCGTCATCCCGGTCGGAGCGATGCGCGCCGCAGGCGAGCAGCGCTCCGAACCGGGACCTCGGGAGGTTCAACTCGTTCGACGAGGTCCCGGATAGCTTCGGGCTGCGCCCTCAGCTTCCGGGATGACGGGTGTGGCGGTGTCTGCAACCCGGACCGCCGGCGAGGCGACCGGGGCCCTCTCCAGAAGGCCTCTCCCGGCGCGCCGGGAGGGCCTGCAGGCGAGGCGCGCGGGCCCGGCAGGGGTGAGGGCCCGAGCCGCCTCCCGGCCGTCCTGGGCCTCGCCAGGCGGCCTGTGCGCGATTCCCGAATTGGCACGTCGGGTTGCAGGCAGCCCCGCCCACTTGCGCGGGGAGTCCTGGGCGGCTTAGTTTTCATCGGGCACAAGCGCCTGGGGGAAACATGCCGGATCGACAGGGACCGTCTCGCATATTGATCGTGGCCGCGCTCGCAGTATCGGGCGCTGCGGCGCCTGCGTGGTCGAGCTGTCCGGCTGGGTTGCCGGCCGAACCCGCGTTTCATTTGCCGGTCGAGAAACTTGTCCCGGTCGCCTCCACCTTGGCGGACCATATCGCCAAGAAGGCCATACAAAGCGGTGCTGCCAACGGCGTCGAGACGCGGCGGCTTGCCGACGTACGGCTGGACCCCAAGGTCAACTACAACTTTCGAGTCTATACGCCTCTCAGCGCCATACCCGCTCGCGTGCAGAATGCGTTCGTCGCTGCCGGCGAGTTGCCGACGCGCGCCGAGATTGAAAGCGTGAAGCGGCGGCAGTTGGACTGCCTCGAAACCGAGGTGCACAAATTCATGAGCGCGTGGCTCAAACTTGCTGTCGAAGCCGCGAAGAACAAGCGCCGGCCAGAGAAGCCAGCGGGGCTCGTTCCCGACTCGGCAGTCCTGACAATACGATCGTTCGCCCACGAGTTTCTGACGCCTGAAGACAGAGATGGCGTCTTCAAGCGGGATGCAAGACGGCGAGGTAGTGAGGAGATAATCGCATACTTGATAATCAAATCTGAGAAAGTAACCGTCGATCAGTTTATCGAGTTTTCACTGAATATACACTATCTCGGCCGTGGCTCTTATGGAATAACCGCAGCGTCGATGAACTACTTCGGCAAACCCGCAGACCGCCTGTCACTCGCCCAGGCTGCTTATCTGGCAGGGCTGCTCAGGGGGCCGAACAATTATCACCCTGTGCGAAAGGCCGCTCAGGCTATCGAGCGCAGGAACTGGGTGATCGATCAGATGCAGCTGAGAAGCTTCATCAGCGAGGCGGAGGCGAGAAGCGCCAAGGCCGAGCCGCTGAATGTGAAGGTCAAATAGGCGGGTGTCAGACCCGGAGGGTCTGACACCCGTGCCAGGCACTCAGGGCTCCGCCGTGGAAGGCGCGCCCTTCACGTGCTTGTCGGCCCACGCGAGCATCTCCCACAGGGCGTGCTCGATGGATTCGCGCGCGGTGTAGCTGTGCCCCTCCAGTGGGAGGCGCACATAGCGCACGTTGCCGCCGTTGCCCTTGACCGCCTGGTACATGCGCTCGCTCTGGATCAGGTGGGTGCCGGGGTTGGTGTCGGCCGCGCCGTGAATGAGCAGCAGCGGTGCCGTGATCTTTTCGGCGTGCGCGAACGGCGAGACCTTGATGTACATCTGCGGCGCCTGCCAGAAACTGCGGCGCTCGTTCTGGAAGCCGAACGGCGTCAGCGTGCGGTTGTAGGCGCCGCTGCGGGCGATGCCGGCCTTGAACAGCCGCGAGTGCGCCAGCAGGTTGGCGGTCATGAACGCGCCGTAGCTGTGGCCGCCGACGCCCACGCGCGCGCGGTCGGTGACGCCCATCTCGACGGCCTTGTCGATCGCCGCCGCCGCGCTGGCGACGATCTGCTCGACATAGGTGTCGTTCATCGTCTCCGGGTCGCCGATCACGGGCATCGTGGCGTTGTGCAGGACCGCATATCCCATCAGGGCGAAGAACAGGTGCGAGGCCCCGCCGAAGCTCGTGAAGCGGTGGGGCGATCCCGACACCTGGCCGGCGACCCCGGCGTCGGTGAACTCTACCGGGTAGGCCCACAGGATGGTCGGCAGCGGCGTCCCCGCCCGGTAGTCCGGCGGCAGATAGAGCGTGAAGGACAGCTCGACGCCGTCGCTGCGCTTGTAGCGCACCAGCTCCTTCCTGATGCCGCGCAGCTGCGGCGCCGGGTCGGCGAAGCTCGTGAAGGCCTCCTTGCCCTGCCCGTGCACGGAGCGAACGAAGTAGTTGGGGGGCGTATCCGGCGTCTCGTGACTCGTGAGGAAGCGCGAGCTGTCGTCGGCGAGCAGCGCCACGAAGCGCTCCCAGCTCTCCTCGCGGCTGCGGAATACCTCGTCGGACTTCAGGGACTTCAGGTTGAGGCGGGCGAGAAACGGCCGGTCGCCCTGCGGCGTCGCACCCGACCCCGACAGGAAGATGTCGTCGCCGTGCCCATGCATCACCGAATGCCCGTTGGGCAGCCGCTTCGGCACGGGTGTGCCGGGGTCGGTGTAGCGGTCCTGGATCGAGCGGTCCCACACCACCTTCGGCGGCGTTGCCGGGCTGTCGGCATCGAGCATGGAGGTGCGTGTCCACCGCCGCTTGCGGTCGTTCTCCTCGACCAGGACCAGCCCGCCCGTCTCGCTCCAGGCGATACCCTTGTAGCGATGCTCGGTCCGCACCAGCTCGATCGCCGGCCCGCTGAACGGCGCCCGGAGCATCCGGACGACGTCGCGCCGGGGCACAGCCGTCCTGGGATCGCCGCCGTCGAGCGCTTCGACCCAAACCAGCGCGGCGCCCTCGGTCGGGCGCCACGACCAGGCGCGCGGCCCCGTGGGTACCCCTTCCAGCGGCACCTGATCGGCGAGGGGAAGGCTCGCCACCTTGTGCACCGTCCTGCCGCCGCGGTCCCAGACCTCCACCTCCGCCGGGAAGGCCTGCGCGGTGTGCAGGTAGGAATAGGGACGCTCGACGGTGGCGACCAGGACATGGCTGCCGTCGGGCGAGGCGCGCACGAGCTTGAAGACGGCGGGCCTGCCGAGCGGTGTCACCTTGCCGTCGTGTGCACCGACCAGCGCCAGTTGCGACGTGGCGTAGTAGGCGAACAGCCGCTCGTGGTGCGGGCTCTCGAGCAGGCCCTGGAATGTCAGCCCCGGCGTCGCCTTGCCGAAGTTCTCCTGCACGATGGGGCCCGAGGGGACCGCAGGGGCGACCGGGCGTTGTCCGCGCACCGCCACCGTCTGCACGAGCAGCGTCTCGCTGCCGGACAGCCACTGGACGGCATCGCCCAGCGCGGCGTTGATCCGCACGCCCTCGATGGTGCGCAGCCGGCCCGTGGCGCTGTCGCCGATCCAAAGCTCGATCCCGCTGCGCGTGCTGCTCGTCAGGGCGAAGCGCCTGCCGTCGGGCGACCAGAGGAACTGGCCGGGGTCGGCGCCCGGTGGAAGATCGATCCGCGTCTCCTTGCCGTCGACGAGGGACTTCAGCAGCAGGGCCGTGATGCGCGGCCGGGAGCGGGCGGGGCCGTTCGTCCTCGGATTGATGGTGATGCCGGCCAGGCGCAACACCGGGTCGGCCAGCTCGGCGATCGAGGGATAGCGCGCCTGCGTCGCCAGCACCAGGCGATCGCGCGTCGGACTGATCGAAAGCAGCCCGGGGTTCGGCGGCGCGTCGAGAACGTCCTGTACGGCTTTGGGCGCCTTCCGGTAGGCCGTTTGCGCCTCGAGGCCCGGGCTCGCAATGCAGAAGGTGGCAACGAGGCAGAAGAGCACGATCTGAAATCGGTACATAAAGAGGCTTCCCTCGATGGTGTCAGACCCTCCGGGTCTGACACATTACACGATCCGTCATCCCGGCCGAAGCGCTTCGAGCCGAAGGCGAGTTGCGCTTCGAGCCGGGATCTCGCGAGGCTCGACTCGCTCCCGGAGGTCCCGGATAGCCTCGCCCCGGATCAAGTCCGGGCTCGGCTTCCGGGATGACGGGTGCAACGGTCACGCGGTGCGCATGGGCGGATAGGTCAGGAAGGCGTTGGCGGCGTGCCAGAGGCGGTGCCGGTTGATGCCGAGGCCTCCGGAATGCGTCTGCCCTGCGATCATGACGAACTGCTTGTCCTTGTTGGGCAGCGCCGCGTAGAAGCGCAAGAGCTCCTCCTCGCTGGCGTTGCCGTCGTGCTCCGCGCGGATCATGCACACGGGGCACCTGAGCTGCGCCGGATCGGCCAGCGGCAGGTTGAGCGCCATGTCGAGGTAGGTGCCCGTGGGCACGCTGTCGCCGAACTGCAGCTCGAAGGCGGCGAGCGCGTCTGCCACGCCCGGCTCCGCGCTTCCCTCCCGGTCGCGGTCGAAGATGCGCTGGATGGTGGAGAGGTTGCGGGGCCGGCGCGGGTTGGCCTTGTAGCGCTCGGCCTGCACGCGCCTGCGGTCGATCTCCGGCGCGTTCTCTCCGGTGTGGGTGTAGGCGTTGAGCACGAGCCGCTCGACGCGTGCGGGGTCGGCGACGGCGAAGGCGGCGGCCCTGATGGCGCCGGAGGACGACCCGAACATCAAGACCTTCCCGTGGCCCGTCACGCGCTCCACCACGGGCAGCGCCGCCTTCAGGTCCTCCACGCCGACCATGATGCCGGCGTGGCTCCCCGTGTGCGTCGAGAAGCCGTAGCCCTCGTGGTCCATGGTCCACACGTCGAAGCCGAGCGAAGCGAAGTGGTCCATCATCGAGTAGCCGGGACGCCCGGGCACCTGCAGGTCGTAGCTGCCGCGGCTGGAGAAGGTCGAGCCGTGTACCAGGAACAGCACCGGGCCGGCTGCGCTCGCCGCGCCGGCCATGCGCTTGCGATAGAGGTAGAGATCGACGCTGCCCTTCCTGGTCCAGTGCTCCTCCGAGGCGATCGTACGGCCCTGGGCCGGCGCTGGCCGCGGGCCCAGGCCGGCGACGGCGGCGGCTGCGACCGCGGCGCCGGCGGCCTGTACGAGCCGGCGCCGCCCGGGCGAGGGAAGGTGGGATTTCGACTGGGCTGAGGTCATCGCTGCTCCTCCGGACATTGTCGCGGCACTTTGGTTCGAGGCCGCCGGGCCCGTGAACTCTAGCACGCCTCGCGGCGGAATATTCCGCGAACGCACACGAGAAGCTCCGAACTCGCCCGGAGCGCGTAGACCCGAAGGGCAGGCCGGACTAAGCTGGCGCAGCCCGGACTAAGCTGGCGCAGCCCGGACCGGGCCGCCCGAAGCAAGCAGCCAGAGCGTGCAGGGAGGATTGCCATGGGTTTCCTGACCGACGACGAGGTCAATCAGCTCATCCCAGCGGAGATGCTGCCGCATACCACGCCGATTCCGACCCAGATCGTCTCGAACGACGAGTACATGCCGCCGCCGCAGAGCGCCAAGCAGAAGGAGGTCGAGGCACGGCTGCTCGACATGGGTGATACGCTCGGCAAGAAGCAGGGGCTGAGCCGGCGCGAGTTCTTCCAGACCGCCGCCGGCATGGCTGCCGCCTTCGTGGCCCTCAACGACACCTTCGGCGCGGTGTTCGATGCGTCCCGCGCCGAGGCTGCTACGCCCGCCCAGGCGCAGGAGCGGGCCGCGGCGCTGCGCGACCAGTTCATCATGGACATGCACACGCACTTCCTGCGCGACGACACCCGCATCCAGACCTTCGTTCGCCAGCGCGAGGCGGTCGGACGTGCCGGTTGGAATCCGCAGCTGGTCGGCAGGCCGCAGACGCTCGAGGACCTCAAGTTCAACAACTACTTCAAGGAGGTCTTCCTCGACAGCGACACCAAGATCGCGCTGATCTCGAGCGCCCCCTCCGATGTCCCGCAGGATTGGTTCCTGACCAATGAGATGGCGATTGCGGCGCGCGACCGCGTGAACCGCGAGGCCGGGTCTCGGCGCATGATGGCGCACGCGATCTTCACGCCGGGGCAGCCCGGCTGGATCGAGGCATTGGAAGCGGCGCTGGCAGCACGGCCCGATTCCATCAAGGGCTACACCATCGGCGACAACACCAACAAGGACATCAGCAAGTATCCCTGGCGCATGGACGACGAGCGGGTCACCTACAGGGCCTACGAGCTGTGCGTGAAGCACGGCATCAAGAACGTCTGCGTGCACAAGGGCCTGTTCCCGGCCTCGATCGAGCAGAAGTTCCCGCATCTCCTGGAATTCTCGGACATGCGCGACGTGGGCAAGGCGGCGAAGGACTGGCCACAGCTCAACTTCGTCATCTACCACTCCGGCTATCGCCATGCCGGCGGCGGCAACGCAGCCGACGGCTGGCGGGAGTTCGAGCAGACCGGCCGGGTGTCGTGGGTGAGTGACCTGGCCGAGATCCCGGAGAAGTTCGGCGTCACCAATGTGTACGGCGACGTGGGCCAGCTGTTTGCGCAGAGTGTGGTGGCGGAGCCCCGGCTGGGCGCGGCCCTGATGGGCATCCTGATCAAGGGGCTGGGCGCGGATCACGTCTGCTGGGGCACCGACGCCATCTGGACCGGCTCGCCGCAATGGCAGATCGAGGCGCTGCGGCGGCTCGAGATCCCCGAGGATATGCAGAAGCGGTACGGGTTCCGACCGCTCGGAGGTCCCACCGCGGAGGTGAAGACGGCCATCTTCAGCGGCAACAACATGCGCCTCTACGGCGTCCAGCGGCGCACCGACCTTGGCGACCGCTTCGGGGCCATGAAGGAGGAGTACCTGCGCAGCGGCGCGGCGCGCAGCAACCTGCGCTACGGCTACGCGCGCCGGCCCGAGGCCGCGGCCGGCTAGCTAGCTCTGGCAGGGCCCGTTGCTGCACCTCGTGGGGGGCCGGCCGCACCGGTCGGCCTCCGTGCGATCTCCATCGGCTGCGCCGCAGGGTCTCTCACGCGTCGCTCTTGCCCTGCTCGAGGCACGGCACGCAGGTGCAGCAAACCACCGCGGCGCACCGGGTCTGCGGTCAAACTGTAGACAGATTTTCGATCAAGGCTCACACTGCGAACCGCACGCCGGGCGGAATGCCTTTGGTCGTCGGACTTAAACGTAGGCATAGCATTCTCATCGGTCCCAGTGCGGCGGATATACCTTCGCTCTATCGATTCGACGACCGAAGAATTGATAAGTGATATTGGGTGCCAGCTCAGGAGGAGGACCCGGCGGGCGGTGCAGGCTTTCGGCTGCCGGCTCGTGCGCGTGCCGGCTTTCGCGGCCGACTTTCCAGCCGACACATCGTTCCGTCGAGCCGAATCGCAAACGGGGGTTACTTTGCCTTTGAAGCGACCGATACACAAAGCCCTCTACCTGCAGGTGCGGGACGCGCTGGCCGAGCGCATAGCCAGCGGTCAGTGGAAGCCGGGAATGTCGATTGCCAACGAAGGCGATCTGGCGCGAGAGCTCGGCGTCAGCGGCGGGACGGTTCGCAAGGCGCTGGAGCTGATGGAGGCGCAGCGCCTGATCACGCGCCGCCAGGGTCGCGGAACCTTCGTGAGGGACCAGTCGTCCGACGATCACGCAGCACGCTTCTGCCGGTTGCGAGGTTCGAGCGGGGAGCGGTTCCTCAGCCGCGCGTCGGTGCACGGGATCAGTGAAGGCACGGCGGACGAGCAGGAATCGCGGCGCCTCCGGCTGGCCTCGGGAGAGGCGGTGTACCGGATTCGCAAGGTCCGGCAGCATCGGGGCCGGGTGTTCATGGTTCGGGATGCGGTGGTCCCGGCGGCGCTGTTCCCCGGCCTGCCCGGCAGGAAGGAACTGGCCGGCAGCATCATCATGCTGGCGCACGCCTACGGCTTCCTGGCGGGCAGTGGCGAGGAGCGCATCTCGCTGTGCGCGGCCGAGGCGGGGATCGCGGAGGCGCTGAGCGTCGCCTGCGGGACTCCGGTGATCCACCTCGAGCGGGTGGTGCTCATGCTCGACGGGCCTCCGCTGGAGTGGAGCAGGGCCCATTGCCACTTGGCCGACAGCTACTATCTGGCCGAGGTCGGCTGATCGCCCGTGTCACGCGCGCGAGGCCGCCGGTGAGCGGGACGAGGGGCGAGAGCCCTCGACCCTGTCACCCCGGGCCGGGTACACGCGTGCGCCGGGCTATTCCCTCTCCTCCTGCCGCCGGCGGGCCCGATTGTGCCGGGCGCGCTGCACCCAGACCTTGCGCAACGCCGCGCGCTCCTGCGGATCGTCCTTGCGGGCGGCGTGGGCCACCTCGCGCCGCAGCTTGTCCCAGCTGCGCCAGCGGGCTCGATCGAGGCTTCCGCCGGCCAGTGCGGCCTGCACGGCGCAGCCGGGCTCGGCGGCGTGGGCGCAGTCGCCGAAGCGGCAGCGCCGCGCCAGCGTCTCGATGTCCGCAAAGGTCGCCGCAACCCCGGCATCCGCCTCCCACAGACCCAGCTCGCGCATGCCGGGCGTGTCGAGCACCAGGCGCCCATCGGGCAGGAGAACGAGCTGGCGGTGGGTGGTGGTATGGCGCCCGTGCGCGTCGTCCTCGCGGATGGCCTGGGTGGCCATCAGGGGCGCACCGGCGAGCGCGTTGAGGAGGCTCGACTTGCCGGCGCCGGAACTGCCGAGCAGGGCCGCCGTGCGGCCGGGAGCGAAGCTCTCGCGCAGGCGGTCGAGCCCCTCACCGGTGAAGGCCGAGACCGCATGCACGGGCACGCCCAGCGCAACGGCCTCGATGCGGGCCTGGAGGGGGTCGCGCTCGTGCCCGGGGCAGAGGTCCGCCTTGGTCAGCACGATGACGGGGGAGGCGCCGCTGTCCCAGGCGGTGGCGAGGTAGCGCTCGATCCGGCGTGGATTGAGGTCGGCGTTGAGCGAGGTCACCAGGAAGGCCACGTCGACGTTGGCGGCAACCACCTGCGAGGCGGACCCGGCGCCGACGGCCTTGCGCACGAAGGCGCTGCGGCGCGGGATCAGGTGGTGGATGGTGGCGCTCCCCTCTTGAGGGCGCAGGGCGGCGGCCACCCAGTCGCCCGCCACCGGGTAGTCCCCGTCCGCGGCTGCGTGCGCAAAGCGTCCCGAGAGGCGGGCGGTGGCTTCGCCCTCGGGGGTTGCGAGGAGATAAAGGCCGCGCTGCTGCACGGTCACGCGTGCGGGGGCGAGGCCAGGTGCGGAATGCGAGGCGAATGCGAGTTGGAGCGCATCGCTCCAGCCGTAGCTGATGAGCAAGGTCGATGTCCTTCGGTCGGCGAATGGTCAGGAGCGCCGGCCGAGGAGATCCCGAATGTCAGGAGAGCGCGTCGGCAGCGGCGCGGCGAGGGCTCTTGCGATTGCGACAATCATCTTCACCCTCCTTCCTGCGCTGCGTGCGGAATGCGCGAACACGTTATTTGCCGCCCGATCTACGCGGAGAGCTGCCGCGGGTCAAGCGAGATCCGCGCCGTCGCGGCGGCAACGCTTTGCTGCCGATTTACGGTGTCCAGTGCCATCCTTGCGCCGCATTGCGCATCGCTAGATCGTTATGACGCGATCTGACGGGCAGTCGACAGACACGACCGACCGGCGACGTCCAGCCGATCAGCCCAGCGAGCTGACGCGGTGCGGCATGGCGGACATCTTCTTGAGCTACAGGAGGACCGACCGGGACAGGGTGGCATCCATCGCCGCCCTGCTCGACGCGCGTGGCAGGTCGGTGTGGTGGGACGACCGCATCGATGCCGGCTCTCGGTCTCGGCGTGCAGACGGCCAGGAAGCGTCTCGACGACCTCAGCCTCTCCGTGGCTCTGGCAGACCGCACGCTGGCAAAGGGGATAGAGCAACTGGAGCAGGGCCAGATTGCGTACGCACGCGGGTCCTTCCTGTACGTCTACCAGAAGGGCTTGGCGGCCGGGGCCTTCATGATGGCTGCGACCTTCGATCCCGACGAGCTCAAGCGCCTGCCGGTGATGGGCATGCCTGGGGACAAAGACGAGGCTCGCCTCTGGTACGAGCGGGCCCGCGACCTCGGGCACCCCGAGGCCAACGGGCTGCTGCGGAGACTCGAGCAGTCGGTCCGGTACTAGACTGCCGCCCTCGGCCTCCGGCTCGTTCCCCGGTCGGAAAACCTCGGCGACGCCTGCGGGGTGTTGTTCGCCGCCCCCGTGTCGCATACTCGCCCCCAGCCGGAACAACGGGAGAGTACGAGGTCATGACGAGCAAGCCCAAGGTGCGCGCCGGGATCGTCGGGTCGGGCTTCGCCGCCAACCTGCACTATGAGGGCATCCGCCGCGTCTACGGCACCGATGTCGACCTGGTCGGCCTCTACTCGCCCACGGCAGGGAACGCCCGCCGCTTCGCCGAGCCGCGCGGCCTCGCCACGTTCGCCTCGCTGGACGCGCTCTTGGGCGAGGTCGATGTGGTGCACGTCTGCGCGAGCCCCGCGGCCCACGAGGCCATCGCCATCGCGGCCCTGGAGCGCGGGGTGCACGCCATCGTCGAGAAGCCGCTGACCGGCTGGTTCGGCGACGGCAGCCCCGGGTTCCATGCCGCGGGCGCCTCCATGAGCCAGGCGCTGGAGGGCGCGCTCGCCAGCATCGACCGCATGCTCGAGGCCGAGGCCAAGTCCAAGGCGATGATCCTCTACGCCGAGAACTGGGTCTATGCCCCCGCGATCCAGAAGGAGCGCGAGATCATCGAGAAGACGGGGGCGCAAGTGCTGTGGATGCACGGCGAGGAGGCGCATTCGGGCTCGCACAGCAAGGCCTACGGGTTCTGGCGGCTCAACGGCGGCGGCGCGCTGATCGGCAAGGGCGTGCACCCGCTCACGGCGGCACTGTACCTCAAGCGCGTGGAGGGCCGTGCCCGCAACGGACGGCCGATCCGGCCCGCCGCGGTCAGCGCCCGCATGCACAGTCTGACCCGGCTTCCGGCCTATGCCGACCGCGGCTTCCTGCGCACCGACTACCACGACATCGAGGACTTCTCGGCCACCCACGTGGTGTTCGAGGACGGCACGGTGGCCGACATCTTCGCCTCGGAGATCGTCATGGGCGGCATCCACAACTGGCTCGAGGTGATGGCCAACAACCACCGCGCTGTCTGCAACATCAACCCCAACACGGCGATGCAGACCTACAACCCGGCCGAGGCGCAGTTCCGCGACATCTACGTGGTGGAGAAGATCGGCACCAAGCAGGGCTGGGCGCCGACCGCGCCGGACGAGGACTTCATCACCGGCTTCCCGCAGGAGGTGGAGGCCTTCTACCGCAGCGTCGCCACGGGTGCGCCGCCCGAGAGCGACAGCCGCCTTGCGGCCGACTGCATCTCCACCGTCTACAGCGCCTACCTCTCCGCCGAGCGCCTGGGCGCCGAGGTGGCGGTGCGGGCGTATTGAGTGAGACGGCCGGGAGGTAGGGAGTCAGCGCTCAGGGGCGTACTTTTTCGAAGCAAACGCCATGTCATGCCGGGGCTTGTCCCCCGGCATCCATCCAACCACGAGCGCCGGAGCTGGTGGCGAGATGGATCCCGGCGACAAGCGCCGGGATGACAAACAACCTGAATGGTCGGAGCGAGCCGGCTACCGGTCAGTCGAAGCTACGACACCGACCGCTCGGCGGCGGAGAAGCTGGGCGGCGGCGCGGCCATGGCGCCGGCGGCGTTGGCCTCCGCGAGGCGCGCGAGCAGCTCCTCGGCGATGGCCTTGATGGCGGTGCCGGAGTCGCCGGGGTACTTGGCCACATAGGAGCGCTCCACCGAGCTCAGCTGCGCCGCGTGCTGCAATGCACTGGAGCGCGGGACGGTCTGGTTGAAGCAGCGGTTCTCGGGGTTGGAGCTGAGCCAGCGGTGGTAGTCGGCGTCCACCGACGAGTGGCCCTCCTTCATGTTGACGCACACGCCCAGGTTCTCGGCAAAGCCCATCTCCGGGTTGAGGCCCTTGAAGCGGCGGAACACCTCGAGCCCGCAGGTGGAGATGTAGTCGGGCTTGGTCGGCGATAAATGGAAATCGGCTTCCCGGAGCCAGGACTCGGTGAGGATCGACAGCCCCGGCGGGCAGTCGATGAAGATCACGTCGAACACCCCGCGCACATTGCCGAGCAGCGTGCCGATCGAGCTGCGCAGTCGAGCGTGCAGCGTCTCCTTCGAGACCTCGCGCTCGAAAAGCGTGAGCTGCATGTCGCTCGGGATCAGGTAGACGGTGCGCGCCTCGTCCACGTCCGACACGCCGCCCACCACGAATCGCGGCCACTCCACCGCGACGCCGTTGAGCACGCTGGCGACCAGGAGGTCGACGACGGTGAGTCCCTCAGACTGCAGGCGGTGCAGATTGGCGGCGGTGAGCAGCATCGAGCTGACGCTCGCCTGGGAGTCGGAATCGATGATGAGCACGTTCTTGCGGAACTGTGCCGACAGCGTCTCCGCCATAGCCAGGACCAGCGTCGATTTCCCGACCCCGCCTTTGGTGTTCATGACGGCGATCGTATTGCGCATGGCCCGCACCGGTCCGTCCATCTGCGTCCTCTGCTGAGGGTGGATGTGAGGACCAAATGTGGCAGACTCCTGGTGTCGCTTTCAAGGCCGCATACCGGAATTCCAGGCTATTCGCCGCGTCTCGCCCGGCGCGTCGGGGACGCCGGCGCTGCCGCCGGTGCAGTGGAGCGGGCCGCACTACCGGGGCGCGAGGACGCGCCGGGCTCGCTCATGCGGCCCCGTGACGCGTGGTGGTATTCCGGGTTGGGCCTCATGTCGGTCGCGGCTGCCATGCGGTTCGACATGTTGAAGAAGCTCGCGACGGCGGCGATGTCCCAGATGTCGCGGTCGGAGAAGCCGGCGCGGCGCAGGGCGGCGCGGTCGGGCTCCTCGATCTTGTCGGGGGTCTCGGTGAGCTTGGCGGCGAAGTCGAGCATGGCCTTCTGGCGCCTGTCGAGGCCCGCGGCGCGGTAGTTCTGCGCGATCGTCTCGCCGAGCTCGGGGTCCTTGGCGCGCTGGCGCAGGGCGGCGCCGTGCGAGGTCAGGCAATAGTGGCAGTGGTTGATGGCGCTGACGGCCACGGCGATCATCTCGCGCTCGGCCCTGGAGAGGCGGCTTTCACCCAGCATCAGGTCGTCGGACATCAGGATGAACGCCTTGAGCTTGGCGTTGTCGAAGGCGTAGGCGCGAAAGACGTTGGGGACGAAGCCGAGCTTCTCCTCGCATTTGCCGAAGTACGCCTCGATCTCGGGCTCGAGCCGGTCGCCGGGCCCGAGCTCGAGCGCGGTCAGCCTGGGTTTGCGGTGCATCGATCGCTCCTTCGGTGTACCAGTTCTCAGAATCGTTGAATTGATCGACCGCCCGAGGCCCGCCGACAACACCTTTTCGCGAGCGGCGGCGGTCCGTTATTGAGACGTCCCGCACATGCGGGCTATTCGCATCTGCGAGGCGCGGGAGTGGATCGGCTTGTGCAGCGACGACGGAGTGCCCGATAGGCGACTGTTCAGCTCGCACTCCGCGCGGAGCGGGGTGGGGCTCGCCGACCTGTTCCGGCCGGGCGACCACGCCTGCTACTTCTTCCGCTCGGGCGACGAGGCCGGTGAGGTTCTCGTGCCCTACTTCAAGGCGGGCCTGGAGCGCAACGAGCAGTGCGTGTGGCTCACCGGCCACCTCTACAGGCAAGACAGGGCCGTCAGCGAGATGCGCGCCGCGGTGGCCGACTTCGACCGCAGGGTAAGCGCCGGCCAGATCTACCTCTGCGACCACGAGGAGTGGTACGCGACAGTGGCCGGGATGAGCCTGGCCGAGAAGGTCCGGGGCTGGACGCAGCAGAAGGAGAGAGCCATAGCCGCCGGGTATGCGGGCCTGCGCTCCAGCGGCAATGCCTCGTTTGTGGACGCCGAGCTGTGGGACGAGTTTCTGACCTGCGAACGGGCGTCCAATGCCATCTTCCCCGGGCAGCCGATCATGGTGCTCTGCGGCTACTGTTTCGAGCGGTGCCCTCCGAGAGGCGTCGTCGATGTCGTCCATTGCCACCCGCTCGGCCTTGCCAAGCGCTACGGCTGCTGGAGCCTGGTGGAGGTGAGGCACCACGCCGGCGAAGTCCCGCCGGCGGCGGCGCGCAGCGGCAACGATGCGGCCCCGCCCGCGCCGAGCGGGGAGTTGCGGCAGGTCGTCGAGGATCAGCTCGCCATGTTCATCGCGGCGGAGCCTGAGCGCATAGGGCTCGAAGGCGCCGGTGTCCGGCTTTCCGAGGCGGAGTCAACCAAGCTCGGCATCGTGCTTTCGGAGCTTGCCGTGAACGCGGCAAGGTACGGAGCGCTGGCATCGAGGCAAGGCAGGCTCGTCGTGCAATGGCGTGTCGTCTCCAACGGCTCACGGCGGCTTCAGCTGACCTGGATCGAGAGTGGGGTCGCCGGCTTGGCGCTGCCGGAGACGGTCGGCTCCGGCACTCGGCTGCTGGCAACCATGGTGGAGAACGCGGTGCGCACCTTCAACCCCACCGGAATGGCCTGCATCTTCGAGCTGGCACTCGAGGACAACGATGGATGATCGGCCGGCCCATGCAACCCGCCGCGGCGCCGGACGCAAGCCGCGGCGTTGGGGCTCCGGCGCCGAACCGATCGGCCGCGGACCTCGGGGAGCAGACATGGCAGCGTGCCCGCGGGTGACACCATGACCCTCGCAGCGACAGCCGAGGGCGACAGCCTGGTCAGGCAGGTGCAGAAGGAGCTGGGCGAGACGACGCCCGCAGCGCAGCTCGTCCCGCTGCTCTGGGGCGAGGCCCTCGAGGGGCCCGGTGCGCCGCCGCCGGCGCGGCTCGCCGACGAGGCGCGCGCGGTGCTCGCCTTCATCGCCGAGAAGCCGGCGCAGGCGCACAAATCGCGCTTCCGGAGCACCCACGGGCCCGACGGGCCGGCCGAGGGCACCGTCCTCGAGATTCTCAACGACGACATGCCGTTCCTCGTCGACTCGGTGCTGGGCGAGCTGCAGGCGCGGGGGCTCGAGGTGCGCCTGCTGCTGCACCCCATCTTCAAGACCAGGCGGGACAGGGCCGGCCGCCTGCAGGCGCTCGTCGGCCCCGGCGACCAGAGCTGGGACGACGGGCATCAGGAAAGCTACATCGCCATCCACCTCCAGGCCTTGCCGGAGGCCGAGCAGCGCGATCTCGGCACCGCGATCTCCGCGATCCTGGGCGAGGTGCGCGCCGCGGTATCGGACTGGGAGGCGATGCGCGGGCAGGTGCGGGCGGCGATAACCGACGTCGCGCGGGCACCGGCGCGCGTATCGGAAGGCGACAGGCGCGAGGCGGTTGAGCTGCTGCGCTGGCTGGAGGCGGGGCACTTCACCTTCCTCGGCGTGCGCGCCTACCGGCTCGAGGGCACGCCGGAGACGGGAAGGGTGGTCGCCGTGGAGAACTCGGGGCTCGGAGTCCTGCGCGACCCGGGGGTGCAGGTGCTGCGTCGCGGGGCGGAGCTGGTGGATCTCACGCCGGAGGTGCGCAGCTTCTACTTCGGGCCGGCGCCGCTCATCATCACCAAGGCCAATGTGGTCGCCCGCGTCCACCGCCGGGTGCATATGGACTACGTGGGCGTGAAGACCTGGCGGCGCGACGGCACGGTCAGCGGCGAGATCCGCTTCGTCGGGCTCTTCACCTCGCGGGCCTACACCGGCTCGCCGCGCGGCATCCCGATCCTGCGCCACAAGGTGGAAAGCGTCTTGCAAAAGGCCGGCCACCCCGAGTCCAGCCATGCCGGCAAGGCGCTTCTCAACGTGCTGGAGACGTTTCCGCGCGACGAGCTGTTCCAGATCGATGCCGGCGAGCTGGAAGCGTGGAGCGAGGGCATCCTCGATCTGCAGACGCGCCCGCGCGTGCGCGTGTTCGCCCGCGTCGATCGCTTCGACCGCTTCGTCTCCCTGCTCGTGTTCGTGCCGCGCGACCGCTACACCTCCGGTGCGCGCGAGCGCATCTCCGCCCTGCTGGCGGAGACCTACAAGGGCCGCATGGTCGCGTTCTACCCGTATTTCACGGACGGGCCGCTGGTGCGCGTGCATTTCATCCTCGCGCGCTACGAAGGCGCGACGCCGAAGGTTGCGACCGCGGACCTGGAACGCAGCATCGCCGACATCGTGCGCACGTGGGACGACCGCCTGGGCGCGGCGATCGGCGCGCTGGGCGCCCGCGGCGAGGCCCTGCGGGAGAAGTATCGCGACGCCTTCTCCGCCGGCTACGCGGAGACGTTCAGCGCCGCCCGCGCGCTGCAGGACATCGAGCGCATCGAGCGGCTCGGGCCGGAGATGCCGGTTGCGATCGACCTCTACCGCGAGGAGGGCGCACCCGCGGGCCGCTGCCGTGCGGCCGTCTATCGCCTCGGCGGGCCCATCAGCCTGTCGCGCCGCGTGCCGGTGCTGGAAAACCTGGGCTTCGTTGCGGTCGACGAGCGCTCCTATGAGCTCACGCCGCGCTTCGCCGACGGCCCGCGCCCGGTCACCCTGCACGACATGGTGATCGAGACCGCCGACGGCGCGCCGATCGACCTCGCGGGGCTGGAGAAGCGGGTGGAAGCGGCATTCCTCGCGGTGTTTCGGGGCGATGCCGACAACGACAACTTCAACCGCCTCGTGGTGTCGGCGGGGGCCGACTGGCGCTCGGTTGCGGTGCTGCGGGCCTGTGCCGCCTACTTGCGCCAGCTCGGCTCGCCGTTCGGGCCGCGCTACATCGCCGACACGCTCCACCGGCATGCAGGCGTTGCGCGCGACCTGCTGGAGCTGTTCCACCTGCGCTTCGATCCCGACCGCAGGCTCGATCCCGACCGGCGCAGGGACGCCGAGGTGCCGATCCGCCGGCGCATCGAAGGCGCGCTCGCCGCGGTGCCGAGCCTCGACGAGGACCGCATCCTGCGCCTGATGCTCAACCTGATCGGCGCGATGGTGCGCACCAACTTCCATCAAGAACGCCGTGCGGATTCCCCTCCCCCTTGCGGGCAGGGGTCGGGGGTGGGGGGAACCCCTCCCGTCGATGCTCTGTACCCGGCCACGCTCGCCTTCAAATTCGACAGCAAGGCGGTGGAGGCGGCGCCGCAGCCGCGCCCCTACCGCGAGATCTGGGTCTACTCGCCCCGCGTGGAGGGCGTCCACCTGCGCTTTGCGCCGATCGCGCGCGGCGGCATCCGCTGGTCGGACCGGGCGCAGGACTTCCGCACCGAGATCCTGGGGCTCGCGCGCGCGCAGCTCGTCAAGAATGCTGTGATCGTACCGTCGGGCGCCAAGGGCGGCTTCCTGCCCAAGCAGCTCCCCAGGCCCGGCAGCCGCGAGGAGGTGCAGAGGGAGGGCGAGGCCGCCTACCGCCTGTTCATCTCCGCGCTGCTCGATATCACCGACAACATCCAGGGTGGCCGCGTGGTGCCGCCGCCGCGCGTGGTGCGCCACGACGGCGACGATCCCTATCTGGTAGTGGCCGCCGACAAGGGCACCGCCACGTTCTCCGATACCGCCAACGCCATCTCGCTGGCGCACTCCTTCTGGCTCGGAGACGCCTTCGCCTCCGGCGGCTCGGCGGGCTACGACCACAAGCGCATGGGCATCACGGCGCGCGGGGCGTGGGAGTGCGTCAAGCGCCACTTCCGCGAGATGGACATCGACATCGCCCGCCAGCCGATTCGCGTGATCGGCGTGGGCGACATGTCGGGCGACGTGTTCGGCAACGCCATGCTGCTGTCGGAGCAGATCCGGCTGGTGGCGGCCTTCGACCATCGCGACATCCTCATCGATCCCGAGCCGGATGCCGCCGCCGGCTTCGCCGAGCGCAAGCGGCTGTTCGCGCTGCCGCGCTCGAGCTGGCAGGACTACGACCGGGCCCGGATCTCGCGCGGCGGAGGCGTCTTCTCGCGCTCGGCCAAGGCCGTTGCGGTGAGCGCGGAGATGAAGGCGCTGCTCGGCCTCGAGGCGGCGAGCGTGACGCCGGCCGAGCTGATCCGTGCGGTCCTGAGGTGCAGGACGGACCTGTTGTGGTTCGGCGGCATCGGCACCTTCGCGCGCGCCTCGGGCGAGCGGGACGAGGACGTGGGCGACCGCGCCAACGATGCGCTGCGCGTGGTGGCGACGGAGCTCGGGGCCAGGGTGATCGGCGAGGGCGCCAATCTCGGGCTGACGCAGCGGGCCCGCATCGAGTTCGCCGGGCGCGGCGGGCGCATCGACACCGACTTCATCGACAACTCGGCGGGCGTCAACACCTCCGACCAGGAGGTCAACATCAAGATCGCGCTGCAGACGGCCGCGGGCGCCGGCAGGCTCGACGCCGAGGCGCGCCTGAAGCTGCTCGCCGGCATGACCGGGGACGTGGCGGAGGCCTCGCTGCGCAACAACTACCAGCAGTCGCTGGCGCTGAGTCTCGCCGAGCGCCGCAGCGTGCGCGACCTGCCGGACTACGCGGTCCTGATGCGGTCGCTGGAGGCGCGCGGGCTGCTGGATCGCGGGCTCGAGGCCCTGCCCTCCGAGATGGAGTTGCAGGAGCGCGCCCGCGCCGGACGCGGCCTGACGCGGCCCGAGCTCGCCGTGCTCCTCAGCTACGCCAAGATCTCCCTGCAGCAGGACCTCCTGCACAGCCGCGTGCCCGATGCGCCGCAGATGGAGAGCTGGCTCGCCGGCTACTTCCCGCCGCTTCTGTACGAGCGCTTCCGCGCCGGGATCGACGCTCACAGCCTGCGCCGCGAGATTATCGCGCTCGGCCTCACCAATGCCGTCGTCAACCGCGGCGGGCCGGCGATGGCAGCGCGGCTCGCCGCCGAGACACGGCGCCCGGCCTCCGAGGTGGCGCAGGCCTTCATGACGGCCCGCGAGGTGTTCGACCTGCCGTGGCTGTGGCAGCGCATCGATGCGCTGGACGGCCGGGTGCCTGGGCAGGCGCAACTCGACCTCTATGCGGCGACGCGCGACCTCCTCAACGAGCAGACACGCTGGTTCCTGGGCCGGGGCGCGGCCCTGGACAGCGACCTAGCCGCCATCATCGGGCGCCACAAGGCCGGGCTCGCCGCTCTGGCCAGCGACCTGGAGGCGGTGCTGCCGCCGCGCCGCAGGAGCAGGCTGGCGGGCGAAGCGGCAGGCCTCGAAAGGGGCGGCGTGCCGGCCGGCCTCGCCGGCGACGTGGCGCAGCTCGAGGCGCTGGCGCAGGCGCCCGCGGTCACGGAGATCGCCCGCGCGACCGGCACGCCGGTGCCGCAGGTGGCGCGCCTCTTCTTCGAGATCGGCGAGCGGCTCGGTATCGACGATCTCGCGCGCAACGGCGCCGCTATCGCCACGCCGGACCCGTACGACCGGCTCGCCGTCGCGCAGGTGCTGGATGGGCTCGCCGCAGCGCAGGCCGCCTTCACGCGCGAGGCCCTCGGGGCGGGGGGCTGGGAGGCCTGGTCCGCGAGCCTGGGCGAGCGGATCGGCCGCGTCCGCCAGACGCTCGAGGAGGTGGCAGGCAGGGGCGCGCTCAACGTCTCGCGCCTGCTCGTCGCCGCGGGCGCCCTCGACGATCTTGCGGCGGGCGCGCGCTGAGGCGAGGCCCGGCAGGCCCAAGCCAGCGCTTGCTGCAAGATGCCGCTATGACGTTCCTGATACATTGGGTTTTCAGGAATTTTCTTATCGTCTAACCTCCGCGTCTGGAAAAAGGTCGACCGAGAGCTGTCGATCCGGTGAACGCGGGCAATGGAGCGCCGGATCGTGGAAGGCTCGACCGGAACCCGAGGAGAAGAGCTATGCCGGGCAAGAAGGAAAGGCTGATCGTCGAGCTTTACGAGGACGATCCGGAGCGGGCCGACGCCGTCGTTTTCGGCCGCAGGACGGATCCGGCACGGCGCGGGTTTCTCGCCGGGGCGGGGCTTGCGGCAATGACCGCAGCGGTCGGCGGACCGCTGGTTTTCGGGTCCGGCATGCCGGCGGGGCTCGTGCCGGCGGCGCTCGCCCAGGACAAGAAGGACGCTCCGCCGCCGGCCCCGGACGCCCCCAAGGGCCCGCAGCTCCTCCAGTTCCCGGGCAAGGACCCGGGCCTCGTGGTGCTGGGCGACCGGCCGCTGGTGGCGGAGACGCCCGAGCGTCTCCTGGACGACGAGACGACGACGACGGCCAGGTTCTTCATCCGCAACAACGGCCAGATGCCCGAGGCCACCAAGGAGCCCGACGCCTGGAAGATCGTCGTCGACGGCGAGGTCAACAGCCGCCTCGAGCTGACGCTGGGCGAGCTGAAGTCCAGGTTCACCCCGGTGACGCGGCGCCTGGTGCTGGAATGCGGCGGCAACGGCCGCTCGTTCTTCACGCCGCAGGCGCGCGGTAACCAGTGGACCAACGGCGGCGCCGGCTGCGCCGAGTGGACGGGTGTGCGCGTCGCCGACGTGCTGAAGGCTGCGGGCGTGAAGCCCTCCGCGGTGTTCAGCGGCCACTTCGGCGCCGACCCGAACCTCTCGGGCGACGCCTCGCGCCAGGCCCTGTCGCGCGGCGTGCCGATCGCCAAGCTCATGGACGAGAGCAACCTGATCGTATGGGCGATGAACGGCCAGCCGCTGCTGCCGGTGCACGGCTTCCCCGCGCGCCTGCTCATCCCGGGGTGGCCGGGGTCGGTCTCGGAGAAGTGGCTCACGCGCATCTGGATTCGCGACAAGGTGCACGACGGCCAGGGCATGGGCGGCACCTCCTACCGCGTCGCCATCAGGCCGATGGTCCCCGGCGGCAAGGCGGACCCCGCCAACTTCAGGGACCTGGAATCGATGCCGGTGCGCTCGATCGTCACCAGCCCGGCGAACGGCGCCAGGCTTCCCGCGGGAGCCAGGGAGATCGCGCTGCGCGGGGCGGCGTGGGCCGGCGATCACACGGTGCGGGCGGTCGATGTGTCGATCGACTACGGCAGCAGCTGGCAGAGCGCCAGCCTCGGCCAGCCCAGGAACCCCTACGACTGGCAGCGCTGGACCGCCACCGTCAAGCTGCCGAGCGACGGCTACTACGAGGTGTGGGCGCGCGCCACCGACTCGCGCGGCGTGGTGCAGCCGCACATCGCCGGCAACTGGAACCCGCAGGGCTACGGGGCCAATCCGATGCACCGGATCGCAGTCCTGGTCGGGTGATGACGCCGGCGCGAAGAGGCTCGAGGCGGCTTCCGGCGGGCGCCCAGGCGCTCGCTGCGCTCGC
>Ga0075431_100000918_pt1 | contig 25945 bp, 25 predicted proteins | sample RhiMetdeltSRZDD5_FD_75297 | JGI IMG/M metagenome (GOLD analysis project Ga0075431, IMG submission 75297) | Populus rhizosphere microbial communities from Tennessee, USA - Rhizosphere MetaG P. deltoides SRZDD5 | ecosystem: Host-associated > Plants > Roots > Rhizosphere > Soil | place: USA... | reverse complement strand
ATCATGTTCGCGAGGTCCACCGCCTGGCGCCACGGCGACGGCCGGACCTGGACGAAGAAGACGTCGATCAGCTTCAGCTCGCCGTCCCGCACCATCAGGTTCGCCGGCTTCACGTCCCGATGGGCGAGCCCCGCCTCCCACAGCTGCCGGACGAGCGCGAACCCCTGGTCGATGACGCCGTCGTCGATCTCGGCCTCGCCGATCTCGACGGCGCCGTCGAAGAACTCCATCACGATCATGTACTCGCGTTCGGGGGTGATCTCGACGACGCCGTACGGTCGCGGGGTGGGCGCGCCGAGCTCGTAGAGCAGGCGGAGCGCGTAGTCCTCGTACTCGACGAACCGTCGCACCGACTGGAACGGGGTCTCGTCCTCGAGGGCTCCGTACAGGATCGTCCGGCCGAGCTTGTACCAGCGGTCGGCGCGCACGTGGCTCTTCGCGTACAGCTTGGCGAACAGGTACCTGTTCGGGTGTTCGTCGGTGACTTCGACCTCGATCCGCAGCGGCGTCGAACCGCCCGAGCCCTCGAGGCCCACGGGTTTGACGCCTTGGACGTTCAGGCCGAGCTGGTCCCGGACCGCGGATACGATCGCCTCCCCCCGGCGGCCGCCCACATCGAGGTGCGCGGCCTTCGCCCTGCGATAGGAAACCGGGAAGACGTCGTTCGGCGTGAACCAGCGGAACATGCCCACGGCGACTGCGACGCCGAACACGGCCCCGGCGCCGGCGTCGGTGGGATGGTCGACGCCAAGGTAGACGCGGGCGAGGACCACGACCCCGAGCACGACGCCGATGACCCACTTGGCGGCGAACCGCGACCTACCGGCGACGATGATCGCGTAGGCGGCCCCGACCAGCGTGACCGCTAGGCCGGCCGCGGGCCTCGACGGCATCGAGTAGCCCTGCCAGCCGACGAGGATCGGGATCCCGAAGGGCCTCGGCCGCTCGATGATCGTCGAGGTGAGGTACGCGATCGCCTCGACCGTGAAGATCGCGCCGATGAACACGAACAGGTGCCGCCACCGGCGGAAAACGACCAGGACGAGGATGATCGCCCACCGCAGGACCCGGATCGTCCAGGTGGACGCCAACGTGTTGACCACGAGCATCGCGTCGGTCCGGCCCGGGGTTCGGAGGTTCGTGACCCAGGTCTGGCGCGCGTGATCGAGGCGTTCGAGGACGCTCTCGAGGCTCGGGAAGATCAGGAAACCGGCGAACGCGAAGACGAAGTAGCCGACCAATAGCAGCCAGAACTTTCCCGATCGTCCGAGCTTCCGAGGCAGTGCCGGGGCTTCGCCCGACGGGCGACGGCGCTTGCCCGGCGGCTCCGGCAGGGCACCGATCCCCGGTTCCAGATCGGCCGAGCGCCTCGACGTGTCCATCGACCGCCGACCTTACCCGAGGTCCTCGACGAGGCCGTTCGCGGCGAGCCACGACGCCGCGACGCCGGCCGGGTCCTCGCCGAGCGCGACCTCGGCGTTCAGGCTCCGGAGCGCCTTGGTGGTGAGCGCCGCGGAGACCTCGTTCACGACCTGCTCGATGCCCGGTCCGAGCCGCGACACCGTCTCCGCCCGGATCACGGGCGTGACGTGTTCGACGGGTTGCAGCCGGCGGTCGTCCTCCAACAGCACGAAGCCGTTCTGGTCGATCTCGCCGTCGGTCGTGAACAGCAGGGCCACGTCGATCGTCCCCTGGAGCAGCGCCGAGACGGTGAGGGGCCCACCACTGTCGAGCTCGACCACCTCGTCGAACGTGATGCCGTACGTGTCCTCGAGCCCCGGGATGCAGCGCGGGCGGTCGTGACACTCCGGGGGGCCGCCGAAGGTCAGCTGCGACGATACGGCCGCGAGGTCGCTGAGGGTCTCGAGGCCGAACCGCCCCGCGGTCTCAGCGGTGACCGCGAAGCCGTTCTGGTCCTGGGCCTCGGACGCGTCGAGGACGACGACCCGAAGCGGCTGCAGGTGCTGCGCGAGGGCGCGGTAGGTGAGATCCGGGTCGCCGGTCGCCGCTCCGGCGCCGGCCAGGAAGTCGAGGCCGGACCCCGTGTACTCCGGGACGAACTCGATGAGCCCGTCGGCGAGCGCCGGGATCACGAGCTCGCGCGTGCCGAGGCCCAGCTCTCGTTCGACCCGATAGCCCGCCGCCTCCATCGCCTGTGCGTAGAGCTCGGCGAGGAGCACGCTCTCCGGGAAGTTGAAGGACCCGACGGTCACCGCCCCGTCGGTCAGGGCGCTGCGGTCGGTCCTCGGCGTCTGCTCGCACGCGACGACGACCAGGCACACCAGGAGCGACGCGAGCACGGTCCGGGTCCTCCTCATGGGTCGAGCCTATGGGAAGCGCCGCCGGTCGTGGGAAGATGCCCGGGAGCGTCGATCGCGAGGGGCATCGATGGCCACGGACACCGACCACGCGCGCCGCAAGGACTCGGGCAAGGGCTCCAAGCACCGAGACGCGGAGGATCGCCCGAGCAAGCTCCCGAAGAAGGCCTACGAGAAGGAGCTCCGCCGACTCCAGGAGGAGCTCGAGAAGATGGAGGACTGGGTCGCCGCGACCGGCGCCCGCATCGTGGTGATCTTCGAGGGGCGCGACGCCGCCGGCAAGGGCGGCACGATCAAGCGGATCACCCAGTACATGAACCCGCGCGTGACGCGCATCGCGGCGCTGCCCAAGCCGACCGAACGCGAGCGGACGCAGTGGTACTTCCAGCGCTACATCGCGAACCTCCCGTCGGCGGGCGAGATCGTGCTGTTCGATCGCAGCTGGTACAACCGCGCCGGTGTGGAGAAGGTGCTCGGGTTCTGCACGCCGGAGGAGCACCGGCGGTTCCTCCGCCAGGTGCCGATCTTCGAGCGGCTGCTCGCCGAGGACGGCATCGTGCTGGTGAAGTACTGGTTCTCGGTCTCGGACGAGGAGCAGGAGCGGCGCTTCCGCTCCCGGATCGACGACCCGATGCGGCGATGGAAGCTCTCGGACACCGACCTGCTCTCCCGGACCCATTGGGTGGACTTCTCGCGTGCCAAGGACGAGATGTTCGTGCACACCGACGTCCCGGAGGCGCCGTGGTACGTCGTGGAGGCGGACGACAAGCCGAGGGCGCGCCTGAACTGCATCGCCCACCTGCTCTCGATGATCCCGTACGAGGAACGGCGCACGAAGGCGATCGAGGTGCCGAAGCGCCAGCGCGACGAGGGGTACGTGCGCCCGCCGCGCGAGCAGTACACGTACGTGCCCGATCACGCCGCGTCCCTGCTCGGGTAGCAGGGCGCGTTCGCTACCCTGCCGTGCCATGGAACGCCTGCACGGCCTCGACCTCCTGCCCCTCGGCTCCGAGCGGACCGTGGTCACGGTTGGCTTCTTCGACGGCGTGCACCTCGGCCACCGGACGGTCCTCGACCGCACGACGAAGGCGGCGCGCGAGCGCGGCGTCCCGGCCGTCGCGGTCACGTTCGACCGCCATCCGCGAGAGGTGCTGGCCCCCGGCTCCGAGCCGCGGCTCCTGACGACGGTCGACCGGAAGGCGGCGCTGATCGAGCGGGCGGGCATCGACGTGCTCGTGGTCCTCGAGTTCACCCCGGCGTTCAGCCGTCGAAGCGCGGACGACTTCATCGCGGACGTTCTCGCCGGCGGTCTCCATGCGGTCCACTGCGTGATGGGGGCGAACTTCACGTTCGGCCACCGCGCCGCCGGCACCGTCGAGCTGCTCATGGAGCGGGGCCCGGCCCACGGGTTCTCGGCCGAGCGCGTCGGTCTGCTCGAGCTCGACGGACGCCCGGTGTCCTCCTCGTCGATCCGAGAGGCGCTGGCCGAGGGCGATCTCGATTGGCCGCGCCGCGCGCTCGGGCGCCGGTTCGTGCTGGACGGGACCGTCGTGACCGGCGCCGGGCGGGGGCACGACCTCGGGTTCCCCACCGCGAACCTCCGAACCTGGCCGCGCCTGCTGCTGCCCGGTCGCGGCATCTACGCGGGGCGCGCCCTGGTAGGGGACGGCGCGCACGTCGCCGCGATCAGCGTGGGGACGAACCCCACGTTCGGAACCGAACCGCTGCACGTGGAGTCGTACCTGCTCGACTTCGACGGCGACCTCGTGGGCAGCGATCTCGCGGTGGAGTTCTGGTCGTACCTTCGCGACGAGGAGCGGTTCGAGACGCCCGACGCGCTTTCCGAAGCGATCGCCGAGGACGTGCGACGCACGCGCGAGATCGTGGTGGACGAGGCGGACGAGGCATGAGGAGGAGACGGGTGCGATGACGGTACGGCGCGCGCGTCGCGCGCGGATCCCGTACGCCCTGGTGCTCGTCGCCCTCGCATTCGCGGTCGCGGCAGCTGCCTACCTCGTGGGACGCGACGGGGGCGAGGACGAACCCGTGAGCTCGGAGCGGGCCGCCGGGACCTCGGACGCGCCCGCGATCGAGGGCCCGGGCGAGACGCCCCAGCCGAGCCCGTCGCCGCCCGAGGAGCCGAGGGAGCGGCTCGTGATCCACGGGACCGGCGACGTGAGCCTGGACCCGGGCTACATCCCGGCACTCCGGACCAACGGCTACGGGTGGGCCTGGAGCGGGTTGAACGGCCTGTTTCGCCGCGACGACCTCACGGTGATCAACCACGAGTGCCCGTCCACCAACATCGTGGCCCCGCTTGCCAAGACGTTCGTGTTCCGGTGCGATCCGGGCGCCCTCGACGCGGCGGCCGACGCGGGCATCGAGGTGGCGAGCCTCGCGAACAACCACGGGTTCGACCAGGGTCCCGAAGGGCTCATCGACTCGGTCCGCAACATGCGTCGGGCGGGCATCGTCCCGATCGGCGCGGGGGCGTCGCAAGAGGAGGCGGACGCCCCGCGGTACGTGGACGTGAACGGGTGGACGATCGGCCTGGTCGGGGTCGGCGAGGTGATCGATCCCGACACCCAGGTCGCGGTCGGCGAGGAGATCGGCACGGCGGTCGGTCACGACTTTTCGCGGGCCCTGGGATCGATCGAGGAGGCGGAGGAGCGCGCCGACCTCGTGATCGTCGTGATCCACTGGGGCGTCGAGCTCGACACACAGCCGCGCGACTACCAGGTCGAGAAGGCCCGCCGGATGATCGACGCGGGGGCCGACGCGATCTTCGGACACCACGCGCACCGTCTCCAGCCGATGGACACCTACAAGGGACGGCCCATCTTCTACGGGCTCGGCAACTTCGTGTGGCCGAGCTTCTCTGCCGAGGGATCCATGACGGCCGTCGCCCGCGTCCTCGTCCGGCCCAACGGGAACCTCGTCGGCCGGCTCCTGCCGGCCACGATCGTGTCCGACGGCCATCCGGTCCTGAACTGACGCTCCGGGCCGGCTACGCCGCAGACCGACCGGCCAACGCCCTCGGCTCGGTAGCTAGTTCGACGAGCCCGGCGGCGGCGTGACGCTCCGGATGTTCGTGAACGGGATCCCGGTGAACACCGTGATCGACTCCATCCAGCCCTTCGCGAGCGGGACGATCGGTGTGCGGGCCGAGGCGCGCCGAGGCCCGATGGAGGCGGCCTTCGACGACGTGCTCGTCACCGCCCCCGTCGGCGGCTCCGCGGGCTGACCGGCGCGAGCGCGCGATCCGCAGCCTGACCTGCGGTTACGCCGGGCTCGTCTGGTAGCCTGGGCGCATCCAATGGCGCTGACCACGACCCAGAAGTCGGAGATCATCGCCGAGCACCGGAGGTCCGACAGTGACACCGGCTCGGCCGAGGTCCAGATCGCGGTGCTCAGCAAGCGTATCGCCGACCTCACCGATCATCTGAAGGCCCACAAGACGGACCACGCCTCCCGGCGGGGCCTGTTGATGCTGGTCGGCCGGCGCCGCCGGCTGCTCGAGTACCTCAGACGCGAGGACATCGAGCGATACCGCGACATCGTGGCGAAGCTGGGTCTTCGCCGCTAGGGGAGCGAGCGGGCGCCCGGTGGGGCGCCTTCTCCTTTAGGAGGGATGCGAACGGACCACTGACCGAACCCCGGAGGCGGGTGTCTCCAGCGGTCGGTTCTCAGTTGCGAGCCTCCGATCGCCGATCCGGATGGATCGGCCCCGATCGGCGGTTCACCACTGACAACCGGCCGGGACCCACCTCCTCGACCGCGCGGTTCGCCGCGCCCGTTTCCCAAGGAGGACCGGCCGATGGCCATCACCCTTTCCCGACAGATCGGGAACAACACCCTGACGTTCGAAACCGGCAGGCTCGCCAAGCAGGCGGACGGTTCGTGCGTCGTCACCCTCGGCGAGACGCAGGTGCTCGCCACCTGCACCACCGCCGACCCCCGAGAGGGGATCGACTTCTTCCCGCTCACGATCGACGTCGAGGAGCGGATGTACGCGGCGGGCAAGATCCCCGGCGGCTTCTTCCGCCGCGAGGGTCGCCCGTCCGAGACCGCGATCCTCACGGCCCGCCTCACCGACCGTCCGATGCGCCCGAGCTTCAAGGACGGATACCGCGACGAGGTGCAGGTCGTGATCACCGTGCTCTCGGCCGACATGGCCAACCCGTACGACATCCCCGGGATGAACGCCGCGAGCCTGGCCACGATGCTCTCGGGGATCCCGTTCGAGGGTCCGGTGGGCGCCGTCCGGCTCGGCCTGATCGACGGCACGTGGACGATCAACCCGACGTTCGAGGATGTCGAGGAGGCCACCTTCGACATCGTGGTCGCCGGCCGCCGCAACGACGCCGGGCAGATCGACATCCTGATGATCGAGGGCGAGGCGCCGGACAACACGTGGTCGCTGCTCGACGCCGGCCGCGGCGCGGCGCCGACCGAGCAGATGGTCGCCGAGGGTCTCGAGGTCGCCAAGCGAGCGATCGACGAGCTGATCGAGTTCCAGCTCGAGGTCGTCGCGAAGGCGGACGTGAAGCCCAAGCCGTTCGAGCCTCGGCCGCTGTACGGCGAGGACACGTGGACGATCGTCGAGGGGTTCGCCAAGGAGCGGCTCGAGACCGCGATGGTGCCCGACAAGGCAGAGCGCGAGGCGACCCTCGAGGACATCAAGGAGCAGCTCAAGGGTCACCTGCTCGAGAGCTGGGGCGAGGACACCTTCGCGGCGCGCAAGGTCGAGATCTCCCCGGCCTGGAAGGACCTGCAGAAGAAGGTGATGCGCGCGCGCGTGATCGAGCACGGCGTGCGGCTGGACGGCCGCGGGCCGCGCGACATCCGGGCGCTTTCGGCCGAGGTCGGGCTCGTGCCGCGCGCCCACGGCTCGAGCCTGTTCCAGCGCGGCGAGACGCAGGTGCTGAACGTCACGACGCTCGGGATGCTCCGGATGACCCAGATGATCGACACGCTCGACCCCGAGGAAACGAAGCGCTACATCCACCACTACAACTTCCCGCCGTTCTCCACCGGCGAGGTGGGTCGGATCGGCTCGCCCCGCCGCCGCGAGATCGGCCACGGCGCGCTCGCCGAGCGGGCGCTCGTGCCGGTGGTGCCGCAGGAGGATGAGTTCCCCTACACGCTCCGCCTCGTCTCCGACGTCCTCGGTTCGAACGGCTCCACCTCGATGGCGAGCGCGTGCGCGTCCACGCTGTCGCTCATGGATGCCGGCGTGCCGATCAAGGCGCCGGTCGCGGGCATCGCGATGGGGATGATCGCCGAGGGCGACACGTACGTGACGCTTACGGACATCCTCGGCGCGGAGGACGCGCTCGGCGACATGGACTTCAAGGTCGCCGGGACCAAGGACTTCGTGACGGCGATCCAGCTCGACATGAAGGTGACGGGCCTGCCGGGCGAGGTCCTCGCCGGGGCGCTCGAGCAGGCCAAGGACGCCCGCCTGCAGATCCTCGACGTGATGGTTGTCGCGATCGGCGAGCCGCGCACCGAGGTGAACCCGAAGGCGCCGCGGATCCTCACGCTCAAGATCCCCGTGGACAAGATCGGCGAGGTGATCGGGCCGAAGGGCAAGAAGATCAACGAGATCGTGGCCCTCACGGGTGCCGACATCGACATCCAGGACGACGGGACGGTCTTCATCGGCGCCCGAGAGGCCGGTGGTGCCGACGAGGCAGCCAGGATCATCGACGAGATCGCCAACCCGCGGCCGATCGCGGTCGGCGAGACCTTCACCGGCACCGTCGTGAACACGACGACGTTCGGCGCGTTCGTGAACCTCGTGCCCGGCCGCGACGGGCTGATCCACATCTCCAAGCTCGGCAAGGGCAAGCGGATCGCCAACGTCGAGGACGCGGTCAAGGTCGGCGACACGATCGAGGTCGAGGTCCAGGACATCGACGACCGCGGGAAGATCTCGCTCCGGCCGGTCGGGGAGGAATGGGCGATCCCCGAGGGCGCGGAGGTCGAGGCCCAGGACCGCCCGCCGCGGCGCGACCGGGACCGGGACCGCCGTCCCCGCGACCGCGAGCGTCGTCCGCGCGACCGTGACCGGGACCGCAACCGGGACCGCGGCCCGCGCGACGGCGACTCGGGGTCCGGCGACCCCGCGTAGCTCCATGCCGATCCGGCGCACCGAGTTCACCTCGGGGCTGCGCGTCGTCACCGAGCGGATGCCGAGCGTCCGCTCGGTTGCGCTCGGCTTCTGGGTGCTCGCCGGCTCGAGGGACGAACCGCCCCGGATCTCCGGCTCGAGCCACTTCCTCGAGCACCTGCTGTTCAAGGGCACGAAGACCAGGAGCGCGCGCGACATCGCCGAGGCCTTCGATGCCGTCGGCGGCGAGGTGAACGCGTTCACCGCCAAGGAGAACACGAGCTTCTACGCTCGGGTTCGCGACCGGGACCTGCCGATGGCGGTCGAGCACCTGTCCGACATGTTGGAGCACTCGGTCCTGCGCGCCGCCGACGTGGACGCGGAGCGCCAGGTGATCCTCGAGGAGATCAACCAGCACGAGGATGACCCCGGGGATGTCGTGCACGACCTGTTCACCGAGACGCTGTGGCCGGGTCACCCGCTCGGCCGGCCGATCCTCGGGACCCGGGAGAGCATCGAGGGCGCGTCGCGCGACCAGGTCCGACGCTTCTACCGGCGCCACTACGTGCCGGAGAACGTCGTGGTGGTGGCGGCGGGCAACCTGCAGCACGACACGCTCCTCGACCTCGTCGGCGAGCACATGGAGCCGGGATCCGTGCGTGCGGAAGGGCCGAGCGCCTGGAACCTGCGACAGCACGGCGACGTGCCCGTCGCCTCCGGGCGCTCGCTCGTGAAGCGGCGCAAGACCGAGCAGGCGCACATCTGCATCGGCACGAGCGGGCTCTCGCGGGTCGACCCGGACCGGTTCGCGTTCGGCGTCGTGAACAACGCGATCGGCGGTGGGCTCTCTTCGCGCCTGTTCCAGGAGATCCGCGAGAAGCGGGGGCTCGCCTACAGCGTGTACTCGTACCACTCGATGTACGCGGAGGCCGGCTTGTTCGGCGCGTACGCCGGCACGACCCCCGCGCGCGCGAAGGAGGTCCTGTCGATCATGCGCGGCGAGATCGAGGACGTCGCGGAGAAGGGGCTGCAGGACGACGAGTTCGAACGCGCCAAGGGGCACGTCAAGGGATCGCTGGTCCTCTCGCTCGAGGACCCGGGCGGACGCATGTCGCGGCTCGGGCGTTCGGAGATCGGCCACGGCGAGACGCTCACGATGAACCAGCTCATCTCACGGATCGGAGCGGTCACGCCCGACGACGCGCGCCGCGCGGCCGAGCGGGTACTCTCGCAGCCGATGACCGTGACGGTGCTCGGACCCTTCTCGGGCAGAGACCCACTGACGTGATCCGGGTCGGCGTGATCGGCGCCTGCGGCCGGATGGGCCTCATGGTTTGCCGGGCGGTCGCCGACGCCGACGACATGCGGCTGGTCGCCGCGATCGACCGGTCGAAGCTGGGGCAGCCGATCGGCCACATGATCGGGCACCCGGAGATCGACGTCCCGGTCTCCGACGAGCTCGACCGGCTGCTCGAGGCCGAGGTCGAGGTCGCGATCGACTTCACCCATCCCGACGTCGTGATGGACACGGTGCGGTGGTGCGTCTCGCACGCCGTCCATCTCGTCGCCGGGACGACCGGGATCACGCAGGAGGACCTCGAGGCGATCGAGAAGCTCCTGTCGGACGAGGGGCACGAGTCCAACGTGGTCGTCGCGCCGAACTTCGCCCTCGGCGCCGTCCTGATGCAGCGCTTCGCGGCGCTCGCGGCCCGGTACTTCCCCGCCGTCGAGATCATCGAGCTGCACCACGACCAGAAGGTGGACGCGCCCTCGGGAACGGCGATCGCGACCGTGCGCCGGATCCAGGAGGACCGGTCCGAGGACTGGCGCGGTCCGCTCGACGAGGCGCTCGCGGGCGTCCGCGGCGGCGACGTCGACGGGATCCGGGTCCACTCCGTCCGGCTTCCCGGGCTCGTGGCGCACCAGGAGGTCATCTTCGGCGGCCAGGGACAGACCCTGACGATCCGCCACGACTCGACGGACCGCGCGTCGTTCATGCCCGGCGTGCTGATGGCGGTCCGCGCCGTGATGCGCCGTCCGGGCCTGACCGTCGGCCTCGAACCGCTGCTCGAGCTCCCGCCGCTCGCGGGATGACCCCCGCGACGCGCGTCGCCTGCGTCTTCGCTCATCCGGACGACGACACCTACGGCGTCGGCGGCAGCCTCGCCCTGCACGCCGCCGACGACCTCGAGGTCACGGTTGTCCTCGCGACGAGCGGCGAGGCCGGGCTGATCGCGGACCCGTCGCTCGCGACGCGCGAGACCCTGGGGCGCGTGCGCGAGGCGGAGGACGTCGCGTCCTGGCGCGCGCTCGGGATCGAACCCGACATGCGCTTCCTGCGTCACCCCGACGGCCGGCTCGCGGAGGTGCCGCGCGAGGAGCTCGTCGGCGAGATCGCGGCCGCGCTCCGGAGCGCTCGCCCGGACGTCGTGGTGACGTTCGGCCCCGATGGGATCACCGGGCACGCGGACCACGTGACGATCGGGGAGGCGGCGACCGAGGCGTTCCACGAGGCCCGGGCGTCGGACGCGGACGACACGTTCGGGATCCTCCTGTATACGGTGATCCCGGCGAGCGCGCTCGAACGGTTGAACGAGGGACTGCGCGAGCGCGGGCTCGAACCGATCGACTCCACGCAGCCGTTCATGCCGCGTGGCGTCCCCGAGGAGCGGATCGGGGTGCGCGTGGACTGTTCGGCCGCCTACGAGCGGAAGCTCGAGGCGCTCCGGTGCCACCGGACGCAGGCCGAGATGGAGGACGTGCCGTTCGACCTGTGGCCCGGCCTGCTCGGGACCGAGTCGTTCCTCGTCGCGTGGCCCGAACGGTCGCCGCGCGAACCCGTGAGCACCGACCTGCTGGCCCCGTCGCCGGCCTCGTAAGCTCGGCGCATGGAAGTGCAGATCCGCGCGATCTCCGAGCACGAGCTCGTCCCGTTCATCCTAGCGGCGGAGGCTGCCTCGAGCGAGGCGACCGACGAGGCCGAGATCGAACGCGAGCGGTCGCTCGCCGAGCCCGATCGGTGCTTGGCCGCGTTCGACGGGCCGGACATCGTCGGCACCGCGGGCGCGTTCACGATGCCGATGACGATCCCGGGCGGGCAGACGGTCGTCGGGTTCCCGACGCTCGTTGGCGTGCTGCCCACGCATCGGCGTCGGGGCATCGCGGCGCAGCTGATGCGCCGGCAGCTCGACGACGCGCGCAAGCGCGGCGAGCTCCTGTCCGTGCTGTACGCGTCGGAGGGCGGGATCTACGGGCGCTTCGGGTACGGGATCGGGACGATCGGGCTGTCGATGCACGTGGGGACGGCCCGCTCGGCGTTCGTCCGCGGGTACGCCCCCTCCGGCGAGATGCGGCTCGTCGAACGCGACCGCGCGATCAAGGAGATGCTCGCCGTCCACGAGGCGACCCGGCTCGAGATCCCGGGCATGGTGCATCTCGACGAGCGGCGGCTCACCTACGTGCTCGGCCACGAGCACGGCGCCGAGAAGCTCCGGCCGACGATGTTCGCGCTCCACGAGGGAGCGTCGGGCGTCGACGGCTTCGTCGCGTACAAGGTGGCGCACGAGTGGCCGCAGGGCTTCTCGGAATCCACGCTCGACGTTCGCGAGCTCGCCGCGACGAACCCGGGGGCCTACGCCGATCTCTGGCGGTACGTGCTCGACCTGGACCTGGTCGCCAAGGTCGAGGCATCGAACCGCCCCATGGACGAGCCGCTGTTCCACCTGATCCGGGAGCCGAAACGCCTGCGCGCGCGGATGTCCGACAACCTGTGGGTGCGGCTCGTCGACGTCGCGGGCGCGCTCGGCGCGAGGCGGTACACCGCCGCCGGCCGGGTCGTGCTCGAGGTCGCCGACCTCTTCTGCCCGTGGAACGGGGGGCGGTACACGTTGGAGACCGGCGAGGACGGGAGCGCGACCGTCGAGGGGACGACCGACGAACCCGATCTCTCCTGCACGGTGAGCGACGTCGGCGCCGCCTACCTCGGCGGCACGTCCTTCCGCGGGCTCGCGCGCGCCGGGCGCGTCGAGGAGCGCACGGGCGGTGCGCTCGCCACGGCCGACGCGATGTTCGGGTGGGACCCGGCGCCGTGGTCGCCGTACGACTTCTGACGCGACGTCAGCCGGTGATGCCTGCCACGATGAGCCACACGCCGAGCGCGCCGAGCGCGACCGCGAGCACGTCGCCCAGGATCCGCAGGAAGCGTTCGCTGACGCGGTGCGCCCCGGCGCCGAGCAGGACCATCGCCGAGTCCATGAGCGACACTCCGAGGAGGAGCGCGAGGACCGTGACCACCGCGAGCCCGCGGCCATCCTCCTCGACGGCGCTCGCGACGACCGCGGTCCCCGTCGTCGCGAGGAACACGTAGACGCCGGGGTTCAGCAGGACCGCGACGACGCCGCGGACGCTCGGATGCAGGCGCGGCCGCGAGGCGTCGACGACCTCGGGACGGCGGTTCTCCCGGAGCGCGTCCACCGCGAGGAACACGAGGAACCCGCCGCCGATCACCTGCACGACCCGCAGGAACGTCTCGCTCGGCTCGAGCGACGACAACCCGGCGGCGAGCAGCAGCATGCAAGCGCCGAACGTGGCGTTCGCGCCGGCCATCGCGAGCAGCCCGCGACGGACGCCGCCACGCGAGGCCTCGGAGAACAGCAGGAGCTGGACCGGTCCGGGCGACGCGCCGAGCGCGACGCCGAGGCCGAAGGCCGCGAGCGGGATCGACAGGTCCACGGATCAGCTCGGGAGGCGGAGCTCCTCGATCTCGACCGGTGACCCGTCCTCGGTCTTGGACAGCAGGACGCCCTCGCACTCGACGAGCGGCTCGATCTCCCGGGCCGAGAGCCCGAGCACCGCGCGCTCGATCAGGGGGGTGTGCGAGACCGCGAGGCCGCGGCCGTCCTCGGGGACGGCGTCGAGCAAAGCCGAGAGCACGCCGGCCATCGCGAGCGGCGAGCCGTCGTTGTCCTTGGCCGCGAGGCCCGGCACGACGGCGTGCGCCGGGAGCTGCTCGCCGAGGCCCCGCAGGAACCACGCGACGGTCTCCGCCGCCCGCTGGGCGGGGGAGATGAACACGACCGCGTACCCACCCGCGAGCGAGGCGCCGACGGACTGGGCCCGCGCCCGGCCCTCCTCCGACAGTCGGTCGGCCTCGGGATCGCGCTGAGCGTGGCGTCGAACCTCGAGCGTCCTCATCCTGCTTCCCCTCCGCGTTCGAACGCGGGTCGCGCATCCGAACGTGTGCGATGCGTCGTGTAGCATGCCGCGGCCCATGAAGCCTATCGGTCGGTCCGTCGCGCTCGCCGTCGTCTCCCTCGTCGCGTTCGCGGCATGCACGGGCGACGACGAGCCGCCGGCGGCGACCGCCCCTCCCGGCGGCGAGACCTCGACCTCCGCGGTCCCGACGCCCGCCGAGACCTTCACGGGTGCGCCCGGCACCGCGACCTACACGTACGCCTTGGAGGGCCTGACCGTCACGGTCGAGCTCGACGGGAGCGAGGGCACGATGCAGGTCGAGAACGGCTCGGAGCACGACCTCGACGCGCCCGGCCTGTACGTGCTCGACGCTTCCGACGGCCACGAAGTCGACGGCGAGGTCCTCGCGAGCGCGCCGGTTCCGGCCGACGGCTCGGCGACGTTCGACGTCGCGCTCGACGGGGTCGGCGTCGAGGACATCGGCTTGCTCGTGCTGCTGTTCGGCGACGACAACTACGGCGCGTTCGTCCGGACCGGGTAGCGACTCAGCGGCTCGCCGGTTCGGTCTCGCCCGCGGCGACCCGCGCGAGCACGAACAGCAGGTCCGAGAGCCGGTTCAGGTACCGCAGGGCGGCGTTGTTCACCTCGGCGCCCGAGTCAAGGATCTCGACGACGCGACGCTCGGCGCGCCGGATCACGCTGCGGGCGACGTCCACGCTCGCCGACGCCGGGTTCGCGCCCGGCACGACGAACGCGTTCGGCAGGGGATGGGCCGCGACGAGCTCGTCGATCCGGGCCTCGACCCGCCCGGTCATCTCCTCGGTCACGAGCGAGACGCCGGGCTCGAGCTTCCCCCGCTCGTCCGGGTTCGTGGCGAGGTCGGCGCCGACGACGAACAGCTCCCGCTGGAGCCCGAGGAGCTCGCGCTCGGCCTCCGGATCCCCGGTGTGCGCCCGGGCGAGCCCGAGGATGGCCACGGCCTCGTCCACCGTGCCGCAGGCCTCGGTGACGGGATCCGCCTTCGAGACCCGGCCGCCGTACAGCAGGCCGGTCGTCCCGTCGTCTCCCTGCCTGGTGTAGATGCGCGGCACGCTGGCTAGGATATCGGCGTCCTCGCCCCACCGAGGGGCGGGCTGGGAACACACACAGGAGCCGCAGGAGATGCCGGAGGCTCGAGCGACGCCCCTTCCGCACCTGCAAGCCGTGGCTCGCGACACTCACCAGACCCCAATGAACTTCATGTGCAACATGTGGCAGATGTGGTTATCGTGCGAGGCGTGAAGCGGCGCCTCACAGCCCGAAGGAGGCATCATGGCCGGTAGGTTCGGGGCGGTCGTCACCGCCATGGTCACGCCCTTCCACGAGGATCACTCCCTCGACCTCGATGCGGCCCGTTCGCTCGCCGCGCACCTGTACGAACGCGGGACCGAGTCCATCGTCGTCGCGGGCTCGACGGGGGAGTCCCCCACGCTCACGCACAAGGAGAAGCTCGAGCTGTTCCGCGCGGTGATCGAGGTCGCGAAGGGGCGCGGCAAGGTCCTGTGCGGCACCGGGACCTACGACACGGCCGAGACCCTCGAGCTCTCGCGCGAGGCCGAGGGGCTCGGGGCCGACGGACTCCTGCTCGTCACGCCGTACTACAACAAGCCCCCGCAGCGCGGGCTCCTCGCGCACTTCAGCCAGGTGGCGAACGCCGTTTCGATCCCCGTGGTCGCGTACAACATCCCGGGACGCACGGGGATCCGCATCGAGCACGACACGCTGCTGCAGATGACCGAGGTGCCGAACATCGTCGGCGTGAAGGACTCGACGGGTGACTTCCAGGCGATCTCGCGGCTGATCTCGGAGGCGCCGCCGGACTTCGAGGTCTACAGCGGCGACGACTGGGCGACGTTCGGCTACCTGTGTCTCGGTGCCGTCGGCGTCGTCTCGGTGGCGGCGCACCTCGTGGGCGGGCGGATCAAGCAGCTCTGCGACCTGATCGAGGCCGGCGACATCCCCGCCGCCCGGAAGATCCACGAGGAGCTCACGCCGCTGTTCAACGCGCTCTTCATCACGTCGAACCCGATCCCGGTCAAGACCGCGCTCGAGATGGTGGGGCACCCGGTCGGACCGCCGCGGCTCCCGCTCGTGCCCGCCACCTCCGAGGAGCGCGAGCGGATCCGCAAGGCGCTGGTGGATGCCGGACTCGTCTGATCGCGACGCGCCGTCGTCCGACCCAGAGCACGGTTCGGCGCGGGTCGTCTTCCTGGGAGGCGTCGGCGAGGTCGGTCGCAACATGGCCTGCGTCGAGCTCGACGGGCGCATCCTGATCGTCGACGTCGGGCTCTCGTTCCCCCACGCCGAGATGCCGGGGATCGACCTGGTGCTCCCGGACTTCGAGTACGTGCGCGAACGCTTCGACGACGTCGAGGCCGTCGTGCTCACGCACGGGCACCAGGACCACATCGGCGCGCTGCCGTACCTCCTGCGCGAACGCCGCGACCGGGTGCTCCCGGTGTTCGGGACCGCGTTCACCCTCGCGCTGGCCGACGGCCAGCTCGAGGAGCACGGCGTCCGCGACCGTGCCGAGTTCCATGAGGTGACGCCCGGCGAGGCGGCGACCGCCGGCCCGTTCTCGATGCGTTCCCTGCGCGTCACGCACTCGATCCCCGACGGCATGGCGATCGTGATCGACACGCTGTTCGGCTCGATACTGCACACGGGCGACTTCAAGATCGACCAGACGCCGCTCGACGGACGACCGACCGACCTGCACGCGCTGGCGGAGGAGGCGGGCCGCGGCGTCCACCTCCTGCTCAGCGACTCGACGAACGCGGAGGAGGCCGGCTACACGGACAGCGAGCGGAGCGTCGGCCCGGTGCTCCAGGACATCATCGCCCGGGCGCCCCAGATGGTGGTCGTGGCGTGCTTCTCGAGCCACATCCACCGCATCCAGCAAGTCGTGAACGCCGCCCGAGCCGACGAACGCGTCGTAGCCTTCCTCGGCCGATCGATGCACCAGAGCGTCGAGGCGGCGAGGACGTTGGGGCTCCTGCACGTGCCCGAGAGCGACGTGATCCCGATCGAGGAGGTCGAGGCCCGAGACCCGTCGCGGGTCGTCGTGATCTGCACCGGATCGCAGGGCGAGCCGTATTCGGCGCTCAGCCTGATGGCGGCGCGCGAGCACAAGTGGGTGAAGCTCGACGCGGGCGACACCGTGGTGCTCTCGAGCAGCCTGATCCCCGGCAACGAGCCGGCGATCCACCGGGTGATCGACGGCCTCTACCGGACCGGCGCCGACGTCTTCCACCTGCCCGCGTATTCGGTCCACGCGAGCGGGCACGCCGGCGCCGAGGAGCTGCGGCTCATGCTCTCGCTCGTGCGCCCTCGGTGGTTCATCCCGATCCACGGGGAGCGCCGGCACCTCGCCCACCACGCGAAGATCGCGACCGAGGTCGGGGTCCCGGCCGACCACGTCCTGATCTGCGAGGACGGGGACGTCGTCGAGGTGGGGGAGAAGGTGCGCGTCGTGGACCGGGCGCCGGCCGGGATGACCTTCGTGGACGGCCTGGGGATCGGCGACGTCGGCGAGATCGTCCTGCGCGACCGCCGCAAGCTCTCGGCCGACGGGGTGGTCGTCGTGGTGGTTGCCGTCGACGCCCACCACGGGCAGGTGCTGTCGGGTCCGGACATCGTGAACCGCGGGTTCGTCTTCGACGAGACATCGGGGGACATCCTTGAAGCGGCGCGGGAACGCGTCATGCTTTCCCTGCAGGAGCGTGCCGAGGCCGAGGTCGTCGACCGCGGGGTGCTCGAACAGAACATCCGCAGGACGCTCGGCAAGTACTTCTACGAGGTCACGCAGCGGAAGCCCGTGATCCTTCCCGTGATCGTGGAGGTGTAGTTGGCGAGCAAGACGAAGGGCCGCGGCGGCAAGGCGTCGCGGGCCTCGGTCAGGAGCCACCTCGCCCCGTGGGCCCGCGACGCCCTGGGGATCGGTCTCGTCGTGCTCGCGCTCCTCGCGATCCTGGGTCTGTGGTTCGAGGCGGCCGGGCCGGTGGGCCGCGGGCTCGACTGGCTGCTGCACGGTGCGTTCGGGATCGTCGCCGTCGTCTTCCCGATCCTCGCGCTCTACTGGGGCCTCGTCCTGCTCCGGGGAACGGCTGAGCAGGACCGGCTGCGGATGTTCATCGGCTTCGTGATCGCGATGCTCGGGGTCCTCGCGCTGATCTCGCTGTGGCAGGGCAACCCCCGGCCGTTCGCGGGGCAGGCGAAGCTCACCGAAGCGGCCGGGGTCACCGGGGCGCTCGCGTCGTGGCCGCTCGGCAAGCTCGTCTCGAAGATCGGCGTCGTGGTCGTCTGGGGCGGCGCCGTGCTGCTCGGACTCTTGATCTTCACCGGCACGCCGCTGTCCGCGGTGTGGGAACGCATCGCGGGGACGTTCGCGCGGAACGAGGACTTCGAGGACCCGGACGAGGAGGAGGCCGACGACGACCCCGGGCCGGCCGGCCGGGGGCGCGTCGTCCACTCCGAGGGTGAGCTCCCCGTGCTCGAGCTTCCGGACGAGGAACCGTCCGAGGAGGAGGAGGAGGAAGAGGACGAGGACGAGCTCGAGCCGATCGAGGTCCCCGCCATGGTCCGCGCCTCCGAGGGCGGCAGGTACGAGCTCCCGCCGCTCGACCTCCTGCGTCTGTCACCCACGTCGGCGGGCAACGAGCGCGACGAGGAGCACCAGAAGGCCGCGCTCGAGCGCACCTTCCACACGTTCGGCGTGCCCGCGCACGTCGTGGCCTCGCACCGGGGGCCGACGGTCACCCTGTACGAGGTGGAGGTCGAAGCCGGCACGAAGGTGAACAAGGTGCTGTCGCTCGCCGACGACATCGCGTACGCGCTCGCGACGCCGGACGTCCGGATCATCGCGCCGATCCCCGGCAAGAGCGCGATCGGCGTCGAGGTGCCGAACAAGGTCCGCGACTTCGTGATGCTCGGCGACATCCTGCGCTCGAAGGTGGCGGCCGAGGACGAGCACCCGCTCTCGGTGGCGCTCGGCAAGGACGTTCACGGGCGCTCGCAGCTCGTGAACCTCACGACGATGCCGCACCTGCTGATCGCGGGCGCGACCGGCGCCGGCAAGTCGAGCCTCATCAACTCGTTCGTGACCTCGCTCCTTATGCGGACCGATCCCGACGAGGTGAAGATGGTGCTGATCGACCCGAAGCGCGTCGAGCTCACGCATTTCGCCGACCTGCCCCACCTCCTCGTCCCGGTGATCGTCCATCCGAAGCGCGCGGCGGAGGCACTGGACTGGGTCGTGCGCGAGATGGAGCAGCGGTACGAGCTGCTCGCGATGGTCGGCGTTCGCGACATCGACGGGTACCGCGCCGGCCTGGAGGAGGAGACGCTGCGGATCCCTCCCGGCAAGGAGGACGACGTCGTCGACCTCCCGTACCTGCTCGTCGTGATCGACGAGCTCGCCGACCTGATGATGGTCGCCCCTCGTGCCGTGGAGGACGCGATCTGCCGGATCGCGCAGATGGCGCGGGCGGTCGGGATCCACCTCGTCGTCGCTACGCAGCGGCCGAGCGTGGACGTGGTCACCGGCCTGATCAAGGCCAACATCCCGAGCCGGATCGCGCTGATGACGTCCTCGCAGGCGGACTCGCGCGTGATCCTCGACATGAACGGAGCGGAGAAGCTCGTCGGGCACGGCGACCTGCTGTTCGCGCCGTCCTCGGCGTCCAAGCCCTCGCGGCTGCAGGCCGCCTGGGTGACGGAGAAGGAGATCCAGACCGTCGGCGAGTGGATCCGGTCGCAGCGCGAGGCGGAGTACGCGATGACCGTCGAGGGCCTGGGGCGCCCGCCGACGGACGCCGACGAGGACGGCGGGCTCGGCGGCGACGACGAGCTGCTCGAGCAGGCGACCGAGCTCGTGATCAGGTCCCAGCTCGGCTCGACGAGCATGCTGCAGCGCAAGCTGAAGGTGGGGTTCGCCCGCGCGGGGCGGCTGATGGACCTGCTCGAGGATCGTGGGATCGTCGGGCCCTCGCTCGGTTCCAAGGCCCGGGACGTGCTCGTGACGCCGGACGAATGGGAGGAGTCCCGGGCGGCCCGCGCGGCTTCCGGCGCGAGCTAGAGGGCGTTGACGAGCTCGTTCAGCAGGGCGAGCGTTCCCGCCTCCTGCTCCTCGTCCACCGAGTACGAGCCCCGCCAGACCTCGTCGTTCCAGAAGCCGAAGATCCGCTCGGGGGTCCAGCCCCTGTCGAGCGCGCCGCGGTAGCCGCGGACGATCTCGCTTCCCTCCCACAGGGCCCACGGGTTGACCAGGAACCCGCCCCGGTGCCCGTCGTGCGACAGCCACATCGCCCCGACGGGACCCCACAGGCCGTCGTCCTGGCGCCCGCTGACGAGCAGGAACCGGACTCGGCCCTCGCTGCCGAGGTCAGCGGGATCCGGCGCCTCGGCGAGCGCGAACGCTGACGCCGAGGTGAAGCCGAATCGAACCGTCTCGGTGGCCATCCGTTCCTCCGGGCGAGAGAACCGGGGCCAACGATAGGCCCCGGACCCGGGCGGCGCATCGGTCCTCGGCCCTAGGGCGGTCTTCCCACCCACGAGGTCGCTCGTGCGGGGGGTCGGGCATCGGCCGGCCGGTGTCGGCTTCCGGAGGCGTTCCGCTAGGATTCACGCTCGGTCCCCGGTCGGGACACAGAGGGAGCGGGTTGCAGAGATCCACGATCAGCGTCGGCTCCGCCCTGCGCACGGTGCGGGAGGGGCGGGGGCTCACGCTCGACGAGGCGGCGAGGGACACGAGGGTGCGCCGCGACTACCTCGAGGCGATCGAGGAGGAGGCGTTCGATCGCCTGCTCGGCGACGTGCACGTCCGTGGGTGCCTGCGGACCTACGCCTCGTACCTGCGGCTATCGCCGGACAAGGTCGTGGCGATGTATGAGGACGGCACCCTCCCCGAGGAGCACGAGGTCCCCCCGCCCGCGCTGCCCCGGACCGAACCCGTGCTGGGGGCCCGAAGGCGCCGCGACGACCACCGGCTCTGGGTCCTGATCGCGGTTACGGTCCTCGTCCTCGCGGGCGCGTTCGGCGTCCTGTCAGCCCGGCGGCCCGCGCCGCCCGCGGCGGAGCTCCCCGCCAACGCGAGCGCCGTCGTCTCGCCTCCGCAGGTCGGCCGCGGCATCACCGTGGCCGTCGTCGCGCGCGAGCCGGTCGAGGTGACGGTGATCGCCGACGGGGGCGACCCCGTCTCCTACGAGCTGCGCCCCGACGAGGGACGTTCGTTCGACGGCGACACGTCGGTCACGGTCCGCCTGTCCGAGGGCGCGAGCGCCAACGTCGCGGTGAACGGGACCGACTACGGCTACCCCGGCGTCGAGGGCGAGCCGTGGAAGCGGACCTTCAGCTACGAGCAGCCGTCCCCCCCGGGCGGCTAGCGCCCCCGTGCGGGCCGAGATCATCGCGGTCGGAACGGAACTCCTCCTCGGGCAGATCGCGAACACGAACGCGGCGTGGCTCTCCGAGCGGTTCGCCGAGATCGGCGTCGACGTCCTCCGTCACCAGGTGGTGGGGGACAACGAGGAGCGCATCGGGGAGGCGATCGCGACCGCGGCCTCCCGGTCCGACGTCGTCGTCGTGATGGGAGGTCTCGGGCCGACCCAGGACGACATCACGAGGCCGGTGCTCGCGCGGGTCGCCGGGGCCGAGCTCGTCCGCCATCCGGAGATCGAACGGGAACTGCGCGACCGGTTCCGCGTCCGTGGCCGCGAGATGCCCGAGGCCAACCTCGCGCAGGCCGACGTCCCCGAGGGGGCGCGATACATCACACCCGAGCGGGGCACGGCGCCGGGGCTGATCGTCGAGGTCGGGACGACGCGCGTCTACGCGCTCCCCGGCGTCCCGGCGGAGATGCGCGAGATGGCCGAGGGCGTGGTCCTTCCGGAGCTCGCCGAGCGGGGCGGCCCCGCGGCCCTCGTCTCCCACACGCTCCGCTGCTACGGGCTGGCCGAGTCGCGGATCGCGGAGCTGCTCGAGGACCAGTTCCGCGGCTCGTCGAACCCGACCGTCGCCTACCTGGCAGGCGGCGGCGAGGTGCACGTGCGCCTCACCGCCAAGGCCGGGAGCCGCCCGGAAGCCGAGTCCCTGCTCGAGCCGTTCGAGCGCACCGCGCGCGAGCGCCTCGGCGATCACGTCTACGGGGTCGACGACGAGTCGCTCGAGTCCATCATGGGCCGGCTACTCCTCGAGCGCGGCGCGACGCTGGCCTGCGCGGAGTCGCTCACCGGCGGCGGACTCGGCGAGCGGATCACGGCGGTCCCGGGCTCGTCCGCCTACTTCCTCGGGTCGGCCGTGACGTACTCGCTCGAAGCGAAGCGCTCGGTCCTCGGCGTCTCCGACGCGACACTGCAGGGGCCGGGCCCGGTCAGCCCGGAGTGTGCGGCCGAGATGGCGGCGGGCGCGCGACGCGTGTTCGGCGCCGACATCGCCGCCGCCCTCACCGGCGTCGCCGGACCCGATGCGCACGGCGGGGCCGAGACCGGACAGGTGTGGATCGCGCTCGACGCGGAAGGCCGGTCGCATCAGCACGGGTTCCGGTGGCCGTTCGACCGCGAGCTCGTCCGACGGTTCTCGGAGTTGGCGGCGCTCGACCTCGTCCGCCGTCACCTGCTCGGCCTGTCCCTCCCGGGCTGATGGCGCGCGACCGCGCCTCGCGGCCGGAGGCGAAGCCGCTTCGGCTGTTCGTCGCGTTCGAGGTGCCCGAGGCGGTGCGATCCGAGCTCGCGCGGGCGGTCGGGCCGCTCCGCGACCGGTTCCCCAAGGCCCGCTGGGTGCCCGTCGAGAACCAACACGTCACAGTGAAGTTCCTCGGCTCGACGTACCCGCGGCTCGTCGAGTGGGTCACGTCGACGGTGGGGGAGGTGGCCGGGGGCCATGCGCCGTTCGAGACGCGCGTCGCCGGCCTCGGCGGGTTCCCGAACGCCCGCCGCGCGCGCGTCCTGTGGGCGGGCCTCGACGACCCCGCCTCGCGGTCGGCGGCGATCGCCGGCGCGCTCGACGAGGCGCTGGCCCGCGAGTTCAAGATCGAGAAGCGTGCGTTCACGCCGCACCTCACGGTCGCGCGGTTCGATCCGCCGGTCGCCCTCGATCCCGGCGAGATCCTGTTCGAGAGCGAACCGTTCACCGTGGATCGCGTCGTCCTTTTCCGGAGCCATCTCCGGCGGCCGGCCCCCGTCTACGAGCCGGTCGCGATGTTCCCGCTGGAGGGATCGTCCGTCGTTCCTTGACCTCGAACACCTGTTCGAGTACGCTCCGACGGGTTGCAGACGGGTAACTACAGGGGTGTAATCCGTGTCAGACCCTCGCGGTAGCGTTCACGCTCCCGATCAGGAGGCGCTCACGCGGGCGGTCGCCTGCTGGGCCCGAGAGGCGCAGGGTAGATCGAAGGAGGCTTCGCGGATGGACCGGGACAAGATGCTCGACGTCACGCTCACGCAGATCGAGAAGCAGTTCGGCAAGGGCGCGGTCATGAAGCTCGGCGAGCACCCGATGGGCGTGGGGATCTCGGTGATTCCCACCGGCTCGCTCGCGCTCGATATCGCCCTCGGCGTCGGCGGCATCCCACGGGGACGGGTGGTCGAGGTCTTCGGCCCCGAGGGCTCGGGCAAGACCACGGTCTGCCTGCACGTGATCGCCGAGGCACAGCGCCACGGCGGCATCGCCGCATTCATCGACGCCGAACACGCCCTCGACCCCACCTACGCACAGCGCCTTGGCGTGAACATCGACGAGCTCCTGGTGTCGCAGCCGGACTCGGGCGAGCAGGCGCTCGAGATCGCCGACCTGCTCGTGCGTTCGGGCGCGCTCGACGTCGTCGTGATCGACTCGGTCGCCGCGCTCGTCCCGCGCGCCGAGATCGAGGGCGAGATGGGCGACACCCACGTCGGGTTGCAGGCCCGGCTGATGTCGCAGGCGATGCGCAAGCTCTCGGGCACGCTGTCACGGTTCGACACCACGGCGATCTTCATCAACCAGCTCCGCGAGAAGATCGGCGTGATGTTCGGCAACCCCGAGACGACACCCGGCGGCCGAGCGCTCAAGTTCTACTCTTCGGTCCGTCTCGACGTCCGCAAGGTCGAGAACCTGAAGGACGGCACCGACGTCGTCGGTTCGCGCACGCGCGTGAAGGTCGTGAAGAACAAGGTGGCGCCGCCGTTCCGTCAGTGCGAGTTCGACATCATGTACGGGCTCGGCATCTCCAAGGAGGGAAGCCTCCTCGACGTCGGCGTCGACCTCGAGATCGTCAAGAAGAGCGGCGCCTGGTTCACCTACGAGGGCGACCAGCTCGGCCAGGGGCGGGAGAATGCCCGCCAGTTCCTTGCCGAGCACACGGACATCGCCACGGACATCGAGCGCCGGGTGCGCGAGGCGGTCGGCCTGACCGCGTTCGGGGACCCGGGGGACGAGACGCCGATCGAGGTCGTCCCGGACCTCGTCGTGACCGACGAGGAGCCGCCGCCGAAGGCGAGCAAGGCCAAGGAACGTGAGACGACCGGGGCCTCGGCCGGCTAAGGGGAAGGGTTGGCCGGGCCCCGGCGTTCTCGCGATCCCGAGCACCCGCTCGACTGTCACGAGCGCGCCCTGCGGCTCCTGTCGGTGCGTCCTCGATCGCGGCACGAGCTTGGGTCGCGCCTGCTCCTCGCGGGATTCGAGGCGGAGGCCGTGCGGGAGGAGCTCGATCGGCTCGAGGCCGTTGGCCTCCTCGACGACGCGAGCTTCGCGCGGGCGGTGGCCGAGCACCAGGTGAAGGTTCGCCACGCGGGCCGCCGGGCGGTCTTCTCGGCGCTCGCCGCCAAGGGGGTCGACCGGGGGACCATCGAGGAGACGCTCGCGTCGCTCGGCGGTGACGAGGCGGTTCGGGCCGAGGAGCTCGCACGTGAGCGCGCCCGCCGCCTCGCTGGCCTGCCGCCTGAGAAGGCGTACGCCCGGCTCGTGGGACTCCTGCAGCGCAGGGGCTACGACGGCTCGGTCGCACGTTCCGCGGCTCGGTCGGCGGTTTCGCGGTCCTCGGAAGACGACTGAGGCTCACGCCGCTCCGGTCCCGAGTCTTGCCTGCCGCGGGAGGCTGCCGTAGGCTCTCCTGCACGAAGCAACGTCGGATCGATCATCGTCAAACCGTGCCTGACAACGTGTCCACAAACTTTCAGGAAGCAGATCGGATCGAAGGGCAACTGGGGCCGCCGGCCCCGGCGTCGCCCTAACCCCCAACTTCGGACGCACGGCCGAACGATGGCCCCCGGCGGGGCTTCGTTCGGTCGTCGTGCTTTCCGAAGGCGGTGGGAACCATGCAAGCGGTGATCGTGGGGGTCGTGGCCCTCGCGCTCGGGATCAGCATCGGGTTCGTCGTGCGCAAGACCCTCGCCCAGTCCCGGGCCCAGAGCGCCGAGGCCAGGGCGCAGAAGGTGATCCTCGAGGCGGAGCGGGAGTCCGAGCGCATCACGCGCGAGGCCCTCGTGGAGGCCAAGGACGAGGCGAGCGCGCTGCGCAAGGAGGCGGAGGAGGACCTCCGCGTCCGACGCGAGGAGGTCGCGCGTCAGGAGAGCCGGCTCGCACAGAAGGAACAGTCGATCGACCGCAAGGCCGACGAGGCGGACAAGCGTGCGGAGGAGCTCGACGATCGTGACGAGCGGCTGAAGCAGGTCCGCCAGCAGCTCGAGCAGGCCGCGGCGCAGCACCGCGCGGCGCTCGAGAAGATCGCGCAGCTGACGGCGCTGGAGGCCAAGGAGGCGCTCCGCACCCAGGTCGTCGACGAGGCCAAGCGCGACGCGATGTCCGCGGTGCGCGAGATCGAGCAGCGGGCGCGCGAGGAGGGCGAGGAGCGGGCGCGCAAGATCGTCACGATCGCGATCCAGCGCGTCGCGTCCGAACAGACGAGCGAGTCGACGGTCTCGGTCTTCTCGCTCCCGAGCGAGGACATGAAGGGCCGCATCATCGGCCGCGAGGGCCGGAACATCCGCGCGTTCGAGGCCACAACGGGAGTGAACCTCATCATCGACGACACGCCGGAGGCGGTCGTGCTCTCGTCCTTCGACCCCGTGCGGCGCGAGACCGCGCGGCTCACGCTCGAGAAGCTCGTGCAGGACGGGCGGATCCACCCGGCGCGGATCGAGGAGATGTTCGAACGCTCGCAGAAGGAGATCGACGAGCAGATCCGGCGCGCCGGCGAGGAGGCGGTGCTCGACACCGGCATCACGGACCTGCACCCGGAGATGATCCGGCTGCTCGGGCGGCTGCAGTTCCGCACGTCGTACGGGCAGAACGTGCTGAAGCACCTCGT
>Ga0075431_100000916_pt1 | contig 25997 bp, 19 predicted proteins | sample RhiMetdeltSRZDD5_FD_75297 | JGI IMG/M metagenome (GOLD analysis project Ga0075431, IMG submission 75297) | Populus rhizosphere microbial communities from Tennessee, USA - Rhizosphere MetaG P. deltoides SRZDD5 | ecosystem: Host-associated > Plants > Roots > Rhizosphere > Soil | place: USA... | reverse complement strand
GCTGACGCGAACGCGGCGTTCAGCGGTCTGCCGACGACCTACCTGGTGACCTCGTTCTACTGGGACAACCTGTATCTGTTCGGCCTCGCTCCGAAAAAGGACGACAAGGGCGTCTACAGCTGGACCTTCCCCATGGGCGAAGCCAAGTTGCCCGGCATCGCGGCCGAGGACATCGGCAAGGCGGCGTACGGCATCTTCAAGGCCGGCTCTGAATACATCGGCAAGACGGTCGGAATCGCGGGTGAGAGTCTCAGCTTCCAGGAAATGAGCAAGAAGCTCGAGAAGGGGCTCGGTATCTCGCCGGTGCAGTTCAACGCCGTCGATGCCAACCTGTTCCGAAGCTTCGGCTTCCCGGGTGCCGACGAATACGGCAACATGTTCCAGGTCTACCGGGATTTCGAAAAGGAAGTGAACGCGGCCCGCAGCATCGAGACGACGCGGAAGCTGAATCCGGCGCTGCAGAACTTCGATCAGTGGCTCACGAACAAGAAGTCGGCGGTCCTGGCGGCGGCAAATCCAGCGCCCGCTAACGCGTAGTCCTTCGCACACTAAGGCGGGTCTACACCCCTCGACGTTGCTCGGGGTGCCCTGATCGAGAGTCGAAGGGCAAAACAAGACCCGCCCTATGCTGCACACGTAGGCCGGGTCCTGCTTTTCGGACCCGGCGCCTTTCGCTCCGCATACAATCTCCCGCATGTCCAGACTCAGAAGTCTCATCGCCTGCTGCGGTGCCGCCGTACTTTTCGGCATCGCTGCCTTCTCCTCGGTCACGACCTTCGGCCAGGCCAGACAAGCGGCAGTCGATCCGTGCGCCGGTGGGCGCGACCTGCGTCTGACGAACGGCAAGTTCGTCACCATGGATGCACGCGGCTCAACGGCGACCGAGGTGACGATTCAGAATGGCCGATTCACCGCGGTTGGTCCTCGCGGCAATCAACGCCTGAGTCCGTGTACGCGCGAAATCAACCTGCGCGGCCGGACCGTCGTGCCCGGCCTCATCGACAACCACAATCACATCGTCCTGCTTGGAATCCGTCCCGGGTATCACACGCCACTCGAGGGGACAGCCACGATCGCGGAGGTTCAGGCCGTAATCAAGGCCCGCGCCAAGGGTGTCCCTGCCGACGGCTTCATCACGTCGATGGGCGGATGGAATCCAGCGCAGTTCGCGGAGAAGCGACTGCCAACGCTGGCGGAACTCGATGCCGCAGCACCTGACCATCCGGTTCTTGTCTTCCAGGCGTTCACCGGTCCGGCGGCAACGAACACAAAGGGCAAGGCGTTCTTTGCGAGCAAGGGCGTGGCCGTCAGCGACACCGGGCAGATTGCCGCAAACGCCCCGTCGCTCGCGGCGCTCAACGCCCTACGCGCCGTGCAGACAGTCGACGATCGCAAGCGGGGAACCGCGGATGCCATGGCGTATTCGGCCAGCGTTGGCGTCACCACCAACGTGGATATGGGCGCGTTCAATCTCCCGGGCACACCCGATCTGCAAGGCTCGTTCGAAGCGGACACCCTCGCCAGCGCCGATCAGTCCCGGATGTATGACGCCTCTGTCGCGCTCCATCGCGAAGGTCAGATGAAGACACGCCTCCGGGTTTTCTTTCTGACGATGGATACGCGCCCCGATGTGCCAATGTTGTCCGAGCGCCTGCGCAACGATTTCAACGGCTTCGGCGACGACATGATGCGCATCTCGGGTATCGGTGAGTTCGCATCGAGCTGGCCGCTCTTCGGTCAGAAGCCGCCGGACAACTATCAGGCAGCGCTCTCGCGCATCGCGAAAGAAGGATGGGCATTCCAGCAACACAGTCTCTCGCCAGCCGAAAACGAATTGACCGTCAGCACGTTCGAAGCGGTCAACAAGGTCACGCCAATTGCAAACCTGCGCTGGTCGCTCGCGCACGTAGGTACCGTTGACGCGGCCGCGATCAACCGGCTCAAGGCGATTGGTGCCGCAATCGCGGTGCACCCGTTCCAGTTCCTTGCCGGTGGACGAGGCGGCCCGCCGCTCCGCACTCTCGTCGACAGCGGGATCAAGCTCGGGGCGGGATCGGACTCGGCGCAGATCTCGACGCTCAACCCGTGGCTGGTGATCTCTTACATGGTGACCGGCAAGGCGCTGGACGGATCGCTCATCAACGCCGGGCAGCAGTTGACGCGCATGGAGGCGCTCCGACTCTACACCGCGGAAAATGGCTGGTTCCTGAAAGAGGAGGCCACGCTCGGCACGATCGAAGCCGGTAAACTCGCTGACCTCGTCGTGCTCAGCGACGACTACTTCGATCCGATGCGCGTGCCGGACGATGCGATCAGGAAGATCAAATCGGTGTTGACCGTCGTCGACGGCAAGGTCGTCCACAACACGATGAACTAGCCTCGGGGTGCAGGCCGGTCTGAAGACCGGCCTCTACGTGGCGTAGCGGCGGGTCTTCCGCCTTCGCCAAGGTCGGGTCGCAGAGCGACCCGACAAAGCAGCGCTGCCTGACGGTTCGCCCCGGCGAACCGTCCCGGCGGACCGCCGTACCTCGAAGAGCGGAGGCCGGTCAGACCCGTCACCAACTGTCGCGGACATTCCGGCGTCAAATCGAACCGAGGTGTGCCAATGCTGGATGACGTGCGCTTTGGCTGGAGAAAGCTGCAGCAGCAGCCGGGATTTACCGTAGTCGCGGTACTCACGCTGGCGCTGGGAATCGGCGCCACCTCGGCGGTCTTCAGCCTCGTACAGGGAGTCTTGCTGACCGCGCCACCCTACCGTCACCCCGAAACACTCGTGCTCATTCAGCCCGCCCCAACCGAAGGGCGCCAAGTCAACGCGAGGCGCTGGTCGGCGGCGCAGTGGAGCGAGTGGCAGCGCGACTCCAAGGCGTTCGAGTCGTTTGCCGGATATGGCTGGTCGTTCAACTTCCTCGTCATCGACGATGGCAGCGAGTCGCTCGAGGGGATGTTCGTCAGCAAGGACTACTTCCGCGTCGTCGGGCTCGAACCCGTGCTCGGCCGTACGTTCTCTGATGCAGAAGTCAATTTCCCACCGGCACCCGTCATCGTCATCGGCTACGACCTCTGGCAACGGAAGTTCGGCGGCGATCCCAACATCATCGGCACCAAGGTGCGCATCAGCCGTCGCGAGACTCCCCCGACGATCATCGGCGTGATGGCGCCGGGAGTTCGTTTCCTGCCCTCGCCCGCGACGGCGCAGGAGCCGAACTACAACGTGAACGCTCAAGTCGACTTCTGGGCGCCACTGGCGCCGAATCCTGAACGGTTGAAAGCGCCGATCTGGGATCTGGTGGGACGGCTGCGCGAGGGCGTAACCATCGACGAGGCGCGCGCCGAGCTCGAAGTCATGGCGGCGAGACAGGCCAAAGCGGATCCCGACTTCGACAGGATGACGCCACAGGTTCAAGAGTTGAGCGAGAACTTCAATCAGGACGCCGGCCGGATATTGTTCCCGCTCTTCGGCGCCGCGGCACTGGTGCTGTTGATCTCCTGTGGGAACGTGGCGGCGCTGCTGCTCGTGCGCGGGCTGCATCGGCAGGACGAATACGCCGTTCGCAGTGCCCTCGGCGTCCGTCGCCTGGCGCTCTTTCGACAGGTTTCAGTTGAAAGCCTGCTGTTGGCGCTCCTTGGCGGCGCAATCGGCATCGGCATGGCGATCGGGATCGTCAGGTTGTTCAAAGTGATCGCCGGACCCGCGATTCCCCGGCTGGATGCGGTCACCATCGGCTGGCAAATACTCCTCTCGGGCATCGCCGTAGCGCTGATAGGAGCTGTCGTGGCTGGTCTGCTCCCCGCGCTGCGCGCATCACGGCTGGACGCCATCGCTGTTCTCAAGAGCGCAGGCCCAAAGAGCAGCGCCGGCCGCGGCGAGCGCCGCCTCCTGCACCTCGTGACGGTGAGCCAGACGGCGCTCACGCTCGCGCTGCTGGTCGGCGCCGGTCTGCTGCTGCGGACGACGAGCAATCTCGGGCGAGTAGATTCCGGATACGAGACGGGGCAAGTCCTGAACATGACGGTTACGGCCGTTCAGGGAGATTGGAACGCGTTTCACACTCGCGCGCTCGAGCGGGTCTCCGCACTCCCTGGTGTCGAACGCGCGGCGTTCGCGTGGGGTGTTCCCCTGACAGGCAACAACTGGCCCGGCACGTTCGAGTTCGAAGGCCAGCCGCCCGCCGCGCGTCCCACCGATGCAGTGGCGTTGGCGGTCCGTTCGGTGACACCGGGCTACTTCGACATCCTTCGAATGACCATCACAGAAGGGCGCGACTTCCGCGATTCGGACGGTCGCAACGCACCCGCCGTTACCATCGTCAACCGTGCGCTGGCCGATCGGTATTTTCCCGGCAGCAGTCCGATCGGGAAGAAGGTGTGGCGGTTCGGCCGCCAGCAGCCGCCCTCAGAAATCATCGGCGTGGTCGCCAACAGCCGCACCGGTGACCTCACGCGTCCACCCGAACCGGAGATCTATCTCTCACTGTGGCAGGCAGGCGCCTTTTCGAAAGACCTGGTCATTCGGACGGTGGCGGATCCGAGAACGGTAATGGCCGACGTGCAACGCGAGCTGCGCGGTGTCGATGCGACCGTCGCGGTCGAGAATATGAAGACGCTCGACCAGGTTCGCGCCGACTCGGTCGCGACGCGAACCTTCGCGATGCGCCTGCTCGTCGGATTCTCGATAGTGGCCAGCATCCTGACGCTCGTCGGTGTATACGGCGTACTCTCCTTGTCGGTCGCGTCGAGACGGCGTGAGATCGCCGTGCGCAGCGCAATCGGGGCCCAGACGGGAGACATCCACAGGCTCGTCTTCACCGATGCATCCCGCCTGATTGTCAGCGGTGTCGCAGCCGGCGTCGTCGCCGCCATCGTCCTGTCGCGCGCTCTGACGACGTTCCTGTTCGAGGTCGAGTCGAGCGATCCGACGACACTCGCTGGCGTCGGGGTATTGTTCGCTCTCGTATCACTCCTGGCGTGCTGGATACCGACGCGCCGCGCGGCACAGATCGACCCGCTCGAGGCATTGCGCAGCGAGTAACCGATAGGCAGCGGCGGGTCTACAGACCCGCCGTTACGTCGTTTCCTGCTGCTCGATCGACTGCGCGAACATCAACTGCACGCCGTTCAGATCGAGAATGCCAAACTCCCGCTGACCGTAGAAGGCGGTATAGAGGTCGAGGGTGAATCGCAGTTCCGGCCCACCAGTCGCATCGCCGGCGAGCAGCGCGTGAGCACGTGCGAGCTGACATTGTTTCAGGTGCGCGTAGAGATCGTCGATACGATCGGTACGTAGCCACACGCTCGTACCTGCCGTCTGTGATCGCCAGGCGGCGGTGGAGGGAACGAACATGATCTCGGCGGCGCCAAGCCTCACACAGGCCCAGCCCAGCTCGGTCGCCCCGTCCTCTCCGTCGGTGCCGACCAGGTCGAAGCCAAGCCATCGATACCAGGCGACAGTTGCCGCAACATTCGGAACACTGAGCATCGGCGTCAGCTTCGTCACGGACGCGCCAAGGGCTGAAAGCGCCCCCGGCGCCGGCACGGTCGCGGCCTCCGGGACCTTCGCTCCCGCCGCGTGCAACCGTCGCATCGCCTCTTCATCACCGCGAAGCATGGCAACGGCCATGGGAGTACGTCCCTTCGCATCCCGCGCCTCGATATCAGCTCCGAGTTCGATCAGGGCATCGAGCGTGCGATAGTGCTGCCCGGTCCGGAAGAGACCGCCCACCAAACCGTCCGCTGGTGCAATCACGTAGTGCAGCGGTGTCTGTTCTTGCTCGAATCCCGAGAGACGACGCGTGAGCGCCTTCGGATCGTCTTCGACGACCCGACGCAGCAAGTCGACGTCGCCGAGCGCGATCGCAGTGAAGACATGATGACACGCGCCGCGCGCCACCAGCAGATCCACCACGTCCCGGCGTGCCTCCGCGAATATGGTGGCCCACCCGATCACGTCCATCTGGTGCAGGTCGCCGACACCATGTACGTCGGAGCCGGCGTCGAGAAGAAGACGCACCGACTCGAGTGGTCCGCCGCCCGCGGCGAAATGGAGCGGCAATGCGTTGTCGCCCTCGTCGCGGGCGTTGGGATTGGCGCCGTGCTGGAGCAGGAGCCGCACAGCCTCAGGATGGTTTACTGCGGCGTGAAGGCCGGTTGTACCAGAGTAGCGCTCATGAGCGAGGCCCGGCTCGCGCGTGAGCAGTTCGCGCAAGGCGGTAACGTCACCTGATCGGCATGCCGCGAAAAATGCCTCGGCCGTTGGGCTCGCAGGAAGATCCACGGTTGGCGACTATACCCCGCCAGAACTGTATTGTGTTGCTACGGCCGATTACAACGAGGGGGCGTCGCTCGCCGGGAACGACTGCCTGACCCGCTCGTCGATAACGGCCTCACGCGCGGCGTGCCGACGACGCGAGATGATGGCCGTCGCCAGCGCTGCGAGACTTCCGGTGGCCAGCGAGGCCGCGGCCGGGATCACGTATCGGCCGCGTCGTTTGCTCGCCAGCAGCAGCAACACGCCAGAAACGATCAAGCCCAATAGCTGAAACGTCTGCGTCGATGGCGTCCGTCTGACTGTGGCAGTCGGCGCTCGAAGCAGTCTCAAATTGAGTGGGACCTCAGCCTCAACGGCAACCGGTCGGTCATCATTCACGACGCACCTCTCAAGATCTTTCGCGGGACTCGCGTGTTCACGCGTCCGCTCTTCGCGCGACAGTTGCAAATGTCATCCCAGGATCCACGCAGCAGAGCTCGCGTACAATGCACGCGCGCCGATGCCACTCTTTCGCTACGGGCGCGACTTCTATACCGACGCGGTAGCTCAGCAGCTGTTGGTCGCGGCCGCGTGGCTCCTCGTCGCTCTCGCCGGCTTCTTCATCGCAGTGCACCTGCTGCGACGATCGACAGGTCAACCCGTCTCCAATACCGCAACCAGGAAGCTGTCTTCCCAGACGCGCGTGGTCAGATACCAGGTCGGTGCTCGTCTCTACCACTGGGGAAACACGCTCCTGGTGCTCGGGCTGGTCTTGAGCGGCGTTGCCCTCTTCTCTCCTGACTTGCTCGGCAACGGCTCGTGGCTCCTCATCCACGAAATCTGCGCGGTCCTGTTTGTGCTCGCTCTCGTGCTGCACATCGTGGTGGCGCCCAGGCGCGGCGACGGTCGATCGATGTGGTTCGATGGGCAAGACCTGCGCGATCTTCGCCTCATCGCCGCCAATTTTCTGGGTCGCACCCGCGACTACCCCGCGTTTGGCAAGTACGATCCGTGGCAAAAGATCTATCACGCGTGCCTGAGTGTTCTGGCCGCCGGGCTCGTCTTCAGTGGAGCGTACCTGTTCATGAGTGCAGAGGCGTGGGGAACGTTCAGCCACGAATGGATGCGCCTGATGCGTCTGACTCACGATGCGAGCACCTTTGTGTTCATCGCGATTCTCATCGGCCACGTCTACTTCGGCATCATCCGAGTGAACTGGCCACAGCTGGTGTCGATGTTGACGGGACACCTGCGAGGCTCCAGCTTCAACGTCTATCACGATGCCACCAGATGGCAGCCACGGGACGATAGCTCTGGACGTTAGGCTCTCGGCGTTGGGTGTTGGGAGTTCGGAACGAGTTGGCGGTTGGGAGTTGACGTTTGACTGACCCCGAAGATCTGACCGGTCGTCTGGAGAGGTCGTCGGATCCAGGGGATCCCACTCGCCGTTCGTTCATCCGGGCGGGGGCCGGTGTCGCCGTCGGCGCAGCGGCGCTCGTGGGTGCAGGCCGACAGCTCCGATTGCTCCGAGACGTGTCGACCCAGTCCGTCACCGGTTCGGAGGAAGGTCACGCGCCCGCGTTCGCGCAGATCGAGCTGCGCATCAACGGCGAGGCTCGTCAGCTTCGAGTGCCCCATCAACGCACACTGCTGCTGGCGATTCGTGAAGACCTCGCGCTGACGGGCACGAAGAAGTCCTGCAACCTGGGTCAGTGCGGAGCGTGCACGGTGCTGATGAACGGGTTACCCGTCTACTCGTGCATGCTCCTCGCGCTCGATGCGACCGGTCACGAGATCACCACAATCGAAGGCATCGGACGCAATGAAGCACTGCACCCGGTGCAGGAGGGCTTCATTCGCCACATGGGCAGCCAGTGCGGACATTGCACGCCCGGCATGATCATGTCGGGCGTCGCATTGCTCCAGAAGACGGCCTCGCCGACGGCGGATCAGGTGCGGCTGGCGCTCAGCGGCAATCTCTGTCGATGCGGCAACTATCGCAACGAAATCGCGGGTGTGTTGTTTGGCGCTGGATGCTCAGGCGCTTCGGGCGGGTCAAGCGGGTCTACAGCGCCAGGAGGGTCTAAAGACCCGCCTCTACAAGATGCAACGATCGTTTCGTGTGGCGAGATTGGACCTGGCGCCCTCGTTGAGAGCAATGAGGGCGTCACGGCCAAGGCGCTCCGGTCGACGGTTCCCTCGCTCGACGCACGCGACAAGGCCACAGGCGCCGCGCGTTTCGCTGGTGACGTCGGCTTCCATGCCGACGATCCACCCCGAAATGTGTTGCACGCGAAGGTCGTTCGATCTCCTTACGCGCTTGCAGACATTACGGAGATTGACGAGAGCGCGGCGCGCGCGTTGCCCGGCTATCGCGGCATGGTCACGTTCCGCGACGTCCACGGGTATCGCGATCTCGAGAACGCCAACGAACGCTCCCCTGCCCGCAGCGATCGTCTTTTCATGAACCAGCGGGCTCGATACGTCGGCGACGCCGTCGCCGCCGTCGCTGCCGACGATGAATATACGGCGCAGCGGGCAGTGGATCTGGTTCACGTCACGTATGACGTGCACGATGCGCTTCCCGATGCCGAGCGCAATCTCGAGACCGACACGCGCGCGATTCACGACGAGGGCGTCGTCGCTGGATTCGCGGGTCCGCAGCCAGCGCGGATGCCCACTGTCGAATACAAACGCGGAAACATCGAGCAGGGCTTCGCCCAGGCAGAGGTCATCATCGAAGGACGGTACGTGACACCAATTCAGTGTCATGTGCCAATCGAGCCACATGCCGTTGTCGCTTCGTGGGAAGGTGACACGCTGACCATCTGGGACTCGCAACAAAGCGTGTTCGCCGCGCAGGAGACGATCGCGCTGGCTCTCGGCATGGAGCGCGGAAACGTGCGAGTGATTGCACCCTATGTCGGCGGCGGTTTTGGCGGCAAGTGCACGGACACACTGGGCAAGACGCTGTATCAAGGTATCGCCGCGCTGCTCGCCAGAAAGACCGGCCGCCCCGTCCGGCTCGAATACACGCTCAAAGAACTGCTCTTCGCCGAAGACACGCGGAATCCCTTCATCTTCTACCTGAAGACAGGAGTGAAAAAGGACGGTTCGATCACGGCGTTCGAATGCAAGGCGATCGCAAGAACCGGCGGCTACGCGTCGAGCGGCCCCGCGGTTGTGGCGGTGTGCGGTCAAGGCATGATCGCCACCTACCGCATTCCGAATTACTGGTTCCACGGCTACTGCGTCTACACGAGCTCCCCCGTCGGCGGTGAGTTCCGCGGCTTCGGACATCCTCAAGCCGTGTTTGCCCGAGAGACGCATATCGATGAAGTGGCCGATGCACTCGGCATGGATCCGTTCGAATTCAGGCGCCGAAACAGCCTGCACGCAGGCGATCTGATCGATACCGACGTCGTGCCCAACGTGCCGCTGATGGCCATCGGTGCCGAGGCGTGCCTCACCAACGGAGCCGACGCGATCGGTTGGAAGGCCTGGCAGCACCCGTCGAAGAAGACAGGCGCGATTCGCCGTGGCATCGGACTGCGCTTCAGCCAGGAGCACAGCGGCCGCAACGCGTCGAACGGGCTGGTGTGGATGGATCGCGCCGGGAAGGTTCATGTCCCGATCGGCTCGGGCAATCTCGGCACCAACGCGCACACCGGAATCGCCATCATCGTGGCCAACGCGCTCGATATGCCGGTCGATCAACTCGATTGCACATGGGGTGACAGCAAGACGTGCACGTGGGACTTCGTCAGCGATGCCAGCCGCGCAGTGCATTGCCACGGAAAAGCGATGTACAACGCGGCACTCGATCTTCGTAAACAGATAGAGGCCCTCAGAACTGGCCGCACCCAGGCGCGAACTGACTTCACTCCCCACTACGATCCCGCAACCGATCTCAATCCATATCTCGACGAATCGACAGGGCAGGTCGAAAAGAATCCGCAACCCAGGCTGCACCCGCAGACAGAAGCGCTCGCGCGTCAGATCGTGGCCGACGGTGGACTCGTCGGTCTCGGCTTCTACGTGTGGAATCCATCGGCCGAGAGCTGGGGGGCGAGCTTTGCCGAAGTCGACGTGGACATGGAGACCGGGCGTGTCTCGATCCTGAAGCTCGTCGGCGCCCACGACTGCGGTCGCGTGATTCACGTGCCGGGCGCGCTGGCCCAGGTCGACGGCGGCACGATTATGGGGCTCGGCTACGCGATGACCGAGGAACTGCACGTCGATCCGCACAGCGGTATTCCCGTGACACAGTCGCTCTACGACTACCGTCCGCCCACGGTGCTCGATGTGCCCGAGATCGTACCGATTCTCGTCGAGGCCCCCGTACCGGCTGGCCCGTTCGGCGCCAAGGGTCTGGGCGAAAACCCGATGTTCAACGCGGCCGCAGCAATCGCCAACGCGATTTACAACGCCACCGGCGTACGCATGCGGGAGATCCCGTTCACCTGGCCACGCGTCTACGGCGAGCTCAAACGCGCAGGAAGGCTGGTGTAACGTGTGGCAGCTTGCGGTTGACGAGCCGGCGCCATTCGAACTGCTCTCGCCTCGTTCACTCGACGAAGCAGTCGAGCTCGCGGCCCGTCATGGCGCTGATTGCGCGCTCATGGCGGGCGGCAGCGACCTGCTCGATCAGCTCAAGCAACACCGCCGGACGCCTCGCTATGTCGTCAACCTGAAGACGATCCCCGGGCTGCGTGCACTCACTGTCGCCGGAGACCGTATCTCAATCGGAGCGCTCACGACACTCGGAGAGCTGGAACGCAACGAAGAGTTGACGCGACTGTGCCGCGCTCTCGGGCTTGCCGCCTCGCGAGTCGCCACACCGCAGATCCGGAACGTCGGCACCCTCGGCGGAAATCTCCTGCAAGACTCACGGTGTCCTTACTATCGCGGGCCGTGGTACTGCTATCGCGCCGGCGGCATCCAGTGCGATGCGCGTCATGGCGTGAACCAGGAGCACGCGATCTTCGGCGGGAATCGCTGCTATACGGTCTCGCCTTCCGATACGGCTCCGGCGCTCATCGCGCTGGGTGCAACCGCCACGATTCACGGCACAACGCCGCGCCAGGTGGCCGTCGAGGATTTGTTCATGCCGCCGGGTGAAGACATCACCGTGATGCACCGTGTCACGCACGGCCAGATCTTGTCTGAAGTCACGGTGCCCGTTCGTTCCGGCGTTCGATCGACGTTCATCAAATACGCGATGCGACACTCGTGGGACTTTGCCATCGCCAGCACCGCCGTCGCACTGCGTGTCGACAATGGCGTCGCTCATGACGTTCGCATCGTCCTGGGCGGGGTCGCGCCCACCCCCTGGCGCAATGCCGACGCCGAACAAGAAGTCGAAGGCAAGCGGCTGGATCAGACGACGATCGAGTCGGCGGCGCGAGCAGCCATTACCCGTGCGCGTCCGCTCGCGCAGAACGAGTACAAGGTTGCGCTCGTGAAGAAACTCGTGCGCACCGCGCTCATGGAGCTCGCGCAATGATTGATGTACTTCGGCGTTGGTTCAGTCGCACGGATGTGCGCCTCCAGCCGAGGGCGATCTCCGGGCGCGAAGTCGCGTTCGCGGAGGGTTACAGCCTGCTGGAACTCGAACGCGCGGGTGTCACCGAAGACCAGGCGATCGCTGCCGGCCTCACAATCGATCGCGATCGCACGTCATCGCTCGGCTGCAACGTCATGCAGCTCGAAAAGCTGGCTCAACGCAGGAGATCGTCATGTTGAAGCGAAGCGTGTTCTTCGTGATTTTCATCGTTGCGACGGTTCTGGGGCTCGCCGCGCCAGCGCAGGCGGACGACATCGTCAATGGCAGGCTCGGCCCGGGAGCGCTCTATCGCCTGGTTCGCCCCACGGCTTGGAACGGCGCACTCGTCGTCTACGCGCACGGGTTCGTCTTTCCTGACCAGCCGGTCGCGATTCCGTCGGACGCCGAGAGAGTCATCGCGATCCTTGCGCCTCAAGGGTTCGCCGTGGCAGTCTCGAGCTTTTCAGAGACCGGCTGGGCCGTGAAAGACGGTACGCAGCGCACCCACCAGTTGCTGGGTATTTTCACCTCGAAATTCGGAGCTCCCAGTCGCGTCTATGCCGCGGGTGGGTCGATGGGTGGGCTGATCGCCATCCAGCTCGTGGAAGCCTACCCGGGGAAGTTCGTCGGTCTGTTTGCGGCGTGCCCGGTGGCAGGCGGACTGCGTCCGGAGCTCGACTACTTCGGAAACGTCCGCGTCCTGTTCGACCTCTTCTACCCTGGCGTCCTTCCCGGCAGCCTCGTGGACGTCCCGGCGAACATCAATGTGACGTCTGACATCATCGCCCCAGCAGCCTCGGCGATGTCAGCCGATCTGACGGGGGCGTCCACGATCGCCCGGATCACACAGACGCCCGTGCAATTCGCGAGCGTTCCGGAGCTCATTCAGTCCATTGTGACGGCGCTCGTGGGCGCGACCGCCTACCCGCACGTCCTCGCCCTCACCCACGGGCGGCCATTTTTCGACAACTCGGACACCGATTACACAGGGGCTCTTCCGCCGTCCATTCTTCAGTCCATCAACGCGAACGTTCAACGTTTCTCGGCCTCGCCCGCAGGGCTGAATTACGTCGACCACAATTACACGCCGACTGGCGATCTTCAGATCCCGGCGCTGACGGTGTCGACGTTTCGCGATCCGCTCGTGCCGGGCTTTCACCGCGATTTGTATGGCGCCGCCGTCGCCGCGGCCGGCAATTCCGATTTGCTGGTTCAGCGCTCGGTTGCTGGGACTGCGAACGGATACGGCCACTGCACGTTCACGCCTCAGGAGTTCGCAACGGCCTTTTCTCAACTCGTTCAGTGGGTCGAGTTCGGAATAAAGCCGGCTCCGTAAACCTTGATCACCCTACGAGCGTAACGCCTTCGCCCACGACGGGGATCGTGTCCATGAACAGGCGCCACCTCTGTTCGACACTCGTCCGATTCTGCGAAAGCGAGCCGCCGTACCAGACCGTCGATGCAGAGTTCGACTCGGAACGTGTCCATCTGCGCTGCACCGTGAACGCAAGATCTGCGACCGGCACGCGGACGCTGAAGACAGGCGGAAGTACCGAACGTCGATCGCCCGGCAACTCCAGGCGCAGTCCCTCCGCGCTGACGTCGACGATGTGCCCGGGGACGCCATTGACAACGGCCTGGATCGGATTGACGCGTTTTCGCACGGAGCGGCGAGCCGGCTTCTCCTGCAGCAGCGCCATCGTCACAAAACAAGTGAGCATCGCTTGATCGACAGGTCGCGTGAGGTGCATCCTCCGCCCACTCCAGCTGACAGGCTGCGAGCCAGGGTCGCCGATCAGGATCATTGGGGCGAGTGGATTGCGCGCGCGACCTTCACTCTGTAAACGACCATCCATTGCGAAAAACGAATCCGCGATCACAAGATCGAACGGTTGGGCTCGCATTGCAGCCCCAGCCTCGTCGACAGTTGAACACCACACCGGCTCAAATCCAGCCGAGAGAAGACCATCGTAGACGGACGCGCCTTCAAAGGCATCTGACAGCGCTACGATCACACGCAGACGGTCACTCATCATCACCAACCCGAAATGACAAGTTCGGCAACCGCCGTGCCAGTCCAAGCCCTGGGGCCGGTGGCACAAACGCTGAAGGAAATCGGGCTCCCTCGTCAGTGCTCGGGGATTGTGGCCGGAACGCCGCCAGATCCGTGCGCCTTTCTTGAACACCATACGGACCAAACCGAGTAGCAAGTCGCTGCAACGACGTCGGTTATGCACGATCACGGTCTTAGCAGGGCGGGGCTCAATACAGCACCCGGGCCGACCCGGCGTGTTCAACACGGCGAGACCCTGTCTACCCCTAAGTTGTAGAAGGCGCCGAACCGAGATCTGTAAGGGGGTTACCTGGCATGTGGAATCAAGAGGACGCAAGACAAAAGCAAGTTCAGCCCGGCGATGCGAGCGACGGGCGCGCGCATTTCGGACGCTCCATTTTCATCAAGGGTGAAATCAAAGCGTCGGAAGACCTGACGATCGACGGTACAGTGGAAGGCCGCATTAACCTGCCGAATCATGTATTAACGGTGGGGCCAAACGCGACAATCATGGCGGATATCACGGTCAGAGTGGCCACTGCTCTGGGATCAGTTGTGGGGAACGTCATCGCGCACGAGAAGCTCGACGTGCGCCAGGGAGGTTCAGTAGAAGGAACGGTCTCGTGCGGACGCCTGATCGTGCAGGACGGCGCGAACGTCAACGCCAAAGTGGAAACGAAAGTTGAAAGCAAGCCGAAGGGTAAGGCGAAGCCGGAGGCCCTACCGTCGGTCGCGTAACACGTTTTTCCTGGCTGCGCGCCAGGTCCGACACCTGGCGCAGCTTCGCTAGAAATTCAACGTCAAGTTCACCCGCGCGAATCGGGGCGGCACAATCGACGTTGGCTGCAACCAGCTTGCGCCTTGTGTTGCATAGTCAAAGGTCTGCTCGTAGCCTGCCGGATCGTTGGTATTGAACAAGTTGAGCAGATCCATTCCGACATCCAGTCGTCGCGTTCCGAACCGAAAAATCTTCGCGAACCGCATGTCGATCTGGGTCACGCGGTCGCCGTAGACCTGCGCCGGCTCCACCAGGTTCACCGTCGTGGTGCCATTCGCATTAGAGCCGGACGGCAAGCGGCCGAGCAGACTCTGAACGACCGTGTTCGGCACGTTGTAGTTGGCTGCCAACGATGCCCCGTTGGTGGCCGAGTTATTGGCTTGCAGGAAGGGGATCGTGGTGCGCAGCGAGCGGAAGGCTCCGCTCACCAACACATCGACTTTCGGGATCGTATAGTTTGCCAACCCGCGGACCGCGGTGATCCATGGCTCTGTTACCGCGCAGCCGCGTGGATCCGGACTGTCGATTTTGACCACCGTCTCGCATCGATCCTGTACGCCGCGTCCAGTGCTCGTGCCCCCCTGGATGTTCACCCCGGCGCCCAGTCGGGCGTTGGCTGTGACGTCGATCCCGTGCCAATACCACGTGCGTCCCGGCCCGAAGTTGGTCTCGAACGTCTGGAAGTTGCGGGCGCCCCGCGCGAACGCGGCCGGCGTGGGATCGTACGACGTGACCGGATAACCACCACCACCGGGGAGATCGGAATGCAGCGGCGCCGTCAACGTCCACGGCTGGTAGTCCTCCGGTCCGATCAGCAGATTGTCGGTGACGAGGAAGTTCTGGAACCATCGCCGGTTGTAGCCGACCTCCACACCCACGCGCGGTAACACTTCCTGCTGCACCGAGACGCCAAACTGCCAATCCGATTCCCGGACACCCCACCCTTCGAGGATGGCCGGATCAATGGTCGTCAGGTTGGGATTGGGATTGCCGAAGTTGAGGTCATTCCCGCCGAGTGCCGCACAGCGGTCGCCGCCCGATGCCAGACTGTCCTGCAGCCTTGGGTCGGACAGATTGCAATCGATCCGGAAATTCCGGTTGCCATCGGTCCACGGCCGCGCGGTCACTCGCGTCACCGTCTTCACCGCCGGGTTGTTCGCGGCGTAAACGCCCCCGACCTCGGCGCTTTTGAGGTACTTCCCGAGATTGGCCTTGATCGCCGTCTTGCCGGTGCCGAACACATCGTACGCGGCACCCAAGCGCGGAGTGATGTCGTTGTAGCCCTTCACGTTCACCGTGCGCTCGAACGTGATCGGCTGAGGATTGAAGCTCGAGGTGTCGGTCGTGCCGTTGCCTTCGGCCGGCGCCCAGCTCCAGGCGCGGTCGTAGCGAATCGCCCCTTGCAGCGTGAGCTTGCCCAGCGTCCATTGATCCTGGGCGAACAGAGCGGCCGTCATCGTGTGGTCGGTCGTGTCCCAGCGTGGGGAGAGGACGTAGCCAAAGCTGATGGGGCTCCTGTTGTTGAACGTGTATCGCAACTGGGAATCGTTAGCGACGCGACCTGAGGTCTGGATCAAGCTGGAACCCATGTAGCCGATCTTGAAGTTGTGCGCGCCGCTGACATATGCGACCGACGATCGCCACTGGATCGATGTCGCTTTGTTGTCTGCGAATGCGTGAGCGTTCGGATCGTAGAGTCCGCGATAGCTGAAGTTCGCGAGTCCGTAGATGCTGGACTGTTCGGTCACCGGGATCAGATCGGCGAGCCCGTCGGGCGGCACCTGGCCGTTGCCTGCGAACCGGTAGTGGAACCGCGATAATCCTGCATCGACCAGCAACCGGCTCGAGACCGGAGACGACCAGGTGGCTTGCGTCACGTAATACGGGAAGTCGTGATAGCCGGGAAACGCCTCCGGTGCGTTGGTCGCGTTTCCGACCGCGATCCAGTCCCCGCTTCGCGCCCGGCAGCCCTCCCCGTTTTCCGTAAGCGTGGAACCCTGACACCGATACTGATTCTCCTGGGAGAACGACACCCGGTTGCGCGGCGTCAGCTGGTCGGTGAATCGGATCGAGAAGACGTCATAGCGGGACGCGCCACGCGTCACCACGCTTTCGTCGCGCGCGTAGTCCCAATGCGCCGGGTCGCCGGCGTAGAGGTTTGCGTACGCGCCGGAGACTGCCGTGGCCTGTCCGAACGTCCGGGCAGAGCCGAAGAACCACAGGCGGTCTCGCAGAATAGGACCGCCGAGGGATCCGTTCACGTCGAACGAGTTAATCAGCGCGGACGGTTCCAGAATACCGATCGCCCGCAGCTCGTCGTCGACGTTATCCGCGCGAGACCATTCGCCCGCCCCGCTGTAGAAGCCGGAGCCAGCGAAGGTGTTGCCTCCCGACCGCGGCACCAGATTCATGAGAGGCCCGCCGGTTTCCGCTTCGCCCAGCCCACCAGACACGAGCACCTGGATTTCATCCACGTTCGAAACGTCGTAGGCGAGGGACGAGACGCCCGCTCCGGCGCCCGGCTCGGTCACCAGCAGGCCATTGATGGAGATGCGTCCTTCGTTCTGGCGACCTCCGTGCGCTGTGAAGCGATTGATCTGACCCGGGTTTATCTCTGCGCCGACGCCACCAGTCGGCATCAGCGAGGCGATGTTGGTCATGATGCCGGTGTAGCTGCGAGTGAGCGGCAGCGTTTGGATCACGTCGTTGCTCAGCACTGTCTCTCTGCGCGTCGTCTGCACATCGACGACCGGCGACTCGCCGGTCACCGTGACCGTTTCCTCCAGGCTGCCGAGGCGTAGTTCGACATCAACGCTCACGGCACCGGAGCCGGACAGCATCAACCCTTCACGCACGACCCGCGAGAAGCCGGGCAGCATGTACGTGACCGAGTAAACGCCAGGCGGCAGATCGGTAATGCGGTACTGGCCGGAGCCATCGGTGACGGCACTACGGGTTTTGTCGATGAGCGCCGAGCTGCTGGCTTCGACCGTGACACCCGGCAACACACCGCCGGACGGATCCCGGACGATGCCGGCCAATGTCGTTTGCGCATATGCGAAGGAGGGAACAACGAGGAATGCAAGGAGGAACAAAGAACGCGCGACTGACCTCATTGAGACAACCCCTTCCTCATGAGTCTGCGTCCGGCGAAACAGAACGATGTGGTTAACCGGGAGACATGCTACACCGCATCGGGAAAGGGCGAAGTTGAAAGTTCAAAGGTCCAGACTTCTCAAGACCGCCGCCGGGGCCACCCACATGGCGCGGCGCGCCGGAATCCCGCAGGCGACGAGGCCAACCACGAGCAGAAGCATCCCGACGCCGACCCATGTGAGCGGATCCGTCGGCTCCACTCCAAACAAATTGCGTGCGCACGAGTCGTACGCTCGCTGCCGCTCCTACCAGGCCCAACCCGAAACCAATCGCGAGACGAAGGCCAACCTTTCGTGTGCGCTGCCTGACGATATCCGCCATCACGCCGTAAAGACCCACAGCCGCCAGCAGCAAAGACATCACGCTGAGGATTCCGGTGAGTCTCGCCAGCACGCGCTCTGTTTCGACCGAGCGATCAAATTCATCGACCAGTCGCCGTGGACGCGTCAACGCCAATTGCGGATCCAGTAATCCAGCAAACGCTCCGCCGGTGCACGGCTGGCCGATCGAATCTCTCCCGCAGTCTGTGCCGTCGTCGTCAGCGCGCGCGCCGCGCGTGCGAGCGCTTCGTCATGATCGAGTCCGGCACTGCGCTGCTCTCGATAGAGGTCCTCGAGGTGTTGCGCGAGCTCTTCGAGGATGTCGGGCTCGCGGGGCGTGAGGAGCGACGGCAACTGATCGCGTGCGTATTGACGGAAATCCCTGGGGAATCACCCGATCGGGTCGAAGCCGGCAACGCGGCGAAACGCCGTGAGGAGGGCGTGCCAGTCGCTGCGTTGCGTCAGGAGAACCTTGCGGCCAGCGGGCGTGAGTCGGTAGTAGCGGCGACGTCGCTGACCCGCCTTCTCGATCCATTTGCCTTCGATCCAGTCGCGCCGTTCCATGCGGTAGAGCATTGGATACAGCGACGCGACGTGAAACCGAAGCTTCCCACCAGAACGGTCATCGATCAGCTTGCCGATCTCGTAGCCATGCCGCTCGCGTTCCTCGAGACTCGCAAGAATCATTAGTTCCGCACTGCCGCGCTTGAGTTCGGTGTGCGAGGCCATATGTGGCGGGACTATATATATCCAGGCCGCACGTGGTCAAGCAGGCGTCCGTGAGCGCCCACCGTCGACTATCATCGAGAGCCATGAACGCATCCCGATTCGCCGCCCTCTTCTTCCTCGTCGCTAGTGCTGCTGCCAGCGCCCAGATTCCCGTGACCAAGGAGCCGCATCATCGGGTCGTCTTCGAAAACAGCCAGTTAAGGATCCTGGATGTCAACCTTCCGCCTGGCGAGACGACGCTCGACCACTCGCACGATCGGGATGTGGCCACGATCGCGATGAGCAATGGCGCTACTACACGAATGCAGTTGCCCGGCCAACCGTGGACCGATCGTCCGCGCCGATCGCTCGGGAACATCGAGACCTCGGAGTACGCAGGAAAGCCGACGAGTCACACTTTCCAGAACGTTGGCCAAACCACCTATCAGTTGTTCGCCGTCGAGAACCTGAAACCGAGCGGATGGTCGACAACGGCCGCGCTGACGGCAGCGGGCACGATGCTCGCGAAGGAGTCGCGATCATTCCGCGTGTACACCGTCGCCCTTGGGAAAGACCGGCAGCAGACCTCTCACACCCACCAGGTCCCGACCATCGTCATGCTCTTGAGCGGCAAGGTGATGTCAGAGGGGCCGGACGAGAAGGCCAAGGCGAACGCGCCGGCACCCGTCGGCCTCAAGCAGGTCGACGCTCCTGGTCAATGGGTCCTGGTCCCGGCTGGGGACGCGCATCACCTGGTGAAACTGGGCAACGACGACGGCCAGGTGATCGAGATAGAAGTTCGGTAGCGTAGGGCGAGTCCTGCCTTGTGGACTCGCCGTCGCCGTAGGTCGGGTCCTGTTCCCTGGACCCGCCGGGACTTCAGCGTCGCGTCAGCTTCGCATTCCGATCCGGCTGCGGGCGAGATTCTTCGAGCTTCCAGCCGCAGGTGTTCCCGACCAGACCGGCAAGCTTGTCGAAGCCTTGCACCGAAAATTCGGCGGTCACCGGCTGCGCATTGTACGGCGTGAAGCTGAAACGCAGCCGCTCCGCGGTCGCCAGACGTCGGGCGACCGCAACACTGTTCGGCGCAAAGAGCTCCTGACCCGTCACCGAGTCGGTCCATTGCTGCGCCACTTCCTGATCATCGTCGATCTGCAGACGCACGGTATGGCTGCCCGCCTGTCCTTCGATGCTCGCCGCTGATTGGATCGCTACGAACACCTCGGTGGTGCGATAGAGACACCGGACGACGAGAAGCGGGCGGACGCGCGACATCCACACGTTCACGTCATGTGTGGCTTGCAGCTCGAATGAGATCGTCTTCGATCCGTCGTTGGCCCACGTCGCCTGCCGGTTGCCGACCCACTTGGGTGCCGGCGATGAATCGACGACCGGAGCGGCAGGAGCTGGCTTCGTTTGAGAAGGCTGGATCGTTGCGACTGGCTGAGGCGATGCGGCCGGCTGCAGCGATTGCAGTACGACGATTGCGATAACACACACGAGGACTCCGGCGCCACCGACAAGAGCAAGCGACCACGACTTCTTCTCGCGCGCGGGCACCGCCTCGCGAGGTTGCACGGTCGCCGCCACCGGCTCCGGTTCTTTCCAGTCGACCAACGGGATCTGATCCGTCGCGTCGGCCTCCATCGTGACCGGCCTGTCGATCGGCGCGGACTCGGTGGCCAGAAACGCGGGTTCAGCCGCCCTGACCGCCGGTTCGGCGGTCGCGATCACCTGACCGCACGTCCAGCACGTTCCTGACGGCGAATCGACCGGCGCCCCACAATGCGGACACTGACGAGAGTCTTTCACATCACGCTCCGACATAGACATGTCCATAGGAACCAGTCACGAGCTCCGCCTCGATATCCCGGCGAAGCCCTCGACTGGTCCGCAGCATCTCTTGGCGCGCTTCGCGCGCCAGCCCGTTGTGCGGTAGTCGCAACGAGTACAAAATTCGCGTTGAAGCCCGCACAACGGGCTACGTCGCAAGGCACGTGCCGCGCCATTGCGCGCCGAAGTGTGAGGACTTGATCGCTCTGCTTACAAAATGGTCGACGCCCCTACAGGATCAGTCCTTTGAGGGTCGCTGCTCGACTTCGGCTGACGATGAGGGTCGTGCCATCCAGGAGCGTGACCCGATATCGGCTGCTCCCGGCGGGCTGCACTTCAGCGATTTGATCGAGCCGCACGATTGCTGATCGGTGGATGCGCAGGAACTCCGCATCATCGAGCCGCATCTCGAGGTCGTTGAGCGTGCGGTAGACCAGGTAGGTCTTGCCATCGGCATGGATGCGCGCGTAATCACCCTCGGCCCGGATCCACTGGATGCTCGTGAGCGCGAGTGGCACCATGCGCTGGCCATCAGGCACGAGCAATCGATCGGGCCGTCGTCCCAGATCACGCAGCAGCCGCGGGACGCCTGTCGTTCCACCGGCCCCTCGACCGCGTAGCCGCGCAATCGTCGACTCGAAGCGCGACGCCGTAAAAGGTTTCACCAGGTAGTCCACGGCATTCACATCGAACGCACGCACGGCGTAGCGATCGTAGGCCGTCGCGAAAACAAGCGCCGGCAAGCGATGCTGCTCGGCGACGTGTGCGATGACGTCGAAGATATCCTCCCCTGGCATCCGCACATCGACAAGGGCCGCTTCGGCTGGAACATCGACGAGCGCCATCGCCAGCGACGACGTATCGGTGCACTCGCAAACAATCTCGACACCCGCGCACCCAGCCGTGTACTTCCTGATCAGACGCCGCGCCAGCGCCTCATCATCGGCGACGATCAGGCGAATCCGATCAGACACCGTGCGGCACCATCGGCAAGTCGAGACTCGCCGCGAATCCGCCGGCGTCCGGTCCGGCGCTGAAGCCGATACCCTCATCGCCATAGACAGTCCGCAGACGATGGCGAGTCAGCGCGAGACCACGTCCCGTGCCGCCACGACCGTTTGTGCTCGTTACTGTGTTGGCGATTCGGATTCGTAAACGCCCACTCTCGGCCTGTGCCTCCACACGGAGACTTCCCGGGCCAGCATTTGGCTCGATACCGTGGCGCACGGCATTTTCCACCAACGGCTGCAACAACAGCGGCGGCACGAGCGCACCGGCAGCGCCGCCATCAGCTTCCACGGTGAATTGCAGCCGATCGCCGAACCGGATCCGCTCCACCTCGAGATAGTCGCGCACCATGTCGAGCTCGCGAGCGAGCGGAACGAATGGCTCGTCAAGACCATCGAACACGGTGTGCAGGAGCGACGAGAGGCGGCTAATCATCCGGCGCGCCTCGGCCGGATCGTCGTCAATCAGCACCAGGATGGAATTGAGCGAGTTCAACAGGAAGTGTGGCCGAAGCTGACCTTTGATCGCGTCGATTTCAGCGGCGTGCGCGGTGGCCTCGAGCCGTGCCTTGTGCTCGCGGAACTCGTGCTCACGGTCGAATGTCTGCACCACGAGGCCGAGTCCGAACGCGGCCCCGTAGGTGAACACCGCACCTAGCAACTGATACATCCACGTGCCCTCAAACACGATGTTCCAGAAGCGAGGGCCGACCCAGAGTCGCATCGCCGCGAGCTCGAGCGCGCACCAGATCGTGATCCCAATCAGGCCCAATCCGAGGTAGGCCACGATCGCGCGCAGCGGTGGACGACGCCACAACCGCCACCGCACGTTGAGACGGCACGAGGCCCAGACGAGGGGGGCCATGATCGAATAGTTCAGAGCCACGCTGACGATCGCATGGGTGAACCGCAGCCCCTCCTGCGAGTAGAGAGTGATCGCCTGCACGAGTGCGATCGCGACCCAGGCGCAGACGATCAACCACATGCGACGCACCGGGAGACGATCGGATAGGTCGATAATCGGGTTCATCCGCATCACTTCTTCGTATCGAGTGCGGGCATGAGCACGTAGCGCAACCACCCCGAATTGGGCGCCAGGGATCGTGCTTTATCGTACTCGGCGCGCGCTCCCGATCGGTCTCCCTTCTTGAGCAACGCCTGTCCCAGCCACACGTGCGCGTCGAACCGGCCCCAGTTCGGCCACGGCTTATCGGCGGGCTCCATAGCAAAGCGATCGAGGCTGCGGCCGAGAAACTGTTGGGCCTTGTCTGTCCCGCCGCCAAACATGGCGGGTGTGTTGAAGGCGCTCACACCCTGAAGCAGGAGCACACGCGGGTTGCCGCTGTCGATCTCGGATGCGCGGTCGAGAGCCGCGTTCGCACGCGGTCCAAGCGTCATGCCTCTTACCACGGGTGATTCGGCTATCTGCAGGCCGTACACTGATCCGAGCAGCGCGTGAGCCTCGGCATCTTTCGAGTTTCGCTTGATGACCTGTTGCAGTTGAGCAACGGCGTCGTCCAGCAGATCCTTGCGCTCCTTGTCCGGCACGTCTGGCGAGGTGGCCATGCGATGGGACGCGTAGGCGATGGTGTAGCGCAGCATCGCCTCGTCCGGACCAGCGGCGCTCACTCGTTGCGTCAGGTCTGTGCGTATGGCTCTCAGATCCTGAGACGTCCCCTCCAGCGCCGCCTTTTCGAGTCGCGTCGTCGTCGCGCCCCAATCGGGGTCAGACCCCTTGAGTTGATCGGTGTCAAGGGGTCTGACCCCGACAAGCAGCAGAAGCACACAGATGACGCGCATGATCACCTCCTGAAGGTCGCGCCGACGTAAACCGACCGCTGCGACGTCGGCACGACCGGATGACGTGACGAGTAGTCGGGTGCGTAGCGGTAATCGAAGAAGTTGACCCGACCGAGCACGTTGTCGACCGACGCGAAGAACACGACGGCGGCGGCACCAGCCGGAACCAGCCAGTTCACGCCAAGATCCACGCGCTCGTAGCGCGGCAATCGCTCGGAATTGATCGCGCCAAAGATGGGAGCGAATCCGTTGCTACTCTGAAGTCTCCCGATGATGGGTGTGTGCAGGCGCCCCGCGGCGCTCCGCCAGGAGCCGGCGAACGCGACGCCCCGATCGACTGGCACGAGGGCCACGAGTTGCATCGACCAGGGGATCTCGAAATCTGGCCGCCACGTTCCGTCGGGCAGGTCGTATCGATCGCGCTGGTCGGCCGGCGTCCATCGCCGTCTCGCATTGAGCCAGCTTGCCATCCCACGAATATCGAGCCGGCTGGTGCGCCATTGCGAGAACAGATCGACGCCGTGCGACCAGCCGATGCCGTCGCTGCTGTATTCGAGCTCAGCGTGTTCGAGGGGCAGGTGGCGATATCGCTTCGCGTAGCCTTCAAAGCGCAGGTAGAGGCCTTCGGCTTCGCGACCCGTTTCGTATCCGATGATGTGATGGACGGCGCGCATAGGTACAAGGCGTGCCGCGCCGCGGACGGTGTCGTAATAGGAGGGCGCGGGCGCCTGGTGATAGATACCTGTGGCATAACGAAACGCGCGCGAGCGGCCCACGGCGACGCGCACATTCACTCTTGGATCCACCGTGGTCGCGCGCGCCTTGCCAAACCGGTCGACCCGCGCACCGGTCGTCGTCGACACAATGCCGATTGCCGTCGTCGCTTCGAGATACGCGCCGGCGTACCAATCGCGCGCGTCCACATCGAAAGCCGAGTCACCTGTGATGCCGGCCAGATCGCCACCGGTCAACGGCACGCGACCCGTCATGGCAGTCTGAGTGAAGGCGCCGTTGCTGCCCACGTGCCAGTCGAAGCGATGCGAACCGGGGCGCGCCGCGTCGATCCTCCACGACTGGGTCTGGTCTTCGATATCGAGAGCAAGCGCACCGACGGCGGTGCCCCGTGAGTAAATGTCGTTGCCAAACGTGGCTGATGTCGTCCACGTGCCTACCGATCCATCCCAGCGCGCTGCGGCGAAGCTGTGCTGACTGGATGAGCGAAGCCATCCTGCAAAGGCATCCTTTTCGACCTCGGTTCCGACCGAATCTCGTTGTACCAGCGCTAACGTCTTGAGGCGGCCGGCGTTTTCCAGATCCCAGCTCAGTCCTAGCGATGCATCCCATCCTTCCGGCGCCGGGTCGAACCGGCGCGGAATCCCGTTGACGGCGAAGAGCAAGCCTGTGAACGTGCGATTGGCAGCGGCGCGCACACCCACGCGGTCGTCCAACGGTGCCGCGATCGAAGCGGCTGCACCAGCGAGGCCGACGGTCCCCGACATTTCCGGCAGCTCAGGGCGATCGAGCCCGCGCAGATCCACCACCGCACTGAGCGCATTGCCGTAACGCGCGGAAAAGCCGCCCGTGCTGAAGGCGAGGCCACTGATCAGCAGCGGATCAACGGCGCCGCGAAAGCCGCCGGTAGGCGTCTCATAGCGATACGGGTGGGCAATCACCGCATCGTCGAGCGAGACCAGCACCTCACCAACGTCGCCTCCCCTGACGAACAGACCAGCGGCTTCGTCGGGCGCGGCCACGCCTGGCAATGTCTGGAGGGCCCGAAACAAATCGCCCTGCGCGCCTGGAGTCCGGTAGACGTCGATTGGCTGGCGGGCGAACACCGGGTCGACGGGCGCTTGCGGCGGGCGCGCCGTGACTCGAACGCGATCTTCAAAACGGCGGACGACGAGCGTGATGTTGAGATTCGATGTGCCCGGCAGCAGTGTCGATTCGTAGGGTTCGAATCCGTCGAGGGTGACCCGAAATCGCGGGGATGTGCCAGGCTGTACGATGATCTCGAAGGCGCCGCGGTCGTCTGAGATCGCGACAATGCGACCGTCCAGTTCGACAATCGCGCCGGGCAACGGCAGCGCCGTCGCGTCGGTCACGTTGCCGGAGACTCGATCGGTCGCCTGCAGAAGCGCAAACAGCAACAGCGTCGGCATAGATCCGACGCTAGGATTGCTGTTCGTCTATCGACGCGAGAAGGTGTTTTCGGCCAACGTCACCCGCGCCCGGTGAGCGTCAGCGTCGGCCGGGGTCAGACCCCTTGAGTGCGCGTGTATCAAGGGGTCTGACCCCGTTACGCCGTTACGGTGCGGCGCAGACGAAGTTCGCCGCTTCGTCTGTGCTGCCTGAGCCCTTGTACCTGGCGACCTGCGGAAATGGGCACAACGGTCGCGTCATCGGCGTCAAACCGCCGCGACCGGCGTTACGTGACGCCGTAATCTGTGCCGGTGCCACGCCCTGCTCGCGCCAACGCTCCATCGCACCGAGGAAGTCAGCCTGGTCCGGCCCGACTCCACCGCCACAATGGGCGACGCCGGGAAGCAG
>Ga0075431_100000914_pt1 | contig 26009 bp, 15 predicted proteins | sample RhiMetdeltSRZDD5_FD_75297 | JGI IMG/M metagenome (GOLD analysis project Ga0075431, IMG submission 75297) | Populus rhizosphere microbial communities from Tennessee, USA - Rhizosphere MetaG P. deltoides SRZDD5 | ecosystem: Host-associated > Plants > Roots > Rhizosphere > Soil | place: USA... | reverse complement strand
CGGCCCGGAAACGGTGCACGAGATCGCCGGAACGCAAGGACGGCGGCAAGAGCTTGATGGCCACTTCCTTGGTGAAGTTCTCGTCGTCGCGAACCGCGCGAAATACGACGCCCATCCCGCCGCGTCCGATTTCTTCCAGGACGCGGTACGGCCCGAACCGATCCCCGGGGCGGGCGGTCTGACTCAGCTCCCGGGCCGGGGACCCGGCGAGAAAACCGCTCGCCTCACCATGGGCAGTGAGGAGGGAACGCACTTCCCCCGCCAGGGCGGGGTCTTCCGACTCGACGCGGGCCAAAAAGGCTTCCCGAGCCGAGGCGTCCAGATCCAGCGCTTCGTTGAACAGGGCGTTGAGGCGATCCCAGGTGGGCGGCCGGTCCACGGGCCGGAGAATAGCGGATGGGCCTTTTCCTACAAAACGATGGTCCAGTCGTCGTCCGTTTAGCGCGTCTCTGATTGATGAGCGAAACACACCCGCCCGGAAACCCTCCCGGCCGCAAAGGACGCAACCCGGATAAGACTGTGTCTTGGGAACGGCTCCGGGCGGTGTTTTCCGCTCTGATCGAACTTCCCGCGGGCGAACGCCGGGCGTCGTTGGCCGAGCTGACCGACGAATCCCTACGCCGGGAGGTGGCCTCGCTCCTGGAGGCGCACGAACGGGCCGGCGGTTTTTTGAACCCGGAGGACATTCGACGCATGGATGTCCCTGAATCACGCAAGAAGACGAGCGGCAGGAGGCCACGATGAAAGCGCATCTCGCCCTGACAGGGTTTATCGCGGCGTTTCTTTTCGTGAACGCGGGTGCAGCTCACGCCATCGGCGTCGGCGACCTCAAGAAAAAAGCCGAGAAGGAAGCAAAGAAGGCGACCGAGAAGACCGCCCCGAAGGTAGAAACGCCCAGTGCCCCGGCGGGCACGGACAACGCGGCGGAAGCCGCCACTCCGGCGGGCGGAGACGGCGGGAAGGTCTCGGCGGTGTCGACGAAGTTCGACTTCGTTCCCGGGGACAAGGTGATCCTCATAGACGACTTCACCCGCGATGAGCTGGGCGAGTTTCCCTCGCGTTGGAAGGCGCACAACGGAAACTGGGACATCGTCGAGCTCAAGGGCGAGCGCTGGCTTCGCCTCAATGGAACCGATGGCCTGATCGCGATCAAAGCGGATTCGCTTCCGGAGAAATGGACCCTCGAGTTCGACATTTATCAGGAGAAAATGACCGCCGCCGTCTACACGGTGGGTGGCCTTTACCCCAACTCGGATGCGTGGATCTGGTACGCCGCATTGGGCAACAATGCAAACCACGTCGAAATGGGGGGCACTGCCAACTCGACCGCGGAAGTGCCGGGGGGCCTGAACGGCCGGCACCATATCTCGATCATGGCCATGGGAACGAGTCTCAAGGTCTACGTCGATCGCGAGCGGATGGCCAATGTTCCTGAAATGACACTGAGGCCTGATCAAAAAGTCGCCGCGCTCGGCTTTCGCTTCTGGCGCTATGGCGAGGACCCGCTGATCACGAACGTGCGCTTCGCCGAAGGCGGAAAGCCTAAGGTCGACATGATGTCCACGCCGTTCGTGACCCATGGCATCCAGTTCGATTCGGGGTCGGATCACATGAAGCCGGAATCGGCTCCCGTACTGCGCCAGGTGTCCACGTATCTCAAGGAAAACCCGGAGGTGAAGGTCACTATCACCGGGCACACCGATGACGTGGGTGAAACGCCGGCCAATCAAACCCTTTCCGAAAAACGCGCGGCGGCGGTGGCAGCCAGTTTGAGCACCGATTTCGGTATCGATGCGTCGCGCCTCACCCCCGCGGGCAAAGGGGAATCTCAGCCGATCGCGAAGAACGATTCCCTGGAAGGCAAGGCCATGAACCGTCGCGTCGAGTTCGCGAAGAGCTGATCTGCCTCGAGATGGGGATCTCGAGGGTCTGGAGGAACCATGTCACGCCGCTTGCTTTGCAACACGTCAATCTTCATCTGCGCTCTCATGCCGTGCTTCGTTACCGTTCCGGCCCACGCTACCAACATCGCTTGGAAGGCGGCCTCGACGGGGAGCTGGACCGTGGCCACCAACTGGAACCCGGCTCAAGTGCCCGGAATCAACGACGTTGCAATCATTACTGTCGCGGGCACCTACGACGTCAACATTAACTCGAACGTGAGCGTGAACGCGATCAGTCTGGGGTCGAGCGCGCATCTAAAAGTGAACAGCGTCACGCTGACCACGACCACGGGGATCACGACGGGTGCTTCATCGGTTCTCGAGCTCAATTCGGCGACGCTCTCCGGCGGCGGCGTCTCATTGCATGGTCAGCTGAGCTCTTCGGGAACGTCGAGCGTCAACGTGGCATTGAGCACCGCAACGTCGTCCATCATCACGGTGGGAGCGGGATCCTTGACCGTGGCGAACGGGTTCACGAATTTAGGGCTACTGTCCTACCCCGCGACCGGTACGCGCAGCTTCTTTGTGACGAACGGAACGTTTACGAACGCGGCCTCAGGTACGGTTTCGTGTGCGACGACCGGGTCGCTGGTTGCCACCCTCGACAACCAGGGCTCGATCACTTCCACCGGCCCGCAAGGCTTCCTCAACCTCGGCAAATCAGGCGCCACCAGCACCAACAGCGGCGCCATTTCGGCCACAGGTGGCGCCTACCTGATCCTGAACGGGTCTGGGGACACGTTCAATACGAGCGGCAACCTGAGTGCAGATGCGCTATCCATATTACGGGTTGGAGGCGGTGTGTTTCATCACACCGGAGGGACCATCTCAGGAAGCGGCTATTTCGAGCTCATCAATACGACCTCGGCGACGTTTGCATCCAATCCGACCACAGCGGTCCTTTATCTTGCCGGGCACGGCATCGTCTTTCCCTCGAGTCTCGTGAATGGCAGCGCACAGCAAGTAATTCTTGGTACCGGATCGGATGTCACGGCTCCTCAGCTCACGAATCAGGTTGGCTATTCGTTACGCGTCGATGAAGGCGTGGACGCGCTTCACGTGGCGACGTTTTTCAATCTGGGAACCCTCGTGTCCCCGCGCTACTTTCTTCTAGATGGGAATCTCAATTGTGGTCCCCTGTCGAACATTGAGTTCGGCATCGGCGGCCCAAGCATCTATTGGTACGACCGGATCGTCGTGACGGGAGCAGCCCAACTTGGGGGGAGCATCTTCTTCCATCCGGAAGGCGTGTTTTCCCCGGTCGTGGGAGATTACTTCGATGTCCTGTCGTCTCCGGCCCGTATTGGTTTGTTTGACACCCTGAATGGTTGGGATCTCGGCAATGATAAGTATCTGGTCGTAGATCCTTTGGTGACCGCAGCGGATAACCGTCCTTACACGGTCCGCGCGGTGCGCCAGAAGTGGATTCCGCTCGCGCCGACCGGAACGCCTCCCCCTTCCAGATATGGACACACTGCAGTGTACGCACCCGCTTCAGATCGCATGATCGTGTTCGGGGGAGAGACGGCGGGGTCGGGGGCTGCTTCAGACTTGTGGGTGCTGGATCACGCCGCCGGCTTCAACGCGACGCCGCACTGGATACAAATGACTCCCACCGGTACGGCACCCGATCCCCGGGCCTTTCATTCCGCGGTGTATGACGTCGTCAATAACCGAATGATCGTCTACGGCGGACAAAACGATAATCCGGGGTTCTATGGCGACGTCTGGATTCTCACCAACGCGGACGGGTTGTCGGGCACGCCGGCCTGGGAGAAGTTCCCCGATCTACCTTCGCCATCGGCCCGGTCCGGCCACTCTGCCGGTTACGACCCCATCACCAATCACATGGTGGTTTGGGGGGGCGAAATCAGTTGCTTCGGCGCGTACGGTGACATGTGGGTGCTCGATCATGCCAACGGCATTGGAACGACCACGGGCTGGTCATTGTGGAGCGTTTCCGGCACGCCGCCTCCCCTGCGCCGTGATGCCGCCGCTGCGTACGATCCGAATGGAAACCGATTGATCGTGTACGGAGGCAAAACGCCCTGCCAATACGGGCTGAGCGATGCCTCCGTGCTCTCCAATGCGAGCGGCGCGCCGGACGTGAGTAACCCAACGTGGAACTCACTGGGGGCCGGCGCGTCGCCCGCGTTACCGGGATTGAATGGAGCCTCCGGCACCTACGATCCCTTGTTCGACCGGATGGTCGTGTTCGGCGGTCTCGAGAACGACATATCGACGTTTCGGTCGAGCGTGTTCTTGCTCGCCGACACTCACGGCTTGGCCGGTTGGACAGAGCTTCCGCTCCCGACCACACGACCGGAGGGCCGCGCGTTTCATTCGATCGTGTACAGCCAGCCGATTCACCGATGGATCGTGTTCGGGGGCAATGCCAATGGGACCGTGGTGAACGATGTCTGGGCCCTGGAGCTGGAGGGCGATACGCCGCAAGTCACCGGCATCGGTTCGGGCCCCGGCGTCCCTGAACAGCAGTCCGTTCTCGCGTTCAGTGCGGCCCCAAGCCCCAATCCGTCCTCACACGGAATGCACTTTTCGGTGCGCGCGTCCCAGGACACCCGAACTCAGGTTCTCATCTATGACGCGCTTGGCCGCCGGGTGGCGCAGCTACATGACGGTCCAATGACGGCGGGCGAACATCGCTTCGAATGGACGGGCGACGCGGCGTCGGGGATTTACTTCGTGGCCGTCAAGAGTGGGAACGCCCAGGAGGTCCGCCGAGTCGTCGTCGCACATTGATGGCCCTTTGAATTCACGGGGGGTCATCCATCACGCTTTTGTCGGCCCACCTAGCTACAAGCCGAAAACCAATAACGGGAACCACGCCCGCACCGAGTCGTTGTATGCGGTGGCGAGCTCTTTGTTGCGTTCGGGTTCGGGAGGGAGCCCTTCCTCAGAAGGAATGTTCATGCCCTTGCCCGCCTTCACTTGTGCCGCGAAATCTTCAAAGTAGGCGCCGGTCCTCGAGAAGCCGAGGCTCCGGTAGAAGTGCTCGCGAACCCAGCGATACTCCTCCACGGAAAAGCGCTCGACGTTGAGCGCGTTCACCTGGATCTCCTTGGCGCGCAGCATCACCGGCCCGATGCCGCGAAAAGCCAGGATTGCGTCGCGTACACCCAGGCGTTGTGGCTTGGTTTCGCCGGGTTGGGTGGCGGTGAGACCACGAAGCCGCGCCGCGCGTTCTTCGAGGAGCGGATAATCCGTTCCCAAAGAGGTATGAATGCCGGATTGCACGCGGGCGAAGCGCGCCAGCTGGTCGGCGGTGAGCTCGCCGTTCAGGGGCTTCAAAAACGCCTCGTGGTTCATCACGCTGTCGTTCATCGCCTGAAGGCGGGAGGCCTGATCGAGATCGCCCATCACCGATCGCGCGGGCCGATAGACACCGAAATACATGAATACGCCCAACCCAACGCAAGCGACCACGACTGCGATTGCGCAACCGATCCAAAGCCGGCTTCGTCCCGTCAACGTCATGGGGATCGTTTGCCTTTCGCCGCGGCGGCGATCAGGACCGCGAAGCTGAAGAAGGCCAGATAGGAAGCCGCCATGCCACAAAATCGGGCCGCGGTCAGGAGCGCTTCCGCGCCGGCGCGCATCCCAAACCAGGACGCCAGGCCGCAGAATCCCACCGACCCCGCAATCAACGCGACGCGAAACCCGTTGTCGCTTAGCCCGGTTCGCCGAAACCTGTCCGTCGCAAACAGCATCAACATGATTCCCACCGGCACACCCGCGAACGGGATGAGCAAATACGGATCGCGACCCGTGAACAAGCATCCTTGGGCGAGTAGGATCCAGGACGGAACCCCCGCCACCAGACAGAGCACCCCCATTACCCCGTAGCTCCGCCGGGAAATGGAGAGCGGTGTGTCGTCAGACATGAGCGCGCCTAGTGTCCTACCCCACTTCGGGAGAGAGCAAGTCGCCTAGAGAGCCGTGGTCAAGAACGGCACGTAGGTGATGAGGAGCACCCAAAGGGCAAACAGCACCACGAACGGGATGACCATGGTGAACACCTTGCCCATCGGCACGTTGAATCGCAACGAGCTCAAGAACAAGTTGAGGCCGACCGGCGGAGTGAGGTATCCCAGCTCGAGGTTGGCCAGAAAGATGATGCCGAGATGGAGCGGGTTCACGTGGAAGGCTTCGCCCAGGGGGAGGATGAGCGGAACGACGATGATGATCGCCGAAAATATATCGAGCAGCATCCCGGTCACGAGAAGGAGCAGGTTCAAGAAGAGCAGGAACACGAACGGGGAGTGCACGGAGTTTTGCATCCACTCGACTAACCGGGCCGGAATCTCGGCCCCCACCATGTAGCCGGTGAGTCCCAGCGCCGAGCCCAGGATGAACAGCAGCGCTCCCATCAAGATGGCCGTTTCCATGAGCACCCGGATCAAATCGCGCCGGAGCGTGATCGTGCGATGGACGACGACCTCGATCAGGATCGCGTAGAGAGCCGTCAGCGCGGCGGCCTCGACCAGGGTCGCCACTCCGGTGAGCAGCGCCGCGAGCACGAACACGGGAAGGCAGAGGTCCCACTTGGCGAGCCACACTGAATCGCGAAGTGCTTTCGCATCGAAGCGCGTGCGCCGCACGCCGCCCTTCTTTCCCATCATCGCGCTGTAGGCGGCGACCGCGGCCACGACCAGAAGACCGGGGATGAGCCCCGCCTTGAAAAGATCCTCGATCGGCTGCTGGGCCCGAATGCCGTACAGGATTACGGGAAGACTGGGAGGAAACAGAAGGCCAATACTGCCCGAAGCGGTCAGGAGACCGATCGAAAATCGCCGCGAATAACCTTCCCCGGCCAGGATGGGGAGGAGCAGGCCCCCCAGGGCAAGAATGGTGACCCCGGACGCGCCGGTGATGGCGGTGAAGAAAGCGCACGCAACCACGGCGGCGACTGCGGTTCCGGCGGGCGCCCAGCCGAAGAGGGCCCTGAAAAACGCGAGGAGACGGCGAGAAGCCCCGCCCGCGGCAAGCACGGTCCCCGCGAGCGCGAAAAGGGGCAGCGTGGGAAGGAGCGGCATGGTCGCGAGTCCGTAGGTCTCGATCGCGATCGCGGTCATGGGCTCGCCCTGCGCTTGAAAGAAGAGCGCGGCGAGTCCTCCCATGATCGCAAAGAGCGGCGCGCCGAGGAGCGTGGCGGCCAGAAGCGCCAGGAGTCCGGGAAGAACGAGGGCCTGACCGCGGAGGCCCAAAAACCAAATGCCTACGCCGAGAGCGACCAGCAGAAGGACGGCCCAACGGCCGAAGCGCCCCGGCGTACGTGCCCAGGACCACATCGCAACGCCCAGATACCCCACCGGCATGATGACCGATGCGATCCATCGCGGAACGCCGCCGCCCAGGGTTCCCAGAAACGCCTGTTCGTTACGAACGTGGCCGTAGGTGCCCCAGCCCAGAGCCAGACAAACCACGACGGTGGCAGCTGCGCTCACCACGTCGGCGGTGAAACGCAAGGGGCCCGGTTTGAAGAAGGCGGTCGTGGAGAGGGAGAGATGCCGGCCGTAGCGACTGGCCAGCATTCCGCCCAGAAACGCCACCCACAGGGTCAAGTGCTCGGCGTATCCCGAGGCTCCGGGCACGATGGAGCGATGTACGAGTTTTCGTCCCAGGATCTCGATGAGGGGAATGAGCGCGATACCGAGAAGGGCCAGCGCGGCGACGTACGCGACCAGCCGAGTGGCCGCGCCGGTCGGGGAGACGAGATCCTCGCCGACGCCGTGCGCTTCGACGTGTTCGGATTCGTGCCAGCGAGCGGGTGCGCCTTCCGTCCGTTCGACGCTCACGACCGGATGTCCGGCCCGGCGCTCAAGGATGCGATGAGCGGATCTGCTTGAGCACGGACGCCAGCCAGTCGAAATCCTGGGCGCTCACGTAATAACCGCGGAAGTCGGGATACGCCTTCTCGCTCGCTTGATCCCACTCGGCCAGCACCTCTGGTTGGGGGGTCACGACATGAAGGCCGCGTGCCTTCATCGCTTCCACCGCATCGGCTTCCATCTTTCGCGTTTCGGCGCGGAAGCGGGCAGTGTACTTGGCGGACAGGTCCTTGAGCACGGGCTTTAGGTCCTCGGGGATCTTATCCCACGCGGCTTTGGTCATGATCAAGGCTCCAGGAAGGGGAGCCCAGTTCATGTCGATCATGTAGGGAGCGTGCTTGTAGGCCTGGGTGGCCACCGCGTAGTAAGGAACGGCATCGAACGCGTTCACCATCTTGGTCTGAAGGCTGGTGACCAACTCGGTCGCGGGCAGAGGCACAACGTTGAACCCGGCCTTCTTCCAGAGCACGAGACCTTGCTCGTCTCCGGCCCAGCTGAAAAGCCGATGCTTCTTCACTCCCTCGATCGTGGGATCCGGGGTGGTGATGAAGAACTTGACCCACCCCGCCTCGGCCCAGAAGAGCACTTTATAGCCCTTGGCTTCCAGGCGCTTTTCCAGCTCGGGCGCCATCGTGTCCAAAGCCTTCTCGAGCTCTTCGTTGGTGCGGACGAGTCGCGGAACGGTAAAGGTGCGAAGCGATTTGTCGATCGTGCTGAGACCGTGGGTCGAGATGAGCGCCGCCTGATAGTTGTTGATCCCCATCTTCTTCATCACCACCGGCTCGTCGCCCGCCACGCCCCCGGGAAAGATGCGAAGCTCCACCCGCCCGCCCGAAGCCTGCGCCCACTCGACGGCCAGATCCTTGAGCAGCTCGTGCCAGGCCGAACCCTCGGGAGCCAGCGTGGCGAGCTTGATCTTGACCGGTTCCGCGGCAGCACCGTTCACGATGCCGCACAGTACCAATGCGAAAACAAGCGCCGGCAACGAAGCCCGGCGCAAGAATAAGCGACGCGCGTTCATGGATTGCCCTCGTCGTAATCGATGAAGAAATCTCCGGTATGGGCGAGCAGCCACCGGGCTCGGCGCTGAGCGAGGACGTTGGCCAGACGATCGTCCGGAGACGCGTCCACGTTCACCGCCAATGCCGAGTTGAGAAGCTGGCGGAACTCAGCCAGGTTTTGTTCCTTGATACTCACCGATTCGGCCAACGTCACGTAGGCCCCGGCCTTCTTGCCTTGGCTCAGCTCGACCGCCGTATCGAAATGCTTGCGTGCCGCGTCCATGCTGCCGCCGTTTCCCCCGGACCGGGCCGCTTCCAAAGCGATGAGTACCTCGTGCACCGCTCCCCGATTCCAGTGGGGATCGAGCGCGTTCGCACGCTGCAACAATGCGTTGGCCACCCCGAGGTCCGCCACCAGATCCATGTCGGTCTTGGACATGCTGATCGCGCCGCCCCACGCGGCGCCGGTCCAGAAGAGAAGCGGCACGTCCTTTTTCTTGGTCTTGACCAGTGCCTTATCCGGATCGTCCACTATCGATTTCGAGATACCCGGATAGGAAAGCTCGAGCGCCCGCATTCCATACTTGCGCGCGCGCAAGAAGAGGCGGGTTGCGCGCTGCCGCGCCGCGCGTGCTCCCTCGAGGTCATTGGCTTCGCGATAGTCGGCCGGCACGGCCACATAGGCTTGCGCATAGGACGTGAATCCCTGGCAGGCGGTCAAGAGCAGCGTGGCATCATTCGGCCGATCGACGAGAAGACCTTCAACGGTTTTAAGCAAAAAGGGCAGCGCTTCGCCCACCAGTTCCGGATCTTCATCTCGCGCGTAGACGATGCTCGATTGCTGCATCGCGCTGGCCATGCTTTTCATGGCCATGCCCTTCACCAGGGAGCATGAGGACGCGCTCATCGCGACCAACGGCAGGCAAAGAATTAGGATCCACGAGCGTATGGAGGGACGCACGGCGCTGAAGTGTATCACCCAGAGTGGGGGGGGGCGCACGCGGGCTAGGGAAAAACGGTGGCCCGCGAACCGGAGTCCGCGGGCCACGGCATCAGGACACCTTGAGAAGCTTTTGGGTAGCCGTATGTTTGGGGGTATGGAGCCGGTAGAAGTAGATACCCGGCGCCACCACTTGTCCGGCGTCGTTCTGGCCCGTCCACGCCACGCTGTAACGGCCAGCCGGCTTGTCTTCCCCGACCAGCGTGCGCACGCGGCGTCCTTGGAGGTCGTAAACCTCGAGCGACACCTGGCCCGGCTCCGGCAAGTCATAGTTGATCATCGTTCCGGCCCGGAACGGATTCGGAAAGCTGGCGTAGAGACGGAACGACTTGGGAAGTCCGGTCTCCTCGATCCCGGTCGGGCTTCCCGGCTCCGCGATCAGAAACGTGCCCACATTCCCGGCCACGCCGCAAACGAGATTGTTGTTTACGTCCACGGACGTCGTGATCGCTCGCCATGAGTTCGGCGTGATCGACGTGTCGTAGTAAAAGAGCAGGATGCTGCTCTCGTTCTGCACGTCTCCCTGCAGGTAGTTCAAGCACACCGTCATCGGACCGGCAACGGTCGCGGTCGTGGCAATGTTGTAGTACTTGGCCGGGCTCGGCGGGTCCTTCCTGAAGTGGGGGAAGAAGGCGGGCCCGGTCGAGCTGATGCTGACGGTGGTGAAACCCTCCACTGACACATTGGCGAAGCTGAGCGTAGCCGGAGCCACCGTGACCGGCACGCTGACCCCCACGGGTGTATTGGGCCCGCAGGTGGGATTGGTTCCGAACTCCTGGACACGGTCGTTGTTGTTGTCGACCACATACGGGCGGCCGCAGGTGTCGATCGTGATCCCGGCGGGGCGGTCGAATTCACCCCAGGCCGTTCCGGGGCCGTTTCCCCACTTCGAGACGTACACCCCCGAGCTGTTGAACTTCTGCACGCGGTGGTTGAGCTCGTCGGTAACGTAGACGTTACCCGACGCATCGACGGCCACGTCGTAGGGAAGCACAAACTGACCGTCAGCGGTTCCTTCGGTGCCCCACTTGAGAATGAAGCTTCCGGTGGAGCTGAACTTCTGGACGCGCTGGTTGTCCTTGTCCGCAACGTAGACCCAGCCCTGCGCCATGTCCACTGCGACCCCGCGCGGGAACGCGAATCGTCCGTTCGACGATCCGTTTTGCCCCCAAGAGGTGATATAGGTCCCCGTGTTCGAGAACTTCACGATATTGTGATTCAAGTTTCCGGCGACGTAGACGTTGTTCGAAGCGTCCACGCAAATACCGCGCGGATACAACAGCTGTCCGGTCCCCGAGCCCGAATCACCGAATGCACTAATGAAGTTGCCGTTCGGATCGAATTTTTGGATGCGGTGGTTCGCGTTGTCGGAGACGAACACGTTGCCGTTCGAATCCACGGCGATGCCGGTAACTTGCCTGAACAGGCCGTTGGCATCGCCCAAGGCTCCCCACTTCAGCAAATAGGCGCCGTGGCTGTCGAACTTTTGCACGCGATTGTTGCTCAGCTCGCCGACGTAAACGGCCCAGGGCTTGAGGTCGATGCAGTTGGCCTCGAGGAAATGGCCATCTAAACACTCGCCTTCTTCGCATGGCTGGCCAAAGGTCAGAATGAAGGGAAGCGTGGTGCCGGGCGGGGGAACGCCGAGCCGCTGCACGCGGTTGTTGTAGAAATCGGTGACGTAGGCCTGGCAGCTGTCATTCACGGCAATCCCGGTAGGTCCGTCGAACCGGCCGTCCGAAAAACCGAACTGACCGAATTTCGTGAGGAAGACCCCCGTGTTGTCGAACTGCTGGACGTTGTGATTCGAGGCGTCGGTCACGTAAATCCCGCCTTGAGGGCCCACGGCAATTCCGAACGGTTGATCGAACTGTCCGTCGGCGATGCCGAGCGAGCCCCACGTGGTCACGAACGCCCCCGCGGACGTGAACTTTTGCACGCGACTATTGAAGGAATCGGCAACGTAGACGCTGCCGCCCGCGTCAGCCGCCACCCCGGCGGGGCTGTCGAACTGCCCGTTACCCGTGCCGAGGCTTCCCCATTTGGCCAGGAACGCGCCGACGGTGGAGAACTTGGAGATGCGGTGGTTGTTGTACTCGGCCACGTACACATTGGTGCCGGAGACCGCGATCCCGTAGGGATTGTCGAGCTGCCCGTCTGCGGTACCCAATGTTCCCCAGGTGGCCAGGAAAGAGCCGGTCGACGTGAACTTCTGGATCCGGTTGTTGTGCGAGTCGGCCACGTAGACGTTGCCGCTCGCGTCTAGCGCAATGCCCGTGGGGGTGTTGAATTTACCGTTGACGCTGCCGCTATCACCCCAGGTGCTGATGAACACCCCGTTCGCGTTGAATCTCTGAACGCGATGGTTGAGGCGGTCCAAGACATAAACACTGCCGTCGGCCGCCTTGGCGATGCCGATCGGCCCGTTGAACTGGCCGCTCCCATTGCCGCCTATGCCCCATTTCGTTTGGAAGGCGAACTGGGTGCAGTAGGCGTAAGCGGACAAAACCAAAAACAGGGAGCCAAGAAGAACACCGGACCCGGTCAGGAGCAGTCTTCGGGAGAGAAAGTTCATGGGCGCTCTTTCATTGAATTGTGCCGAAGAAGGTGGTCGGGGAGCTTCCGCATCGCTCTCGTGCCGTCCCAGAGATGCGTGGAGCTAAAAGGGTGTAAGCCCAAGCCTAGCCGTAAGAAACAACTTATTTTATCACGTTTGCTCGCGGCTCTCAAGAATCAAAGCTGGGTGAGAGGACCCAAAATTTTTTTGCTTCGGAAGTGCACAAATATCCTATTCCGTACAAAGAGTCCGCGAACGTGTAACGATGCGGTGAGCCGGGATCCCCACCGCCGGGGCGGCGCCATGCCGGTGTGGACCAGAATGGCATGAGCGTTCGTACGAGCCTTGCCTCATTGGAGCACAGATTGATGAAATCCTAGTCAAAATATGCGGTGCCATAACGGCGGACGAGTCACCAGCACATGGCTCCAAATTCTCTCGACTGAAGATTAATTAAACATTTGCTTGACAATGGGTTACCATGAAATTTAGAATGGTCAATCTTCTCCTACCTCGGTGTTCTGCTCACTACGTGCTCTGGGGATCGAGGTTTGGAAGAGTCGGCACGGGAAATCCTCCCCAGGCAACCGGAACGGCTGCCCATTATCTTTCAGCATGCGCTATCAGCATGAATTCACACTGTGGGGGTTCAACGCATGTCTCGCCTCATCCGTCTCAGCTTCGTCGCTCTGTTGGCAATCACCGCGTCTCTAGCCTCGGCCAACATTCCTAGTCCTACGCTCAGCAGCGTGCCTGATGCCATTAGCCTTTCCCCCGGGACTCGTTTCGCGGCAAACGGCATCGGCGGGTACACCGTGCACGTCGAAGGGGCGCTGGGGCCGGTATCTGGTGCATTTGTCGAAGTCGAGGTATCCCCGGATGCCGATGTCCTGGTGGGTTGGTGCATTGGCAAGAGCACGCCCACTCCCGGCTACCCGACCCAGGTTCATCCGCTTCTGACTGGTTTCACCGATGCGAACGGCAATGTGGGCTTCCAGTACTACGGCGGCGGATGTCTGAGTCATACGGACTTCGCCGGCGCGACCTTCATTGCTCAGGTGCGCGCGGATGGCATCGTGCTCGATGAGCCATTCATCAACTCCCCGGACGCCGTGGATGCGACGGGCAAGAAGGCGACGGACGACTCCGAGAGGAGCTGCGACCTTGTGGTCGGCGTCGCTACGTCACAAGTCTCGCTTGCGGATGCGGTATTCCACAGCCGCCCGATCAAGCTCAGTTTGCGCGAGCCCTGCACCAAGTTCACTCCTCCGTTCAATGGCTTTGTGAGTGTCGCTGATGCAACTTTTTTGACGCCTTATATCAAGCTCGGTCGAAAGTGTGCGTGCCAGTAAGGGTCGTTGCGTCGGTAATCTCTAGGGTAATGAACGCGGGGTAGAACGCGGGTTAAATCGGAACCCGCGTTCCGGTGCGTAGGAAGAGAACCTCAGTAACCGGGGACTCGGTGAGGGACAACGCGGCCTGAACCGCCTGCGCGTAATCGGCAAGTTGCGGGCGATACAGAGCGGCGTGCCCCGGCGACGTGTCGACATCGGTCTTGTAGTCGGCCACGTGCACGCGTCCTTCCGTTCTATAGATGAGATCCGCATAGCCGATCACGGTCGCGCCCTCGGGGTCCCGCCAGAGAATCGGCACTTCCCGCCCGAGAATCTCCACTCCGCGAAGATAGGGTGGAAGCGGCGAGCGCGCGAATGCCTCGAGAATGAGCGATGTCTCGCGTTGGAGCTCCTCGATGCGGGAGATCCCGAGCTCACGTGCCGTGCGCTGTGCGATCGGAGCCAGCGCTCTTCTCCAGTCCCTTTCCTCGGCGAAGCTCCAGGTTTCGAGAATCCGGTGCACCGCCACTCCCACGGCACGGGCGAGATCCGGAGCGTGATGCATGAGCCCCGGGTTCTCGGTTTCGTTCTTGTCGGTGGCGGCCAGAAGGTGATCGAGGCTGGGATTGCGAAAACGCGGAGACAGGGGGCGCGAAGCCAGTGCCGCGGCGCTTTGAAATGAACGATAGGCGTCGACCGCGGAAGACGACCCCACGGGTCGTGGCGACGTTTCGACGGCTCGTTCTTCGCACACCCGATGGAAAATTCCCGTGTCTCCCAGCCATCCGTCTTGGGGAAACGTCTTGTTCTCGAGCTTGTAACCCACCCGGGCGAGTCCATTCATCCATGCCACGCGCGAGCTTGTGGCGGAGTTAACGAGGACGACACGGTCGCGGGCGCGCGTGGTGGCGACATAGAGCAGGCGTTTTGCTTCCGCCTCGTCGTGCGATCGCTGATCTTCGAAACGAGCGACCTCCGCGAGATTCCGCGTGCGTTCGCGATCCGCGACCTCCACGGCCAGATACGTTTCGCCCTTTTGGGTAAAGCGTGACACGCGGGTTCCGGTGGGAGGCTCCTGGGTCCGCCGAGCCAGGTCCGGAATAATGACGCATCCAAACTCGAGCCCTTTTGCTTTGTGAATGGTGGTGAGGCGAACCACGTTCAAGGCCTCGTCGGCGAGGGGGCTTTCGCCTTCCACGCGTTCTCCGGCGAACGCCTCTCCGAGGACACGCACCGTTTCCCCGAGCGTGAGCCCCCGGTCCCGCACGAGCGCTCCGGCCTGGGTGGCCAGCTTGCGCACGTTGGCCAGGCGTTGCGGGCCATCTAGATGAGCGACCTGGGTCAGGGCAAACGCGCTCTCGGTCAATACCCACTGGATCCATCGATCGAGCGGCATCGCTCGCCTTCTGGTCTCCAGAGCGCGCAATCGAACGAATGTATCGGGCACGATACCGGTTCTCTCGGGCGCATTCGCCCACCGCCACGATCCGCCCTCGGCCACGTATCGGGTCAGCTCTTCATCGCTGGCCCCGCCAAACCCCGATCGCAGCACTCCGATCAACGCTACCGGATCGGCCGGATTGGCGATTGCCCCCAAAAGAGCGAATGCCTCCACAATTTCGGGGCGCTCGAAGAACGCGCGTCCGCCTTCGAGAACGAACTCAATGCCCGCTTCACGCAGGGCGCGCATGTAAATGGGCGCATCGGTCAGGGCACGAAACAGGATCGCAATATCGCTGGGCCGGCACGTTCCCGCGGCCAACCACTCACGAATGCGACCCGCGATCTCGCGCGCCTCGGTCATGCGACGGGTGTCCACCGGTGCATCCTCGGGAGTGACGATGGACCAGATTTCCACCCCCGCGTCCTGGCCGCCCCGATCACGGCTGGCGACGATCTCTTCGTACACGGGCTCGATCGCCCGGTCACTGATGGAGCCGATCCACGTCCGGAACAGGGTATTCAACGGATCCAGCACCTCGGGGCGGCTGCGGTAACTGGTCAGGAGGGAAATCCCCGCGCCGTTCCTGAGCACGTGGCGGACCGCCCGGTCGTAGGCGCTCATGTCCGCGCCGCGAAAGCGATAGATCGATTGCTTGGGATCGCCGACGATGAACAGGCGATCCGTCTCCAATGCCAGCGCATAGGGGTCGCGCTCTTCGGGCTGGTCCACGCTGCACAGGAAGAAAACGATGTCGTACTGAATGGGATCGGTGTCCTGGAACTCGTCCACCAGCACGGCATCAAACCGTCCTCGCTCCTGATTGCGCACCGCCGGAACATCGCGAAGGAGATCGCGCGCGAGAATCAACAAATCATCGAAGGTGAGCACGCCTTCGTGACGGACATGTTCACGAATGCCGCGCGCGAAGGGCCGGAGCAGGTTCATGAGGTCGCGAACGAGGGTCTCATCGACCTTGCGAAGACGACCGAGAAGTTTCAGGGCCCGGCGTGCCGTCGCCTCCATCTCTTCACCATTCGGCGTCCCGGCCTTGAATACATCATCTCGTTCCCAGAACTTGTCCACCGGCGACACGTCGACGGCATCCAATGCATCCGGCCCGCCGCTCAAGTACGCCTCGAGGAGCAAACGTTCCAGTTCCAACAGCACGGGGAAGTTCTTGTTTTTCTTGGGAACGGGCACGAGCGTGACTTGTTCGAGATACGCCGTGATGTCGCGCAAGAGTTCCCGCACTTCCAGGTCCAGCTCCGAATCGGGAACGATCGGGCGGTAGCCGTCCTGGGCCAGAAGATCGGCGGCCGCGGGGTTGGCATGGAGGCACCGTGCGGCGTCCTCGATATCCGATTCCTTGAGACGCTTGAGCACGCGTGCCCACAGCTCTCCGCGCGTACCGTTCTGGCCCAGCTCTGCGCCTAGAAACTGGGTCCATGCCTCCTCGAACAGCAACCCGCCGGACAGCGCGTCCTCGACCGCGAAATCGGGTGGCAAATGCGCGGCCATGGCGTGCCGACGCAGGATGTCGGCAGCAAGCGCGTGCAGGGTGCCGATGGCGGCACCATCGAGGGCATCGAGGGCGCTTCGCACGCGTCCGGCCAGGACGGAATCAACCTGCCCGGCTTGCCGAAGCCGATCGAGGGTTCGCGGAGCCTCGCCCTCCTTGCCCGATGGACGCCCCTCCAGTGCGGCGAGGGTTTCGGTAAGGGCTAGGGCTAAACGGCGCTTGAGCTCCGCCGCCGCCTTCTCCGTGAACGTGATCGCGGCCAGCCGCTCGATTCCGAAGCGCCCACTCAAGACGAGATAGAGCGCCCGCTCCACGAGAACGCTCGTCTTTCCCGTTCCCGCTCCCGCGGTAACGACAACGTTCCTGATTTCGGTGATGGCGAGTTCACGGGCCGCACCGTCGGCAACGCGGCTCATGGCGCACCGTCCAAGAGGGGTTTTTGCGTGGTTTTCTTCCGTAATCGGAAATAGCGTTCGTGGTCGGGATGCTCCAGGACGCGTGTCTCGCTGGAGAGCTGATGGCGCCGGCAAGCGAGGTGAAACTGGCACCAGCGGCAATGCCGGTCGGTGCGAAATGGAAACCGGCCCGTTTCGACCAGATGGCTGAGCACCGAAAGCGTTTCCAAAAACCCGGCCTCGAGTTTCTCGAAGCGCTCGACCTCGAACCGATTCGGGCCGCTGCCCACGAAGCCAAAGTCCGGAAAGAAATTGGGCCCCAGTCCCACGACCTCCGCTTCGGGCAGGGGCGTGGATGAGCCCTGCCGGCGCATGCCCATGAGCACATACATGGGAAGCTGAACGTGTTCTCCCCGTAAGTACCTAAGCGCATCGGTGTGCTTATCGAGCTTCCCCGACGTCTTGTAATCCGAAATCCAGAGCCGTCCGTCCCGGTCTTTGGTCACCCGGTCCGGAACCCCGGTAACGGACAACGCGTCCGCCCCGAGCGGCAACCGGGCGTTCCATGCCGTTTCCAGCGAATCGAGGGTGTGCCCACCCTCGGCGAGGCGGGCCAGATCTTTCTCGATAAACCGCTCCAGCTCGTCCTTCCAGATGCGCGCGGTCGTGGCATAAAGAAGCGGGTAATGCCGGTTCATGCGCCAGGCCAAGGTAGAAAGTCCCGACTCCCATCGCCTCTCGAGCGCGGCGCGCCCGGCCGACTGCAGGGTTCCGATATCGGTGTGGCCATTCAACAGTCCCGCGTCATCGAGATCTCGGTACACCGTCTCCAGAATCCGATGCACGAGCTGGCCGATTTCCCGAACTTCGGTGCGGTACTCGCGTACTTCCTGATCCAAGGGCCGGGCATTGAGCACGTTGCGGAAGAAAAACGTGAGGGGGCATCGCGCGAGCTGCTCGAGCGAGGAGGAGGAATAGGGGCGCGACCACGACGCCATAGGTTCTATCGCGCCGTCATAGTTGAGCGCATCTCCGGTTTCGGTTGCTTCGATGAGCGCGAGCCCGGGACTTAATTCGGGTTTCAACTCCGGCTCGGCTAGGTCGAGAAACGCGCGAACACCTGAAACCGCCGACGGTGCGTTGCGTGCGGAAAGCAGCGCAGCCTCCTCGCGCAAAAGAAGTCCCGTTTCTCGTTCCAGCCAGGCGGCGGACAGGGTCGGTTCGGTTGGCAGCCCCGTGGTGGCTCCGTCCATGAAGAGCGTGGCCAAGGTGGGCGCTCCGGGAAGGATTGCCGAGAGCTGGCGTAACGCCAAAGACGGCGCAAGTGCGCGACCCTCGGCGTCGGCACGCTGCCAGCTCACCGCGAGCGATTCCCGGGTCGAGGCGACGAGTCCGGCGAGGAGGAGTCGCTCCTCCTCGCGTCCTTCGCGTCGAACCGCGAGCGGTTTTCCGGTTCGGTCACGAATGTCCTGGCGAGCACGATCAGGCAGAAGCGGCGTCTCGCGAGCAGGGCGCGGATAGAGCCCGTCGTTGAGGCCGATGAGGAACGCGTGACGAAAGCCCAGACCGCGCGCTTGCCGCATGTCGAGAAACGACACGCCGTCCTGGGCAGTGTCGGCGAATACCGCCCTTTCCAGCGTGCCCTCGACGAATTCCAATACCGTGTCTCGATCAAGCGGCACAGGATCCAGCACCGCCTCCAGTGCCTGGATCTGTTCGAGGGCCAGATCCCATGACCGATCGAGGGCTGCCGTCTCGGAGGGGCTGGCCTTCGGGGACCGAATCCATCTCCGACGCAGTGTCTCGAGCATCGTCACGTGTTCGTCCGCACGAGTGGAGTTTCCCCAGGTGTCCTTGAACGCCGACCATTCGGCGACAAGACGCCCCAACATCTCGGCCGATTGGGCTTCGCTTTCCCGACGTTCCGGAAAGGCGGCAATCTCCTCCGGATCCTGGATCCAGTACGGAACGGAACGCTCGCGCAAGAGCCGCGGCATCTCGACCGTCCAGGCATCCACGCCGCTGGTCAGCCCATAGGTGCGCGACCAACGCTCCCAAGCTACGGGGCGCCAGAACGGGGCGGTTGCCCACTCGGGGCGTTGGAGATGGGGTGAGCGCACGAGCTCGGACACGGTGCGGCGATCGAAATCATCTGATAACGCACGCAAGAGTAAGAGAAGTGTCCGGGGTTCGGGATGGCGCGCGAGCGGCAAGGATGCCGACGCGTCCACCGGGAGCTGGTGGCGGGCGAACACGCTTTCCGCCAAAGCCAGGTACGGCTCGAGCGACCGAGCCACGATGGCGATATCTCGCGCCGGCACCCCGTCCTTCATGAGCTTGAGCGCGCGCCGCGCGGCCAACGTGAGCTCGGCCTCGGGGCCTTGAGCGTGAGCCAGCGTGATGTGGGGGGGAAGGGTGGGGGGCGGCGCTTCGGAGTCGAACAAGCATCGCGCAGCAGCGACGAACGTACCGGCGCCGGCGGCAGGGTCCGAAAGTGCTTCCAGCGTGCCGCCAAAAAAACGGGCCGCTTGATTGCGGGCGTGGTTCCACGCCGGCGCCCGGAGATCGGCGGGAACGAAGACAGTGAGCGGGCGCTTGGCATGAATCGCATCCAAGAGCTCGAGGTGCACGCCCACGATTTCGTAGGCGCCATAGGCAAACACGGCCTCGAACTCGAGCCGAGAGGCGCTCGCCGCGCGATCCGCCAGCCCCGGTCGATCGGTCCATCCCCGGGATGCGAGCGCATCCAACGTCCGATCGAACTCATCCAAAATCACCGAGAGTTCGCGAAGGAGGCTGTCGGGTGGCTCCGCCAGGTCGAGGTCGGAAAACAGCGACGTTTGCGCGGATCGACGGACCGGTTCCGCGACAAGCTCGATGGGGCGGATGCCCGCCTCACGTAGCTCCTCGAGCCGCGCCCGAAGCTCCGCCAGCACGCCCCGCCGTTCGCGCGCGTATGCGGTAAACGCAGAATGTGGGTGGCGCGCGAGAATGCGTTCGATGAGGCGCTCGAGCACCGGCTCGGAAAGAATGGAGGGCGCGGACTCGCTCGAGTCCAGAAGTCGATAGGCGAGCGCCTGATACTGCAGAATCTCCACGCCCAACAGCGCGCGTTCGCGCTCGGCCAGACGTTCGCGCAGCCGGCGCACCTGGCGCTGCGTGGGCACGATGACCAGCACGCGCGCCCACGCCCCCGCTTCGGCCTTCACGCCCTTGATTCTGGCGGCCAGCTCGTTTTCAAGCCGTTCAGGATCGGGATGAAAGAACACGCGGCGCGATGAGGTACCCGGCATAGAGCGATCCTAGATAGGGGCCTGTCGGATCGCCACATATTTCGATCCGTTCGCGGTAAGCTCGATCATGACCATCTTTTCCATGGAGGCATAGCAATGATGCAATTTCGCGAACAGCGCGCCCTCATCACCGGCGGGAGTGAAGGTATCGGCAAAGCCCTGGCTGCGGCATTCGTGGAGCGGGGTGCTCGGGTGGCGATCATGGCCCGCCGCAAGGAACCCCTCGAGCAAACGGCCAAGGCGACTGGGGCGCTGGCCATACCGGGGGACGTCTCAATAGAGGCGGACACCACTCGCGCCGTGGAGACCACGGTTCGCGAGCTGGGCGGCCTCGACATCCTGATCAACAACGCCGCGATCGGCTACTTCAGCCCCATCACCGAAATCGATCGCACGCGGTTCGATCAACTGATCGCGGTCAACGTGACTGGACCCATGCTCATGGCGCGGGCCGCCGCACCGCACTTCATGCAGCAAAAGAGCGGCACCTTGATCAACATTTCGTCCACCGCGGGGCTCAAGGGCTTCGCCAAAGGCACGCCCTACGTGGCCAGCAAGTTCGCCCTCAAAGGCATGACGGAGTGCTGGCGGGACGAACTCCGCCGTTACAACGTGCGCGTCATGCTGATAAACCCGAGCGAGGTCCAGACAGGATTCGGCGGCCGGGGCGAACCTAGCGATCCAGATCTGAAGAAGCTTGTGTCCCGGGATGTTGCCGAGGCGGTGATCGGGGCATTGCTCCTGGATCCACGGGGGTTCATTCCCGAGCTTTCGGTTTGGGCCACGAATCCGTTTTGAACATGTCCAATCATTCGATTCCGATCTTTCGCCCGTTCGGCTTCGCGGTCCGGCTCGACCCGAGTTGGTTCGTGGTCGGAACGCTCGTGACCTGGTCCCTGGCCGTGGGCATTTTCCCCAGCCGCGTCCCCGGGCTTCATCCCGTCATGTACTGGATGATGGGTGTGGCAGGAGCATTGGGGCTTCTGGCCTCGATCGTGTTTCACGAGCTGTGTCATGCCCTGGCCGGACGGCGCTTCGGAATCCAGCTTCGAGGCATTCGCTTGTTCATCTTCGGAGGGGTGGCCGAGATGCTGCAGGAGCCACCGTCACCGCGCGCCGAATTCGTCGTGGCGGCGGTAGGCCCGTTGTCGAGTCTTGTCCTCTCCGGGGTGACCTTCGCGATCGCCACCGTGCTGGAGGCGGTGTTGCCTCGGTGGGTGGAGGCCATTCTCTTGTATTTGGCGGGCATCAACCTGGTCCTGGCGCTGTTCAATCTCATCCCGGCGTTTCCCCTCGATGGCGGACGGCTCCTTCGCGCGGCCCTGTGGCAACGACAAAAGAGCATGCGCCGGGCCACCCGCATCACGTCTCGGATCGGCCAAGCATTCGGTTTAATCCTTGTGGGGGTGGGCCTTATCTCGGTGATTCGGGGCCAATGGGTGAGCGGGGCATGGTGGGCCATGATCGGCCTTTTTCTCCGCGGGGCCGCCCAGCAAGCCTACCGCCAGGTCGTGGCGCGGCGGACGCTGGTCGGAGAAACAGTCAGGCAGCTCATGATCCCCGGTCCGGACACGCTCAACCCCGAAATGCCGGTTCGCGAGCTGATCGAAGGGCCGCTGGATCGGACGCAATACGAGCTGTATCCGGTAGTGGAGAATGGAAAGCTCTTAGGAGCGATCACACCGGAAAGGGTAAAGTTAGTACCCCGGGAGAAATGGGACTGGACACGGGTTAAAGACGTCATCGAGCCCCTCACCGAGTCGAATACCATCTCCCCCGATGCGGATGCCATGTCGGCGCTTCTCCACATGAAGGCGCATCAAGCGACGTCCCTCATGGTGGCGGAGGGGGACCGGCTGGCCGGCATGCTGACCCTTCGGGATTTGATGGGCTTTCTCTCGATGAAGGTCGAGCTGGGGTCCGCGAGATCGCGAGCCCCAGACGGGAATTGAGCACACGATGGCGAACAACCGTCCCTGGACGCTTCTTTTTGGGGCCGTGATGGCGGCGAGCCTTCTTTCGGTTCGCGCCGACGCGCAATATTTCGGCCGCAACAAGGTCAATTACGAAAATTTCCACTTCCGCGTTCTAGCCACCGAGCATTTCGATTTGCACGTCTATACCCAGGACGAGCAGATTGCGCGAGACGTGGGACGGATGGCGGAGCGGTGGTACGACCGCTACGTACCGGCGTTCGATAACCACACGTTTCATGACCGCAAACCGATCATCATCTACTCGGATCACGCGGATTTCGAGCAGACGAACATCATCAGCGGATTCCTGAGCGAGGGCACGGGCGGCGTCACCGAATCGGTCAAGAACCGGGTTGTGATGCCGCTTACCGGCGACTACGCGAGCACCGACCACGTGCTGGGCCACGAAATGGTGCACGTGTTCCAGTACGATATTGCCGCCACGGACGAGGACACGACCGGATTTCATTTGAACGCAATGCCCCTGTGGCTCATCGAGGGTATGGCGGAGTACATGTCGGTGGGTCGCCAGGACGCCCACACCGCAATGTGGCTCCGGGACGCCGTGGCGAGCGGCAAATTCCCCACCATCAAGCAGCTCACCACGGACACCCGTTTCTTCCCGTATCGCTTCGGTCAAGCGCTGTGGGCTTACATCGGCGGCCACTGGGGCGACGACCACGTGACCGAGCTCTATCGCATGGCCGGTCACCGTGGATTCGACTTCGCGATCGCCAGGGTGCTGGGCGTGACCACGGATTCGTTGTCGACCATGTGGGCCAACGCGGTGAAAAGCGCGTACACGCCGGCCATGGAGGGGCGAGCGAAGCTGGGGCAGGCGGGGAAGAAAGTGCTCTCCCACGCCAACGCAGGACAGATGAACCTCGCTCCCGCCCTGTCGCCCGACGGCAAGGAAGTGGCGTTCCTTTCCGAGCGCGATCTCTTCTCCATCGATGTGTTCTTGGCCGATGCGGCCACCGGAAAGGTGCAGAAGAAGCTGGTGAATTCGGCCACCAACGGCCATTTCGAGGCGCTTCGATTCATCGACACCGCCGGGAGCTGGTCACCGGACGGGAAGAAGTTCGCCCTGGTCGTGTTCGCGCATGGGGACAACGATCTGCTCATCTTCGACGTGAAATCGAGCAAGATCACCAAGCGCTATCGTCCCGAGGGCGTGGGCTCGCTCGCCAATCCCGCCTGGTCCCCCGACGGCAAGACGATCGCGTTTTCCGGGACCAAGGATGGGATCAGTGACCTGTATCTGCTCGATGTGAAGAGCGAGGCGGTTACTCAGATAACCGAAGGACGGTATGCCGAGCTCCAGCCCACCTGGTCCCCGGACGGGAAGACGATCGCCTTCGTTACCGATCGTGGCCCCAACACGGATTTCGACAAGCTGCGCTACACGCCGATGCGTCTGGGTGTCATCGACCTGGCCACCAAGGACGTCCGCGTGCTGGCTCCGTTCGAGGGTGCCAAGCACATCAATCCCCAGTTTTCGCCCGATGGTCGCTCGCTTTTTTTCATTTCCGACCCCGAGGGGTTCAGCGACATCTATCGTATCGATCTCGATTCCGAGCAAGCCTATCGACTCACCCGCGTCTCGACGGGGGTTAGCGGCATCACCGCGACCAGCCCTGCGCTGACCGTGGCCCGGCAGACCGGGCGCATGCTCTTCTCGGTGTTCGAAGACGGCAAGTACAACGTGTACGGGATCGAGCCGGATTCCACGGAAGGCCAGCCGGTGGTGAGCTTGGCCGGCGTTCCGAGCGAAGGGCCGCCCATCGCCGGCGAGTCGGGGGTGACGACCTTGACCACCGCGGCCGGCATTTTGCCTCCCGCAGATGAAGAAGGCCGCGTGGAGGTGTCCGATTACTTGGCGGATCCGGAAACCGGCCTCGTTCCCCGGGACACGTTCACGTTCAAGCGGTACAAGCCCAAGCTCCAACTCGATTACATCGGCGGGTTCGCGGCCGGCGGGGTGAGCACGGATCAATTCGGCACCGGCGTGGCCGGCGGTGCGACCGCGTACTTCAGCGACATGCTGGGGAATCACGTGGTCGGGCTCGGCATCCAAGCGAACGGAACCTTCAAAGATATTGGCGCTCAAGTGTCGTACTTGAACCGGGCCCACCGGTGGAACTGGGGTGGAGACGTCGGTCACATTCCGTATCTCAACATCCTGTCCTCGAGCTTTTACATGGGAGATACGCTCGTGGTTCAGGATCTGCACGAGCGCGTGTACTTGGATCGGGTGAGCCTTCAGACGTATTACCCGTTCTCGCAGACTCGCCGGCTCGAGCTGTCGGGGGCGGCGACGCGTTACGGGTACGATCGGGAAATCCAGCAGCAAATGCTGTTGCCCAATGGAACGATAACCGACGTGCAAACCTTCGATGCCCCCAAGCAGGACGCGCTGCTCTTGTATCAGGGATCGGTGGCGCTGGTGGGGGATAACTCTTATTTCGGGTTCACGTCCCCCATTCAAGGGTGGCGATATCGTGTCGAGGTGGCGCCGACCTTCGGCAGCCTCAACTTCGTCAACCTGCTCCTCGACTATCGCCGGTACATCCTGGTCCGCCCGTTTACCATCGCTTGGCGCGGCATGCATTTGGGCCGGTACGGGGCCGACTCCGAGGATCGTCAGTTGAGTCCGCTCTATCTCGGGTACGCCACGCTCGTGCGTGGATATTCGAGCCAGTCATTCGATCCTCTGGAGGAATGCACGGCGCAAGGGCAGCAGGATTGCTTCGAGTTCGATCGCCTGATCGGGTCGCGCATTGCGGTAACCAACCTCGAACTCCGATTCCCGTTCATCGGGAACTCGGATTTCGGCCTCATCAACTTCCCCTATCTGCCCACGGAGCTGGCCGGATTCATCGACGGTGGCGTGGCCTGGACCAAGAACGGCGGGTTCGATGTCAAATGGGAAGACGATCGGCAGACGCTGGGTACGGCGGAACGCTTCCCGGTGTGGAGCGCGGGCGGTGCGGCTCGCGTAAACCTGCTCGGCGCAATCGTGCTGGAAGGCTATCTCGCATTTCCGTTCCAGCGCCCCAACCGAAGCGGGGTGTGGGGCGTGCAGATCGTCAGCGGCTGGTAACCAGCGGGCCGTCTCAGGAACCGGGTTTCCCCGAGGCGCCGAGCACGTTCTCGATGACCTCGTTGTAGTACGGCCGTTCCTTGAGGCTGGCGTAGGTTCCCGGGAAAAGCACCACGGTGATATCGGCCGACTGATCCGAGAAATTGTTGAGCACCACCGCCGCGCGCTGCCCATAGGTCAAGCGGATGTTGTCGATCATCGGGAAGTCGAAGTAGCTCACGTTGAAGGTCATGCTCTTGGTCTGGCGACCTTGCTCGGGATCGGGTGTTTCCACATTCATGGACACGGTGAGCTCACGATTCTCCCGGTCCACCCCCAGAATATCGAGGCCGAGGGTGGTGTCCTTACCATCCAGACTGAGCGTCACCGGATCGAGCGAGATGCCGTCGGGATCCTGAGACAGGTCCACCGTGGAATCGTATTTGCGGCCGGCGCCTTCGAGCACGATCATCTGCCGCCGTGCGATTTCGCGGGCGACTCGCTCCAGCCGGTCGGCGTAGCCCGCGTATTCCACTTTGGACTCGGGCGTGGCCGCTCGGGCCTCGCCGGCCGCGATCCGGCGCTTTAGGTCCAGGAAGAGCGGCTTCAGGTTGAG
>Ga0075431_100000911_pt1 | contig 26046 bp, 19 predicted proteins | sample RhiMetdeltSRZDD5_FD_75297 | JGI IMG/M metagenome (GOLD analysis project Ga0075431, IMG submission 75297) | Populus rhizosphere microbial communities from Tennessee, USA - Rhizosphere MetaG P. deltoides SRZDD5 | ecosystem: Host-associated > Plants > Roots > Rhizosphere > Soil | place: USA... | reverse complement strand
GTGCGAAGCGAGTGGGTGTCATGAGCGTTTCCCTAAAAAGCGCGTTGGAAGCGCAAGCCGATGGCCACGTCCTGGAAATCGATGAACTCGAAGCTCTCCAGCCGCTGATACTCGATGTAGCCGGAGACGCCGTGCTTGAACTGCGCGGAGAGGCCGGCCGCGAGTCGCCAGTACGACTGGTCGGGGTTGTCCGTCGCGACCATCACCGGCGGCGTGCTCGCCGCGTTCGGATCGTTCGCGAAGCGCACGCCGAACACGTCGACGTCGTCCTCGAACTCCTGCACGTAATCCGCGCGCAGATGCGGCAACAATACACCCCAGGACACGTTCCAGGCGTACGTGAGTCGCAATCCGGCATTACCGGTCATCGACTTGAACTTCTGTTCGTCATAAATCAGGTTCAGGCCGCCGGCGCCGGTCTCGGTGAAGCCGTCGATGGTCGTGTCGATGTAGAAGAAGCCAAGGTTAGGTGAAATCGTCAGGCCGCCGACCAGGAAGTCGTAGCCGGCGGACAGGCCGCCGCTCAACGTCGTGCCGTCGGTGTCGCCGGTCGCGTCCGCCGTCACCAGCCCGGTGCCGTCGACGTAGGTGATGTTCCGGAACGCGTCATAGCTCGAGTTGGCGAAGTTGACGATGCCGTCGAAGTAGAAGTTCTTCGCGGCATACGCCGAGCCATACAGCGACACCGAGAACGAGTCGGTGTCGAGCGTGCCATCGTCGGCCGTGAAGTCGACGCTGGACGAGCCATACGAAAGCGCCGCACCAAGCACCGCCTTGTCCGAGAGACGGTAGTCGAGGCCGCCGACGAACGACCACTGGTCGGCATCGAAGGCCGGGCTCGCCGCGCTCGTTGCCTTCTCGCCGAAGCTGAAGTTGCCGCGCGCCCACAGGCCCCACTTGTCGGAGAGCAGCCCGCCCGGCTCGTCCGCATTGCCGTCGGAGCTGGCGCCGCCGCCGAAGAACTGCTTGACCATGTCCTCGATCTGCGCCAGCGGCACGAGCTTGCCGTCGACGATGACGTTCAGGCCGGCGAGGCTCAGCCCGCGTGCGCCGCCGCGCAACGCGATGAGTCGATCCATGATGCTCACGTATTGCGTGTTCGCGAACAGCAGCGTCTGCGTGCGTGCAGCGGAGAAGTCTTCCGGGATCAACTCCTCGATTGCCTCGATCTGATTCGCCGTCGTGTTGTTGATGCGAATGCCGTTGCACTTCGTCAGCAGATCGGTCTGATCCGCGCTCAGTGGCGCCTGGCTGCGCGCGAGCTCGGACAGTGCGTCGCACATGCTGTCGAGCTTGTTGGCCATCCGGCTCTGGTTCGGAGTCAAACCAGGGATCTCCGACAGCACTGTCTCCGGCGGTGCCTCCGCGACCGTGATCAGCACGGAATCGACGCTGGTATTGCCGGCGTTGTCGGTGACGATCAGGAAGATGTCGTTGGCGCCGTCGGGCAGCGTCACGGTGAGCGTCGCACCCGTGCCGAGCGATACGCTGGTCTCGACCCCGGTCACGCGCCGCCATTCATACGACGCGATCGTGCCGTCGGCGTCAGTCGAGCCGGAGCCGTCGAGCGTCACGCTCTCGCCGGGCTCGCCGTCGCTATCGGCAATGTTGCGATCGGCACCGGCATTCGCAGCCGGGAGCACCGGCGAGTTGACGGTGATCACCACCTGGTCGCTGCCGAAGTCGTTGCCGAGGTCGCCACTGTCGTCGGTGACGCTGAGTCCGATGGTGTGGGTGCCGGGGCCCAGGTTCACGGGGAGGGTCGGGCTCGTGCTCGCCGCTCCGAGCGACGCGTCGGCGTCGAGATCGAACCACTCATAAGTCAGGACCGCGCCGGGGATGGCAGAGGTCGTGGCGGAGGCGTCGAGCACGACGTTTTCGCCAGCGGCGCCGTCGGTGTCGACGATCGTCCGGTCCGCGCCAGCGTTGGCGACGGGCGGGGTGTTCGGGTCGAGGCAGGCGAGAAAGTCAGCCGGAGTGGTGAGGACCGGGCCGGTAACCAGCAGGACCGGGACGATCTGTGTAACGGTGCCGTGCGGATTGCTTGCAGTGAGTTGGACCGTGACGGCCCCGTTGACGGCCGGGTCGTAGCCTTCATCTTCGAGCGTCAGGCAAGCAGTGCGGTTGACGCTCGGCGACACGATGAAGGGGTTGATGCCGACCTCGTCGCCACCCCCACCGACGACGGTGATGGCGCCGACAGTGACATTGAGCAGTGGCCCGCCCGTGATGACGTTCTGCTGCTTGAGGCCGATTCGCAGCAGCGTGCCGTCAAAGTTCGCCTGGATCGGATTGCCGGTGAACGCCGGCGGCGCTCCGGCGTATGCGGCGGTCGTCACGACCGCCAGCAGCGCGCCGACGAGCGCGTTGAATAAGGTGCTTGCTCGGGCAAGCGAGCGCAAAAACATTGGCCTATCTCCCGGGTCTTATTGATTCGTCTGTTCGGGCTCGGCGCCCCATGCGCGGCAGACCGAGGCTCAACAACTATCTAAACAGCCCCGCTCCGTGAGCAGCAACGCCCGTAAGTACCAGCGGGCACACGCGTTGCGAGAAAGCGGCACTGTGCCCGCGGCCGTTGACAATCGTTGTGATGCGCGTCGCAATCGTCGCCATGCACCGCCTCACACCCGTGCTTTTGGCCTTGTTTTTGGCCGGCTGCACCACGAACGCAATACGCATCGAAGAGCTCGCTGCGACGTTGGGGATGTCACACAGCGTGGTCGAGGCGGGCGGCTTCCGCAGCCTCCTGTTCATGCGTGGCGTGCCGGCGTCCCAGGATGCGCGCCTGGCGATCTTCATCGAAGGCGACGGTGTTCCCTGGCGCGGCGGACGCGAGCCGAGCCTCGATCCGACGACGGGCGATCCGATCGCACTGAAGCTGCTCGCGCAGACGCCGTCGCCCACGGCTTATGTCACTCGACCTTGCTACAACGATGTGGGCGGCGCGCGTTGCACGCCCGAGCGTTGGACGATGGAGCGCTACTCGGACGAGATCGTGTCGAGCATGGCTGAAGCCGTGCGCACCGCCGCGTTGAAGGCGCAAGCGCGCAGCGTCGTGCTCGTCGGTTACAGCGGCGGCGGCGTCCTCGCCGTGTTGATAGCGGAACGACTCGACAACGTTGCAGCCGTCGTCACTGTCGGCGCCAATCTCGATACCGAGTCATGGACCGAGCATCACGGTTATCTGCCGCTGACGGGATCGCTGAATCCGGCTGCGAGCACGGCCGAGCATCGCTGGCCGGAGACTCATTTATATGGGGCGCGGGACGAGAACGTGCCGCCCGCGACGACCGAGGCCTACTTCAAGCGCTTTGCGAACGCGAAGCGGCAGATCGTCGCGACCAACGATCACGTGTGCTGCTGGGTCGAGCAATGGCCGGAGTTGTGGCAACAGCTCAGCGCTACTTCCTGGCGCTGAGCGCGGCGTCGGGGAAGTCCGAGAACACGCCGTCGATGCCGAGCGCATAGAACTGCTGGTACTCGAGCTTCGGGTCGTTGCGGTACTCGGGCGCGAGCGTCGCAGGCTCACTGCGGAATGTGTACGTGTGCACGCGCAGGCCCGCGGCATGCGCCTGTTCGATCAGCGTCGTCTGCAACAACTGCTGCGCGCCGACGTCGCGCATGATCTGCCGCTTCCACGGCCCAATCGCGTTCGCATACTTCGCCACCTCTTCCAGACTCTTTGGCGCCGCGCCGCCGCGCTTGTCGCTGTACTGCGGGATCTTCACGCCGATGACGCGCTTGCCCGCCGCCTCGTACTGCAATGCTCCGTCGTCGAGCAGTTGCACGAGCGGCAGCTTCGTCTTCGTGCGCAGGTACTGCAGGTTCGCGCTCTCGAACGACTGAATGAACACCGGACCGTCGGCGCGATCGAGCTTGCGCCTGCGCAAAGCGTCGAGCAGGCGCTCTTCGAGCGGCAGCCCGAGGTCGAGATGAAACGACGGATGCTTGGTCTCCGGATAAATGCCGATTGAGCGGCCGCGCCGCGCCGATTCGCGCTCAGCGAGGTCCAGGATCTCTTCGAACGTCGGAATCTCGTAGCGACCGTCGTGCTCCTTCGAGCGTGCCGGGTTCGCCTGCACGGCGCGCAGCTGCTTGATCTCCGCGAGCGTGAAATCGCTGGCGAAGAAGCCAGCCACCGATTTGCCATCGAGCAGCTTGGTGCTGCGGCGATTGGCAAACTCGGGACGCGACTTCACGTCGGTCGTATCGTCGAGCAGCGGCTCATGACGCGCGATCAAATGACCGTCGCGCGTGGCGACGAGATCCGGCTCGATGTAATCGGCGCCCTGCTCGATCGCCAGCGTGTACGAAGCGATGGTGTGCTCGGGCCGATAGCCCGAGGCGCCGCGATGCGCGATCACCAGCGGCGGCTTGCCGTCGAGCGTGTGCCAGTTGCTGGCAGCCTGCACGGGCGCTGCGGCCTCAACCCCGGAAATGCCGAGCGCGAGTGCCGCGAGCAGCGCAACGTATCGATGCATTGTTGGCCCTTCCGTGCATGACGCTCAGTCGACGAAGAAGTCCGGCAGGAAATCGCGATTGCCCGGCGTGACCGCGTAACGATCGAGATCTTTCACGCCCGCGCTCGCCAGCACTTCGTCGTCGATGAAGAAGTTGCCGGTGCACTGGCGCGCATCGCGCGTGAGGATCGTGTACGCAGCATCCGCCATGATGTCCGGCGTGCGACCGAGCTTGGGATTCGCCATCGGAATGACCTGCAGCGCCGCTGTCGCAATCACGGTGCGCGGCCACAAAGCATTCACGCCGATGCCTTCGTGGCGAAACTCTTCCGCCATGCCGAGCACGCACATGCTCATGCCGTATTTGGCCATGGTGTACGCCACATGCGGCGCGAACCACTTTGCCTTCATGCTGAGCGGCGGCGACAGATTCAAGATGTGCGGATTGCGTCCCGCCTTCGCCGACTGCTTGAGATACGGCAGGCAGGCCTGCGAGCAGACGAACGTACCGCGAACATTGACGCCGAACATCAGGTCGAAGCGCTTCATCGGCGTCTCGAGCGTGCCCGACAGCGAGATGGCGCTGGCGTTGTTCACGAGAATATCGATGCCGCCGAAATGCTCGGCGCATTGCTTCGCGGCCTCTGCGACCGCGTTCTCGTCGCGAATGTCCACTTGCATCGCCAGTGCTTTGCCACCCGCCTCCTCGATCTCGCGAGCGGCGGTGTGAATGGTGCCGGGCAGCTTCGGATGCGGCTGGTCGCTCTTCGCGGCGATCGCGACGTTGGCGCCGTCGCGCGCCGCGCGCGCGCCGATTGCCAGGCCGATGCCGCGCGATGCGCCGCTGATGAACAGGGTCTTGCCTTTGAGAGACATGGCGGCTCCGCGAGGAAGTGACGGGAGATGGAACGCTACTCTAGCTATGAAGCGCAGTCCACGCCGTTCGCAGGATCAGCAGGCTGACGATCACGATGAATGCCTGCCGCACGAACGCACTGCCGCCGCGCAACGCGAGCCGCGCGCCGATGGATGCGCCGACGATATTGCACACAGCCATCGCGGCTCCGATGGACCACAGCACCAGTCCGTGCGACGCAAAATACGAAAGAGCAGCTGCGTTGGTGGCGACGTTGATGGCACGCGCGGCCGCGCCGGCGTGGAGGAAGTCGTAACCGTAGCAACGCACGAAGACGAAAATCAGCAGGCTGCCGGTGCCCGGGCCGAAGAAACCGTCGTACAGACCGATGGCCGCGATCAAAGCCGCGCCGACGATGTGATGCGAGCCGGAGAAGGCGCGCGGCGCGTGCTCGCCGCCGAGGTCCTTGCGCCACACCACATAGATGAGCACCGCGAGCAGCATCACCGGAACGAGCGGGCGAAAGACCTCCGGTGCGACCACTCTGGCGAGCCACGCTCCGCCCACCGACATGACGAGCGCGACCAGCGCCATCGGCAACAACGCGCGCCAGGGAATGACGACCTTCTGCGCGTAGCGCGCCACCGCGCTGATAGTGCCGAACAGCCCGCCGAGCTTGCTCGTGCCGAGCAGCGTGGCGGGTGGCACGTTCGGGTACACCGCGAACAGGGCGGGAATCTGGATGAGCCCACCGCCGCCGACCATCGCATCGATGAGTCCGGCAGTGAACGCCGCAACGAGTACCAACAGCACATCGAACGACAACTCACCCACGCCTGAAGAATACCGTTATATGCTGTCGCCCCTCCAACAACGACTCGACCTGGGGAATCTCGATGCGCGCACTGCTCCACAGCTTGCTGCTCGGCTGTCTGCTGCTCACCGCCGGCCCGGCTCTCTCGCAGGACGTCTGGGATCAGGTCGAGCATCGCTACGCCGATTCGAACGGCGTCAAGATCCACTACGCGGTACTGGGCGAAGGCCCGCTGGTGGTGATGATCCACGGCTTTCCGGACTTCTGGTACACGTGGCGCCACCAGATGCGCGCGCTCGCGGACCACAAGTACCGCGTCGCCGCCGTCGATCTGCGCGGCTACGACCTGTCGGACAAGCCCAAGGGTGTCGAGAGCTACGCTGTGCCGCTGCTGGTCGGCGACATCGCTGCGGTCGTGAAGGCGGAGAAGCAGACCGACGCGATCATCGTGGGTCACGACTGGGGCGGCGCCGTCGCGTGGAACGTCGCGATGATGAAGCCCGAGATCACGCGGCTGCTGATCATCTGCAACCTGCCGCATCCGGCCGGCATCTCACGCGAGATCGCGACCAACCCGCAGCAGAAGAAGAACAGCGAGTACGCGTTCAATTTCCAGAAGCCCGACGCGCACAAGACACTCACCGCCGAGGGGCTCGCCCGCTGGGTGCGCGACCCGGCGGCGAAGGTCCGCTACGTCGAGGCGTTCAACAAGTCCGACTTCGAGAGCATGCTCAATTACTACAAGGCGAACTACCCGAAGCCCGATGCGCCGCCGCCGGCCGCGGACGTGCAGTTCCCGAAAGTGAAGGTCCCGGTGCTGATGTTCCACGGTCTCGACGACCAGGCGCTGCTGCCCGGCGCGCTCAACGGCACGTGGCAGTGGGTGGAGAAGGATCTGACGATCGTAACGGTGCCGGGGGCCGGCCACTTCGTGCAGCAGGACGCGCCGCAGATCGTCAGCGACACGATGGTCGACTGGCTGTCACGGCGACAGAAATAGCATGAAGAAAATTCTGCTCGGCCTCGCCGTGCTGGTCGTGGCTGCAGGCACCGCGGCGTTCGTGTATCGCAACGAGATCGGGATGATGATCGCGTTCGGTCGATTGAAGCCCACGATGGACTTCGCGGCAGCACCGGCGCCGCTTGTACCGGACTACGCTCAGCCGCAGAGCTGGGCCGCGCTGCCGGACCGCGAGGACGCGGCGGACGTCGTGCCGAACGGCGAGGTGCAGGACCATCAAGCGACTGCAGAAGTCGATGTCTTCTTCGTGCACCCGACGACCTTCTTCGGCACGGGCGGGTGGAACCAGTCGCTCGACGATACTTCGACGAATCAGCTGACCGACACGTTCGTGCTGCGCAGTCAGGCATCGGTGTTCAACAGCTGCTGCCGGATCTACGCGCCGCGCTATCGACAGGCGACGATCTACTCGTTCATGGACGGCTCGGGCAACGGCAAAGCCGCGCTGGCGCTCGCGTACGAAGACGTGGAGCGCGCGTTCGATTACTTCATCGAGCATTACAACCAGGGCCGGCCGTTCATCCTCGCCTCGCACAGCCAGGGCTCGGTGCACGTGCGTACGCTGCTGGAGACGCGCATCACCGGTACGCCGCTGCGGGAGCGGCTCGTCGCCGCCTATCCGATCGGCTTCAGCATCGATCGCGAACAAATGGCGCAGGCCGTGCCCGACGTGCCGGTGTGCGAGTCGGCGGACCAGATCGGTTGCGCAGTCAGCTGGAACTCGGTGGGACCGCACGCCTCGGCCTGGGGCGATCCGAGCAAGAACATCTGCGTGAACCCCCTGACGTGGCGCGTGGACGGCGCGGCTGCGCCAGCGTCATTGAACCTCGGCGCCGTCGCGTACCCGGGCACGTTCGAAGGCACGCTCGCGGACGTGAAGGGCGTGCCGCCAGAGTTCGTCGATGCCAAGCCGGTGCTCGAGCCGGGCGTCGCGGATGCGCAGTGCGTAGCAGGGATGCTGCTGGTGAAGGAGATTCATTCGAAGAACTACGCCGCGCGGCCGATGGGGAGAGACAACTATCACGTGTACGACTACAACCTGTTCCACATGAATCTGCGGAAGAACGTGGAGCAGAAAGTCGAGAAGTATCTGCAGAGTCGGGCTGAAGCCCGACCTACAGGGGAATGACCAGTTACTAGCCCAGGATCGCTTCACGCTTGTAGAGCCTGATCGCGATCCACACGAACAGCGCACCGAGCGCGAGCGTCGTGCCCGCCGAAATCAACGCGTGCAGCGGCGGAATCGCATCCCCACGCATCAAGCTCGTCGCGAGCAGATGCTGACTCAGGCTCGGGATCGTCATCAGCGTCGCAGTCGGCTTCGTACCGTTCACGACCGCGAACATGATCGGCGCGATCGGCAACAGCATCACCACTGATAACCACGATTGCGCCTCGCGGTTGCTGCGCGTGAACGACGCCACTGCCGTCATCAAGCCCGCGCCGAGCGGCACGAATGGCAGCATCACGGCGAAGATCGCCAGCACGACCCGCGGCCCGAAGTTCGCCGACATGCCGAGTGCTTCGAGCGGGATGAACTGCAGCACCATGCCGAACGCGGCGAGCGTCAACAGCAGCGAGATGGACATGAACGCGGACGTCGCGAGCATCTTGCCGACGATCAGCTCCGCGCGCCGCACCGGCAACGACAGCAGCGGCTCGAGCGAGCCGCGTTCGCGCTCACCCGCGGTCGTATCGATCGCCAGATAGAAGCCGCCGACCAGCATCGACATGAACGAGAAATACGTCATCATGCCGAGGATCAACAACGAGCGGCCCGCGGGTGTTGCGACATCCAGCGTGCGAACGTCGACGGGCCGGATCACTTCTGGACTGACGCCGCGCACCAGCAAGCGCAGCGCGGCGAGTTGACCGCCGTACGCTTCGAGCAACCGTCGCGCGCGTTCGGCGCTGCCGCCGGTCTGATTGTTGGAAGTGTCGACGACGAGATCGAGTGGCGCGGGCTCGCCCGCCCGCAGCCTCTCGCCGTACTCGGCGTCGATCAGCAATACCAGGTCTTCGCCGCCGCTGCGCACCGCGCTCATCGCTTCGTCCGGCGTCATCGCGAGAGTCTTGACCTCCGTGCCGTTCTCTTCGAGGAAGTGCACGAGGTTCGGCGCGTGCTCGATACCCGACACCGTCAAGCGCAGCGGCTTGTCCTGGCTCTCCACCACGCGTTTCGACGCCAGCGAAGTCGTCAGCCCGAAGATCACGGGCGCCAGCAGCACACCAAACAGGAATGCGGACAGAATCACGCGGCGATCGCGCAGGTTCTCCAACAACTCCTTGGCAAACACGATCCGGACGGCGCGCGTCATGCGGACACTCCGCCATCGGCCGCGCGCACGAACGCTTCTTCCAGATCCGCTGCACCGGTCGCCGCCAGGATCTCCGCGGGCGTGCCGCGAACGACGACGCGGCCGTGCGCAATGATCACGATGTCATCGCAAAGCGCAGCGACTTCCTGCATGACGTGACTGGAGAACAGCACGCAGCGACCGGACGTACGCAGCTGACGAATCAGCTCGCGCAGCATGCGCACTGCATTGACGTCGAGTCCGTTGGTCGGCTCGTCGAGAATGATCGTGCGCGGCTGATGCACGAGCGCCCGCGCGAGCGCGACCTTCAAGCGCTCGCCCTGCGAATAGCCCTTGGCTCTGCGGTTGGCAACGGCGCCCAGCCCGAGGCGCTCGATCAACTCGTCCGTCAGCCGGTCGAGCTCAGCGCCCTGCAAGCCGTGCAGCTTGCCGTAGTAGCGGATGTTTTCGCGGCCAGTGAGGTGTGCGTACAGGCCGCTCGCGTGCGGCAACACGCCGAGCGAGTTGCGGACTCGCAGCGGCGCTTCGACACAGTCGTGGCCATCGACGACGGCATGTCCCGCGTCCGGCCGCAGCACTGTGCTCAGGATGCGCAGCGTAGTCGACTTGCCCGCGCCGTTGTGACCGAGCAAGCCGGTGATGCGGCCGTCGTGCGCTTCGAAGGAGACGTCGTTCAACGCCTGCACCGCACCGAACTTCTTGCTCAGGCTCGCGACGCGGATCATGGCGCCGGCGCGGTCCGCGACAACAGGAAAGGTGTCGGGCGAATGTTGCGCACGCAACTGTCGTCGAGCGCAGCCGGCGAGCCCACCGCGATGAATTCGGCGGTCAGTCGCGGGATGCAGCCGGTCGCGAGCTGGCCGTGGCCCTGCCCAGCGGCGATCAGATGCTTGCCGTGGAGCAGGCCCTTCATGATCTCCACGGCGTAGTGGTCGGGCGTGACCGGGTCGTTGCCGCCGGAGAGGATCAACGTCGGCACGCTACTTTGCAGCGGTGCACTGAAGTCCGAATCGACCGGGCCTCGCGGCCACGCCTCGCAGACCGCACGCATGCCGCGCATGAACGCAGTGCCCAAGTACGTCTTCGCCAGTTGCTCTTCCGAAACGTTCTCTTGCTCCCAACGTGGCGCGTCCTCACTGCAAACGACGGCGAAGTGCATGCCCTCGGCGATCTGCTCCGCAACGTCGCTCTCGACCCGCAGATATTGCGCCGCCAGCGACTGCATCTCTCGCTGCGACTGCGCTTCGTGGATCAACAACGGCAGCGTCGCAACCGTTTCGTCGGCGTAGGTCAACAATCGAACAGCGGCGCCCAAGCGCGCAACATCGAGTGTCGTGTTCGTGAGCGTGCCCGTGAGCGGGTGCGGAATCGAGAGCGTCGCCGGCTCCTTGCGCAGCCGTTCCTGCAGCGCCACGAACTGCGCAGAGATATCGGGAAATTCGTGCGCACACGCCTCATCGCGGGTGCAGCGCTGCAGCGTGCTGTCGACCGCGCGCTGCGCCTCGATCGCAATGTCCGGCCCGAGCGCAACCGCAGCCGGCACGGCGCCATCGAGAATCGCCGTGCGGACGCGCTCCGGATAGCGACGCATGTAGTGCTGCGCGACGCGCGTGCCGTACGAGATCCCGTAGAGATTCAGCTTGCGATAGCCGAGCGCGGCGCGCACGTCGTCGAGATCGCGCACGGCGATGCTGGTCGTGTAGTAACGCGGGTCGCCGGGTAGAGACGTGAGGCACGCGCCCACGGCCGCCTGCAATTTTTGCGGGTCGAACGCGATGAACTCGGAGTCGTCCGGCAGCTCGCAATCCAGCCGGTTCGAGCGCCCGGTGCCGCGCTGGTCGACCAGCACCAGGTCGCGGTCGCGCCGGATGCGCGCGAACGCCGGCGCGACACTGAGGTAGAAATCACTGGCCGCCTGTCCGGGACCGCCGCTCAAGATGAACAGCGGATCGGCTGCGGGCTTCAGGCGAAGTGCCGGAATGACCGCGACGTGCAATTGCAATTCTTTACTCTCGGGGTCGTCGCGATTCTCGCGCACGACGTAGCGGCCGCACCGAGCTGCGACACTGCCGCCGGCCAGCGTGCTCTCCAGGCGGCAGTCGGCAAGGCGCAGCGGCTCGTCGGCGAATGCTGCACCGATTGCGCTGCAAAATATCCATGCCACCAGGCGAGGAACCTGTGCCCTCATGCGTTGTCCGGTTTTTTGTACTCGACCCGCGAATGGCGACAGTTTGATACATTCGCACGCCTGCCGGGGATCATCCATTGGAGTCATCAATGAGAATTCGAACACTGCTCACCGCCGCGCTGCTGGCAGCGCTGCCGCTCTCGGGTGCGCTGGCCAAAGATGCTGCATTGGCCAAGGCGGTTGCCGACACACACCGCTCGCCGAACATGGTGGAGCGCGACAAGTATCGCCATCCGCAGGAAGTGCTGGAATTCGCCGGCATCAAGCCGACCATGACCGTCGTCGAGATCGCCCCGGGCGGCGGCTACTGGACCGAGATTCTCGGCCCGTACCTGAAGGACAAGGGCACGTATTACATAGCGCTGGCGCCCCGCACGATGAGCGAGCGGGCGGCCAAGTCGGTCGACGACTGGACCAAGAAACTCGCCGCCAATCAGGCGCATTGGGGCAACGTGAAGATCGCCGAGTTCGGCAAGGACAGCTACGACATCGGGCAGGCCGGCACGGCCGACCTGGTGATCACGTCGCGCAACGTGCACAACTGGATGGGTGCCGGCTACTCGCAGGAGGCGTTCGGCGCTTTCTACAAGGCCCTGAAGCCCGGCGGCATCCTGAGCGTGGAAGAGCATCGCGCGCCGGCCGACAAGCCGCAGGATCCGAAAGCTGCCGATGGCTACGTACGCGAGGATCACACCATCGAGCTGGCGAAGAAGGCCGGCTTCGAGCTCGTCGACAAGTCGGAAGCCCTGGCCAACCCGAAGGACACGAAGGACTGGCCGAAGGGCGTGTGGACGCTGCCGCCGACGCTGCAGATGGGCGAGACCGACCGCGCCAAGTACGTGGCGATCGGCGAAGCCGACAACTTCCTGCTGAAGTTCCGGAAACCGAAATAAGGTCATTGCCGTGGACGAAGACGTCAAGCGCTGGCTGTACTGGGCGATTCCGATCGTCGTCGTGATCGGCGCGGGTGGCGCGCTGTATTACGCCCGCACGCACAATGTGCCGGCGCCTGCGCCGGCGGCGCAGACCCAGGCGCCGGCGATGGTCGAGCCGCCCGTTCAGCATCCGATCGAGCAAGTCGACGACCAGAAGCCGGTGCCCGCGCTGGCGGAGAGCGACGACGAAGTCCAGGACTCGCTGGTCGGCGCGCTCGGCCGCTCGATCGAGCAGGTGCTGGTGCCGAAAGACATCGTGCGTCACGTCGTCGTCACGGTCGACAATCTGCCGCGCAAGAAAACCGCGGTGCAGCTGTGGCCGGTCAAGCCGGTCGGCGGCGAGTTGGCCGTCGCACCGGGCGGCGAGCCGACGCTCAGTCCCGACAATGCCGCACGCTACGCGCCGTTCATCAACATCGTGAAAAACGCGGATGTTGCGCAGCTCGCGTCGACCTACCGGCATTTCTATCCGCTGTTCCAGCAGGCGTACGTCGACCTGGGTTATCCCGACGGCTACTTCAACGACCGCCTCGTCGAAGTGATCGATCATCTGCTCGCGACGCCGGACGTTGCCGGCCCGATCAAGCTGACGCAGCCCAGCGTGTTCTATCAGTACGCCGACCCGTCGATCGAGGAGCGCTCGACCGGTCAGAAGCTCATGATCCGTCTCGGCAGCCAGAATGCCGCGATCGTGAAAGACAAGTTGCGCGCATTGCGCAAAGAAGTCGTCAAACAGAAACAGTAGGTGTCTCGCAACGGAGAGCTTTCGGGGAGGTACCACCATGACGAAGATCGCACTGGCACTCGCGATCGTCGCGATCGGCGAGGGAGCAGTCACGCTGCATCTGGTCAATCAATTGCGCGAGGAGCGTGCGAGCGCGCAAACGCTGCAGGCTCGCGTCACCGAGCTGGAACGCCAAGCGCCGCCAGCGGCGGCCGGGGCGACGTTCATCGCCGTCCCCACGGGACCGGCGATCTCACCCTTTTCGGTCGTACAGAATCCAGCAGTAGAGAAGAAGGGCGGCGCATCTGCACCGTCGAAGGCGATCGCGGGCGTCATCGTAGCTGGCAACCCGGTAGCGGGCAGCACGATCAGGCCCGCACCGGCACCTGACCCGGAGCAGATTCGGGAGCAGATGAAGGCGAGCATGGAACGTCAGCAAGCGCTGCTGCGCGATCCCGAATATCGCGAAGCGATGCTGGCGCAGCAGAAGATGGGAATCAGGCAATCCAATCCGAACCTGCGACGCGATCTCGACCTGACTTCCGAACAAGCCGACCGCTTGTTCAACACGCTGGCGGAACAGCAGCTGCGCACGATGGAGAGCTCGAACGCGGGACCGATGATGTGGGGCGAGCAGCCCGATCCGGCCAAGATGCAGGAATTCCAGCGTAAGCTCACGGAGCAGCAGCGCGCCAACGACGCAGAGGTCAAGCGCGTGCTCGGCGATGCCAAGTACCGCGAATGGCAGGAGTATCAGGCTTTGAGCGGCGTGCGCTGGGAAGCGGACCGCGTGCGCAGCTCGCTCGCCAATGCCGGCGTGCCGCTCGACGAGAATCTGGCGAAGCCGCTGCTCAAGACCTTGCAGGAACAGCAGCAGAAGATGCTGCAGCAGATGGCAGCGCCCGGCTCGCGCGGCTCGCTGGCGGCGACGAATTTCTTCGCCCCCGGCGCTGGCGTAAGCGCCGTGATGACCAGCGACAATCAGCCAGTCAACGTCGTCGAGATGCAGGAGAAGTCACTCGAGTTCAGGGCGCAGCATCAGAAGCGTCAACGCGAAGCGCTCGCAAGCGTGCTCACGCCCGAACAGCTCAAGGTCGTCGAAGACGAGCACAACTCCGAGCTGCAGATGCAGCGCGCACAGATACGCATGATGCGGGCACAGCAGGAGGCGGGGCTGCTGGATCAGGCGACGAACGGCGTCGGCTACATCCAGGAAGGATGGAGTCCTGCACCGTCGGCCTCCGACTGAATGAGCTCGCGCGCGCAGATCGCGATCTTCATTGCACTCATCGGCGCGATAGCAGGCGCGGTCGCTGACGAGCCTGCGAAGGCGCCGCGCGCGCCCGACGCAATCCTCAACCAGTACTGCAATGTCTGTCACCTGACCGGCTGGAACGGCGCGCCGCTGAGCGGCGACGCCAACGACTGGCAACCGCGTCTGTCGACCGGCTTCGATGCTCTATTCAAGAACGCCAAGCAAGGCATCAACAACATGCCGCCGCTGGGGACGTGCCAGGATTGCACCGACGCAGAGCTGGAGGCGGCGATTCGCAAGATGCTGCCTTGATGGGGAGGCTGCGTGCCAAGAACGATCGCTGTTTTCGTCGCCCTGCTGCTCGGTGCGACAACTTCATCTGCCGCCGAGCCGCAACGCGGGCAATGGCCGTACTACGGCGGTGACGCCGGCAGCGCGAAGTACTCTTCGCTCGCACAGATCGACGCGAGCAACGTCGGCTCGTTGCAGGTCGCGTGGACCTGGAACAGTCCCGACGATGCGCTGGTCGGTGCCACCACTCGCGAGCGTCCGGGCTATTTCAAGCCGACGCCGATCATGATCGCCGGCGTGCTCTACACGAGCACGGCCTTCAGTCAGGTCGCCGCGATCGACGCCGGCACCGGCACGACGCGCTGGGTTTTCGATCCGCACGCGTACTCGGTCGGGCGCCGGCCGGCGAACTCCGGCTGGCAGCATCGTGGCGTCACGTACTGGACCGGCAAAGTCGGCGGCCGCACCGAGCAGCGCATCCTGATTGCAACGGGCATCGGTGAGTTGCTTGCGATCGATGCGCGCACGGGTCAGCCGATCGCATCGTTCGGCAAGGACGGTCGCGTCGATCTGCAAGCCGCGCTCATTCGCAAAGAAGAGGATCGACGCTTCGTCGGCTTCAACGCGCCGCCGATGATCGTCGGCAACTCCGTCGTGGTCGGCTGCACGGTCTTCGATCGTCCGACTGCACCGGAGATGCCCGCGGGCCACGTGCAAGCGTTCGACGTCGTGACCGGCGCGCCGAAGTGGATCTTCCACACCGTGCCGCAGGGGACCGAGCGCGGCGTCGAGACGTGGGAGAACGAGTCGTGGAAATACTCCGGCAACACCAACGCCTGGCCGCCGTTCAGCGCCGATCCCGAGCTCGGCCTGGTGTTCATTCCAGTCGGCACGCCGACCAACGACTACTTCGGCGGCGATCGCAAGGGCAATAACCTTTACGCCGAGAGCTTGCTTGCGGTCGCGGCGGACAGCGGCAAGCTGGTGTGGCATTTCCAGGGCGTGCACCACGGCTTGTGGGATTACGACTTTCCTGCCGCGCCGACGCTCGTCGACATCACAGTCGACGGCCGGCGCATCAAGGCTGTTGCGCAGGTCAGCAAGCAAGGTTTCACGTACGTGTTCGAGCGCGCGACCGGCAAGCCGGTGTGGCCGATCGAAGAGCGTCCCGTGGCGCAATCGACGGTGCCGGGCGAGAAGACAGCGGCGACGCAGCCATTTCCGACCAAACCGCCGCCGTTCGCGCGGCAAGGTCTCACGACCGACGATCTGATCGACTTCACCCCGGAGCTGCGCGCCGAAGCGCTGCAGATCGTCGCCGACTACACGCTCGGCCCGCTGTTCACGCCGCCGAGCGTCGTCGGTGAGAATGGCAAGAAGGGCGTGCTGCAGATGCCGAGCGCTGCGGGCGGAGCAAATTGGGGCGGCGCGGGCTTCGATCCCGAAACGGGCTATCTGTTCGTGCAGTCGGCGAACATCGTCTCGCTCGCTGCCGTTGTGAAAGGCGATGGGTCGCAGAAGTCCGCATACGCGATTCGCGGTGCCGCCGGACCGCCGGGGCCGCGCGGACTGCCGCTGATCAAGCCGCCCTACGGCGTCGTCACCGCCATCGATCTCAACAAGGGCGAGATCGCGTGGCAGGTCGCGCACGGCGATGGTCCGCGCAATCATCCAGCGTTGCAGGGATTGAACCTGCCGCAGCTCGGCGCGTCGAGCCACTCATTCCTGTCGAGCGGTGGACCGCTCGTGACCAAGACGTTGCTGTTCCTGAACCAAGTGCAGACTCAGCCGGACCTGTCGCTGTCGCAGACGGAGCTGTTCATGCGCGCGTTCGACAAGAAAACCGGCGCCGTGGTGTGGGAACATCGCATGACGGAGCCGCCGTTCGGCACGCCGATGACGTATCTGCATGACGGGCGTCAGTATCTGGTCGTTGCGACCGGCGGCGCTGGCACACCGGGCCGACTGGTAGCCTTCGCGCTGCCGGACCGCAAGAACTGAGGAGCCAACCATGCGCCTGCTGTCTTGTTTAGCGATGCTCACACTGTGCGCATGCGGCGGCTCACAAGCACCGTCGCAGCCGGCCGCGGCCGCGCAACCTGCGGCGGCTGATGCGAATCAGCGCGACGAGCCCGGCAATCCCGCATTCATCGGCCGCGTGTGGCGCGCGACGGGGCGCGGCGTGCCATTGGGTTCGATCATGGTGTTCCTGCCCGATCGCACGCTGCTGATGGATTCGTGCTTCGAAACCTATCGCGTGACGAAGTGGGGCGTGGCGGGCGATCGCATCCGCTGGCTCGAGGACCGGATTCCGATCGAGGCGGAAGTGGTCACGCCGAGCAAGGATGAGTTGATCCTGCGAATCGCAGGCCTGGATCGCGAGCAGACCTATATCGCGATCACCGACGCCTACACTTGCCCGGACATGCCGCGCTGAGCGCTAGTGCTGGCCGCGCCTCGGAGCGTGGCCGTGCGCAATGCCACCCTGCTGCCCACCCGAGCCGTTCCAGCGTCGACGACGCCGGTTGCTGTTCTTTGCGTGAGGATGCTTGGGCTGCGACTGCTTGGCATGCTGCTTCGGCTGCGCATGCCTCGGTTGCGCGTGCTGCGCAGGAGCTGCAGCCCGCTGCGGCTGCGGCTGCGACCTCGGGAAGTGCGGCAGCGGCAGCTGCGGAATCTGCTTGCGCAGCACCTTCTCGATGTCCTTCATCAGCCCGATCTCGTCCGGTGCGACGAGCGATACGGCGATGCCCGTAGCGCCGGCGCGGCCGGTGCGTCCGATGCGATGCACGTAGTCCTCGGGCACATTCGGCAGCTCGTAGTTGACGACGTGCGGCAGCTCTTTGATGTCGAGCCCGCGTGAGGCGACCTCGGTTGCGACCAGCGCACGCACGTCGAAGTTTTTGAAGCCCGCAAGCGCCTGCGTGCGCGCCGCCTGGCTCTTGTTGCCGTGAATCGCAGCGGCCTGGATACCGTCATCCTGCAACTGCTTCGTCAGTCGATTGGCACCGTGCTTCGTGCGCGTAAACACCAGCACCTGCGACCAGTCGCCGTCGTGAATCAGGTGCGACAGCAAGGCGCGCTTCTGGTCCTTCGCGACCAGGTAGGCGCGTTGCTCGACCGAATCGACCGCAGCGTTGCGACGAGCGACTTCGATTTCCACCGGCTGATGCAGAATGCTCTGCGCCAGCCGCCGGATGTCGTCGGTGTACGTCGCCGAGAACAGCAGGTTCTGCCGCTGCCGCGGCAGCAGCTTGATCACGCGGCGGATGTCCGCGATGAATCCCATGTCGAGCATGCGGTCCGCTTCGTCGAGCACGAGGATCTGCACCTGCGAGAGATCCACGGTGCGCTGCTGTGCGTGATCGAGCAAACGACCCGGCGTCGCGACCAGGATGTCGGTCCCGCGACGCAGACCGTCGATCTGCGGGTTGATGCCAACGCCGCCGAAGATGACTTGCGTGCGCAGTCGCAGGTACTTGCCGTATGCGCGCACGCTTTCGTTGACCTGCGCTGCAAGCTCGCGTGTCGGTACGAGCACCAGAGCGCGAGGCGCTTTGGGCGGATGAGCGTTACCGTGCAGGCGCTGCAGGATCGGCAACGTGAAGCCGGCAGTCTTGCCGGTACCAGTCTGTGCGCCGGCCAGAATGTCCCGGCCCGCGAGAATTTCAGGGATGACGCGCGTCTGCACGGGGGTCGGTTCGGCATAGCCGCGATCCGCGAGCGCACGCGTGAGTTCGGGCATCAGCCCGAGAGCAACAAAAGGCATTGATTTAAGTCCTCTACCAGCCCGCATGCGACGTTGGTCGCAGGTCCAGTCGAGGCGGAGATGAGTTCGAGGTGGGAAAACCGCGAGTAAGTGAACGAGCTGACCGGACGGCAGCTTGCTTAGCGGGCGGCACTGTACAGGCAAACGCGCGCCACCACAAATCTTTGCGCTGGAAATCGCTACATTAGGCGGGATCGACAACGACGGGGGATTGCTCATGCGACGCGTTCTGCAGTGGGGAGTCTTGGCCTGTGTGGCGGGTGTACTGGCCGCGTGTGCCGGCAGTCAAAACTCATTTACAACCACACCTTCGGGCTCACGGTTCGACGCCGGCGCGGAGATCAAGGTGCTGTCGAACCGCGCCGATCTCGTCAGTGGCGGCGACGCTCTCGTCGAAGTCTTGCTACCCACAGGCACCACGGTCGACAGACTGCGTGTGGACGTGGACGGTCGCGATATCAGCAGTTCCTTCAAACAGCATGACGATGGGCGTGTCGTCGGGCTGATCACAGGTATGAAGGACGGAGCGAACGTCGTCACCGCGCGGGCTGGCCGCCAAGGCGCGCGACTCACGATCACGAACTATCCCATCGGCGGCCCGATCTTCTCCGGTCCGCAAGTACAGCCGTGGGTGTGCGCGACGCCGAGTGCGCAGGACGCAACCAGCACCACGCCCGCGACGAATGCGAGTGGGTTGAGCAGTGCAGCCACCGACGCTCAGTGCAACATCCCGAGCGAGGATCATCTGCTCTATCGCACGACCGAGCAGTGCTCACAGCGCAGCAGCGGCCCGCCGTGCTTCAAACCGTACGATCCGAATGCGGCGGCGCCTGCCGATCTCGCCGAGACGACCAACGATCAGGGCGTGAAGGTGAAGTACATCGTGCGCGTCGAGCGCGGCGTAATGAATCGCGGGATCTACGACCTCGCAGTGCTGTTCGATCCGAGCAATGCGGCCGCAGACGGCGGCTTGGCTGCCTGGAATCGCAAGCTCCTGTGGTCGTTCGGTGGCGGCAGCGGTACGCCATTCAAGCAGTTCGCGCCCAACAGCACGTGGCAGATCGACTATGCCCTGGCTCGCGGCTATCTGGTCGCGGTGAGCGCACACACCGATCAGCAGCTCAACTCGAACCACGCCGTCGCAGCCGAGACCGTGTTGATGGGCAAAGAGCACATCATCGAGCGCTACGGCGAGATCAAGTACACGATCGGCACCGGCTGCTCTGGCGGCTCGATCATGCAACTGCAGTTGGCGTCCCGCTACCCTGGGTTGCTCGACGGCATTCAGCCCTCATGCACGTACCCGGATTCGTACTCCACGGGCCTGGAGGTCGGTGACTGCGTGATGCTCGACGCCTACTTCGCATCACCGCAATTCGCAGCGCTGACCAAGGAGCTGACGCCGGCGCAGCTCGCGGCCAAGAAAGCTGCGATCGCCGGTCACATGGATGAGAAGGCGTGCCGCGCATGGGCGATGTCGTACGGCCCTTCGAACAATCCCGGCGTGTACACGCACCCGCGCACGAACAAGCCGACCAACAATTGCTCGCTGCTCGACAGCCAGGTCTACGACGCCGCGAAGAATCCCAAGGGCGTGCGTTGCACGATTCCCGAGTACGCGATCGCGACCTGGGGTGCGCAGCCCGGGACCGGCTTTGCCCGGCGCATCGACGATAACTTGGGGCTTCAGTACGGACTGAAGGCGCTCGCCGCCGGCCAGATCGGCGCCGAGGAATTCGTAGCGCTGAACGAGAAAATCGGCGGCCGCGACATCGACATGAATCCGACCGCTGCGCGCATGGTTGCCGACTCCGAAGCGCTGCGCATCGCGTATCAGGACGGCATCATCGGCGACGCAGAGCAGTGGGCGAAAGTGCCGATCATCGACTGGCGCGGCAACGACAACTCCAACATCCACATGAACTGGCGCGCGTTCGCCGTGCGCGACCGTCTCGATCGCGTCAACGGCGGTCACGGCAATCAGGTGATCTGGCGCTATGGCCCGGGATTGTTGCCGCCGCCGCAGTTGATGGTCGATTCGCTGGTGACGATCGACAAGTGGGTCGCCGCGATCAAAGCGGATACGAGCAACGCGCCGCTCGAGCAGAAAGTCGTGAAGCACAAGCCCGCTGAGGCGTTCGACTTCTGCTACATCGGCAACGACTACACGACCAAGGTGACCGACTGGGCCAAGTGCGACGCCGATCCGGTGCTGAAGTACTTCGCGTCGCCGCGCCAGGTCGCCGGCGGTCCGCTCGCGGAGGACGTACTCAAGTGCCAGCTCAAGCCGCTGAAGCGGAGTGATTACACGACGACGTTCAGCGACGAGCAGTGGGCGAGATTGAGCAAGGTGTTCGCCGGCGGCGTGTGTGATTGGAGCAAGCCAGGTGTGGCGATGCAGAGATCGAAGCCGTGGAGGACGTTTGCGAACGGGCCGGGTGGTGTGCCGATGGCGGCACCGCCGCGGTCGAAGCAAATATAGGACTCAGGCTTCAGCCTGACTCTTCATGTGCTGCGCCGTCAGCAGCACTCTGAGCTTCGTCAGCAAGTCCGCTTCCCGATACGGCTTTGACAGTACATCCGCGCCCTTCTCCGGCGCCGTGTATGAAGCGGTGTAGCCAGTCGCGTACAGCACCGGCAGCTGCGGCCGCCTCTCGCGGGCGCGGCGGCCCAGCTCGAAGCCGTTCATCCCCGGCATCACGATATCCGTGAACAACAAGTCGATGTCGGGCTGGCGATCGACGATGTCGAGCGCGTGCGAGCCGTTGTCCGCTTCGATCACCGTGAATTGCAGCTCCTTGAGCATCGCAGCCGTCACAGCCCGCACACCGGCGTCGTCCTCGACGAGCAGGATCGTGCGATCGCGCCCGGAGATCGCTGCTGCCTCCGTGTCGCTCGCCACATCCGCAGGCAGCTGAACCAACACTTCGCTCCGCGGCAGATACAGCTTCACGCGCGTGCCGCGATTCGGCGCGCTCTCGATCTTGACGTGCCCGCCAGACTGCTTGACGAAGCCGTACACCATGCTCAGTCCGAGGCCGGTGCCGTGGCCAAGATTCTTGGTCGTGAAGAACGGTTCGACCGCGCGCTCCAGCACCTCGGCCGTCATACCGACACCGGTATCGGTTACCGACAACAGCACGAAATCCCCGGCTGGAACTTCTGCATCCTCGCCGTGCGCGCTGACGTTGCTCGTCTCGATCGTCAGCGTGCCGCCTTCGGTCATCGCGTCGCGGGCATTCACCGCGAGATTGATCAGCGAAGATTCGACCTGCGCGGGATCCGCGAGCACCGGCCACAAATTCGGCTCGCCTTTGATGTCGATGCAGATGCGCTCGCCGAGGGTGCGGCCGAGCAGCTTCGCGACGTTGCGGCACATCTGACCGAGATGCACCGGGCTCGGCTGCAACGGCTGTCGTCGCGCGAATGCGAGCAGTCGACGCGTCAGCTCCGCGCAGCTGAGCGCGCCGGTGAGCGCCATCTCCGCACGACCGAAGTTACGTCCCGTGCCACGCAATGCGCGCGCGAGTGCGTCGAGATTGCCGATCACGACCGTCAGCATGTTGTTGAAGTCGTGCGCGATGCCGCCGGTCAACTGACCGACCGCTTCCATCTTCTGCGCCTGGAACAGCTGCTGCTCGATCTGCCGGCGATCGGTGATGTCGAGGCAACTGCCGAAGATTTCCTGCGGGCGCCCGTCGTGATCGCGGATCAGCACCGCGCGATCGAGGAACCAGCGCTGCGAGCCGTCGGCGCAAATCCAACGGTACTCGACGGACATGCCACCGCTCGCCGGCAGGGTGGCGACATCCGTGAGCACCCGCTCGCGGTCCTCGGGATGAATGCGCTCGGGCCACAGGTCCGGATCTTCGACGAAGCGCGCGGCCGGAAAGCCGATCGCCTGCGCGGTGCCTTCGCTGACGAAGCGCGGCCCGGAGAAGCGCCCTTTCAGTCGTGCGCTGTACAACACGATCGGCAGCGAGCGCACGATGGCTGTCTGGCGCTCCTCGATCTGCCGCAGCTGCCGCTCGGTGTCGAGCTTCTCCTGGCGGATGCGCAGGTTCTCTTCCTGCAGCATGCGCTCGAGCTGCGCCTGGCGCCGCACTTCCTCGCTCTTGAGATACAGATCGACCAGCACCGAGATCTTCGAGCGCAGGATCACCGGATCGACCGGCTTGAAAACGTAATCGACCGCGCCCATCGCGTAGGCGCGCGCGATGTGCTCGTCGTCCTTGTCGATGGCGCTGACGAAGATGATCGGGATGTGCCGCGAGCGCTCGCGACGGCGGATCAGCTCTGCGGTCGCGTAACCGTCGATGCCGGGCATGTTCGCGTCGAGCAGGATGACGGCGCATTCCTCGCGCAGCAGGAAGCGCAGCGCGTCCTCGCCCGAGGAAGCCTCGACGATCCGCTGCTCGAGCTCCGCCAGCACGTGCGACAGCGCGAAGCGATTGTCGGGCTCGTCGTCGACGATCAGGATGGTGGCTTGGGCCGCGTCGGCGCTCATGCTCAGCTCCGCAGCATCACGCGCGCCCGAGCCAGACGCGCATCATCGACACCAGCTGATCGGTGTCGACGGGCTTCGAGATGTATTCCGAAGCGCCGGCGGCGATGCACTTCTCGCGGTCGCCTTTCATCGCCTTCGCAGTGATCGCGATGATCGGTAGCTTGCGGAAACGCTCGACGCGGCGAATCTGACGCATCGTCTCGTAGCCGTCCATGTCGGGCATCATCACGTCCATCAGCACCATGTCGACGTCGTCCACCGCTTCCAGCTGCTCGATACCCTGACGGCCGCTCTCCGCATGCACGACCTGCACCTGGTGCTGCTCCAGCACGCCCGTGAGCGAGAAGATGTTGCGGATGTCGTCGTCGACGATCAGTACGCGCCGTCCGGCGAGCCCGGCTTCGCGACGCCGTGCGCGATCGATGATGCGGCGCTTGTCGTCCGCCATGCCCGCGACCTGCCGGTGCATGAACAGCGCCGTCTCGTCGAACAATTGCTGATGCGACTCGGGCCCCTTGAGGATGAACGACTCCACCAGGTTGCGCAGCTTCGCCTCGTCCGCGGGACTCACGTCCTTGGCGGTGTGCACGATGATCGGCAGCCGGTCCGAGCTGTCGCGACGAATCATCTCGACCAGGTACAGACCGTCGATGTCCGGCAGCACCAGATCGAGCACTGCGCAATCGAACCGACGTTGGCGCAATGCTTCCAGAGCTTCCGTACCGGTGCGTACTTGCGTGACCGCTACGTCGCCGTTGCCGATGGTCTCGACGATCTGACCACGCTGCAGGTCGTCGTCTTCCACGAGCAGCAGCTCCTTGACGGGCCGCGCGATGAATTCCTCGGTGCGTGCGAGCGCCTGCTGCAGCGTCGCGTGGTCCACCGGCTTTTCGAGGACCGAGAACGCGCCCATCTGCAGGCCGCGCTCGCGCGGATCCTCGACCGAGATGATGTGGATCGGGATATGACGCGTATCGGGACTGCGCTTGAGAATGTCGAGCAAGCGCCAGCCGTCCATGTCCGGCAGATTGATGTCCAGCGTGATCAACGCAGGATTGAAGCGCCGCACGAGCGGCAACGCGCCGCTGCCGGTCGCGGACACTACGGCCTTGAAGCCGCGGTCGTGCGCGAGATCGAGCAGGATGCGCCCGAACTTCACGTCGTCTTCGATGATCAGCAGCACGCTCTCGCCGGCCTGGATGTTCTGACGGTCGTCAGTCAACTCTGACGGCACCAGGAGCGGCGTCGACTCGCGGCCGACGACGACCTGCCCGCCTTGCGGTCCGGTCAGCAACGGACGCGGAGTATGCGCAGGCACATGCGCGCCAAAGTCGTAAGCGACCGGCAGATACAAGGTGAAGCGACTGCCCTTGCCCGGCGTGCTCTCGACCGCGATCTCGCCGCCGAGCAGGCGACAGATCTCGCGGCTGATCGACAGGCCGAGACCGGTGCCGCCGTACTTGCGGCTCGTGGTGCCGTCGGCCTGTTGGAACGCTTCGAAGATGACGCGCAGCTTGTCGCCGGGAATACCGATACCGGTGTCAGTCACCGAGTAGGCGACCACAGCCGGCGCGGCGTTGAGAGCGGCGTTCGCCGGATTCCAGCCGCCGCGCGCGCGCTGGATCGCCAGCTCCACGCCGCCCTCGTGCGTGAACTTGAAGGCGTTCGACAGCAGGTTCTTCAGAATCTGCTGCAGTCGTTTTTCGTCGGTGATCGTCGCATGCGGCAGCTGCGGATCGAGCCGGATCGACAGGCTCAGGTTCTTGTCGCTCGCGATCTGCTCGAAGCCGCGCTGCAGGTTGTCGGCGATCTCGGCGAACTGCACCGTGCCGACGTCCAGCGTGACCATGCCGGACTCGATCTTCGACAGGTCGAGGATGTCGTTGATCAACGCCAGCAGCTCGCTGCCGGCGCGATGGATCGTCTGCGCGAAGTCGATCTGCTTGCCGGTCAGGTTCGAGTCGTGGTTGTCCGCCAGGAGCTTGGAGAGAATCAGCAGGCTGTTGAGCGGCGTGCGCAGCTCGTGCGACATGTTCGCCAGGAACTCGGACTTGTACTTCGAGATCAGCGCCAGCTGCTCGGCCTTCTCTTCCAGCAGCTTCTTGGCGCGCTCCACTTCCTGGTTCTTCGCTTCGACCTGCTTGTTCTGCCACGACAGCAGGTTCGCCTTTTCCTCCAGCTCCTCGTTCTTGGCGCGCAACTGTTCCTGCTGAGTGCGCAACAGATCTTCCGAGCGCTGCAGCGTCGTCGCCTGTTGCTCGAGTCGATCGTTGGTTTTCTTCAGCTCGCCCTGCTGGCTCTGCAGCTCCGCGGTCAGCAGCTGCGACTGTGCGAGCAGCGCCTCGGTCTGCATGTTGGCCGCGAGCGTGTTGAGCACGATGCCGATGCTCTCCATCAGCTGGTCGAGGAACAGCGTGTGAACTGGACTGAAGCGCTCGAACGACGCGAGCTCCAGCACTGCCTTCACTTCGCCTTCGAACAGCGCGGGCAGGACGATGATGTTCGAGGCCCGTGCTTCGCCGAGGCCGGAGCTGATGCGCATGTATTCATGCGGAGCGTCAGTTAGCTGCGTGACGCGCTTGTCAGCCGCGCACTGACCGATGAGCCCGTCGCCGAGCCGCAGACGCTGCGGCGGCCGGCGCCGATTTGGCGCGGCATAGCTGGCGGCCAGCTCCAGGACGTTCTCGCCATCCTGCTGACGCGTCACGTAGAACAGCGCCTGGTGTGCGTTCACCAGCGGCACCAGCTGCGACAGGATCAGGTTCGAGACGTGACGGATGTTGCGCTGGCCCTGCAGCAGGCGATTGAAGAACGCGATGTTGGTCTTGAGCCAGTCCTGCTCGTTGTTCTTCTGCGTCGTGTCCTTGAGGTTGCGGATCATCTCGTTGATGTTGTCCTTGAGCGCGGC
>Ga0075431_100000910_pt1 | contig 26076 bp, 29 predicted proteins | sample RhiMetdeltSRZDD5_FD_75297 | JGI IMG/M metagenome (GOLD analysis project Ga0075431, IMG submission 75297) | Populus rhizosphere microbial communities from Tennessee, USA - Rhizosphere MetaG P. deltoides SRZDD5 | ecosystem: Host-associated > Plants > Roots > Rhizosphere > Soil | place: USA... | reverse complement strand
CCTCCAGGATGCGCGCGCCGGATGCCCCGGCGTTATGACGGGCGTCATGGCCTGGACAGAAGGCAGGCGCAGGGCGAGCGCCTCGGCCTCGACTAGCGGGACGTCTCCAGGCTCATCCGATCGGAGGTCCAGGGCGGGTCGAAGGTGATCGTCACGTCGACGTCCTCCACGCCCGGGATCGCCCGCACCGCCCGCCGCACCCACTCGAGCATGACGTCGTGGATCGGGCAGCCCGGGGTGGTCAAGGTCATGGTGATGCCGACCCGCCCGTCCGCGATGTCGATGGCGTAGACCAGGCCCAGGGCGATCACGGAGAGACCGAGCTCCGGGTCGTATACGCCGTCCAGCGCGCGGCGCACGTCCGCGGGCGTCACGAAAGGGCGCTCCGCGAAGCTGCTCATGGCACGCGGATCCCGGCCGGGGCCGCGACGCGCTCGACGCGGGCGGACGCGATCAGGTGCCGGAGCACGCGGGCGAGCGCCGCCGCGAAGGCGAGAGCGCCCAGCGCCAGCACCACGCCCGCGCCGCGGATCCACGCCGTCTCGCCCAGGGCGACCGTCGTCGCCAGCAACACCGTGCCCGTCGTGAGGAGGGCGTGGGCCAGCGCCTCGAGAGGCGGAGACGAGAGCTGGGCCATGGTCGGCACCGGCGCCCGGCCTACCCGGGGGCCGTAGACGCGGTACCAAACGAGGAAGGGCACGATCTTCAGCATCATTCCCGCGATGGTGAGCGAGATCCACCCGCCCAGGGCCAGGACCGCGTACGCGAGGGCCACGCGCGGGCCCGACAGGAGATCGAGGGCGAGGCCGAGCCCGGTTCCGGTTGCCGGGAGGAGGAACGCAGCGCCGGTAAGGGTGAAGCGGAGGCCCCAGTCCAGGGCCGGGCGCTTGCGTCGCCGCGTCATGTCGATCACCGAGCCGGCATGCGCCGCCGTGGCCACGACCACCGCCAGCGCCCCTGGGAGGATCAGGCCCGGCACGGCGACGAGCCCCGCGAGGAGGATGGGCACGCCCACGGCCACGCCCCAGAGCTGTACCCGTCCGAGCCACGCCGCGGGCTCGGGCGAGAGAAGAAACAGCGGATACACGCGTGCCATCACGCCGAAGACCATGGGCGTCACCCAGCCGAGGAGGGCCAGGTGCACGTGGGCGTGGAGCGTGGGAAGCAAGCTGCCGGGCAGGAACGGCCGGACGCGGTTGGCGGCCAGGGCGAGCCCGAAGAGCGCGGTGAGGGCGAGCCCGGCATAGCCCAGGAGCATCGCGCGAGCGGTGAACGTCCACTGCCGGAAGCCGCGGAGGCTCATCGCCAGGTTGAGGAGATGCAGCGTGATCCCGGTCGCGAGCAGCGCCGCGGCGGCCACCAGTCCGGGCCAGGTCGCCAGGTGGAAATGCGCGACCATGCCCGCAATGCTCGCGGCGAGGATCCAGAACTGCCACCGCGCCAGCCGCTCGCTCCATACCGGACGTCCCAGCACGATCGGCAGGATCTGATAGCTCGCCCCCAAGATGGACAGGGTGATCCAGCCGAGCGTCGCGAGATGGGTGAGGGCGAGCAGGCGCGGGTGATAGTAGTGGCCTGACAGCTCGGGCGCCACCCACGCCACCGCGAGCGCAGCGAGGACATAGGCCGCCGCCGCCGCCGCCAGGAAGCGCAGAGGGAGAACCGGCGAGGGCCCCGCGCCCGGCCGGGGGCGCAGCGGCATGCTCATCGCGATTCGCCACGGCGGATGCGGATGCGCACCAGCCCCGGCTCCGGCTCGTCTGTCTCGTGGACGAAGCCGCGCTCCTCGAGCTGGGGATAGAGAAACGTGGGCCGCCGATCGTGGCGCACCTCGAGCTCGGCCCCTGGGGTCAGCCATTCGATCACCTGGAGCACCCGCACCATCGGCTCCGGCGGCTCGAGGCCGCGGACGTCGAGCACTGAGCGGTCGCCCCTCCCGTCGCCGACCGGTGGCGTCGGGGCGTTACCGGTCGCCGGCGCCGCGCCGCGATAGAACCATATCGACCAGTCGTCCGCTGCGCGGCGCTCGGTCCAGTGCGCGAACCCGCGCTTGCCGAGGACGTCGTAGAGGGGGACCGGCTCGAACGGCGCGCGCACGACCAGGACGGCGCCGATGCCCAGCGACCGGACCGCGGTCATGATGCGGACGAAGGGCTCCCCGCCGCGCGCGATGTCCGCGCGTACGTCCAGGTGCACCTGTCGCGCCTCCGGCACGTCGCGGAGCGCGGCGGGCCGCTCGCGCCGCCGGGACAGCGCGTCGAGCAGGGCATCGAGCGGTACCCCCGCCGCCCCCGCTGCCTCGCCCAGGGTGAGGTGCGCCCCGCAGCAGTGGTTGATGCCCATGTCCGCCATCACCTCGCGGGCGCCGGGATCGTCGCGCACGACCTCGCCCACGGTCCGCTGGAACTGGTCGAGGAGTGGCTTCGGGTTGTGATCCATGATCGTCCTCCTTCCCTTCGCACGATAACGGCGGAGGTGGAGGGCGAGGTATGACCTCGGTCATACGACGTCGGGGCGGCGCAAGCACGCCCCGCGGAGGCGTCAGCGCGGCAGCGCGGTAGGCGGCATCCGCACCCGCCGCCACATGTTCAGGGCGAAGAGCGCCGCGCCCGCCAGCTGGCCGAGCCCGGCCAGCGCGATCAGCCAACGGAGGCCGAGCGTGCCCGCGAGCGCCACCAGCGTCTCGGCAGCGGCGCGCAGCGCGGTCGCCACCGTCATGACCCAGTACACCGCCTCGGCCAGCTCCGGCCGGTAGCGCGCGTCGTCGCGGGCGGGGCGGGGGAACATCCACGTGGCGACGCCCATCACGAGCATGAGCATGAAGCCCACGAGGAGGAGGTGGGCGTGCGTGGTGACGAGGAGCCGCGGCGGATAGACGTCGAACACGAACTGGGCGACCAGGAGATAGGCGCCGAGAGCGAGGCCGGTCACGAGGAAGATGAAGCTCGTCTTGATGTAGCGCCGGATCAATGGAGTCATCCTAGGCGCTCTCGCTCTCCGCCCGCGCCCGCAGCTCGTCGACATCGTCGAGGGTGAGGCGGCCGTCGGCGTCCACGAGCAGCCCCTCCTTCAACCACCGACTGACGACGCGGATGGTCGTCTCCACGGTGGTGCCGCTCATATCGGCGAGGCTCTGCCGCGTGAGGTGGAAGGGCAGCGTCAGACCGTCCCTTCCGGGTGTCCCTTCCCGCTCGGCCAGGCGCAGGAGGGCAGCGGCCAGCCGCGCCTCGACCGGATCCACCGCCAGCGACTTCACCGAGTCGTGCGCCGCCCGCAGCCGGCGTCCGATCATCAGCGCCATCTCCTTGATGAAGGTCGGATAGCGATCGGCGAGCGTGATCATCGGTTCGGCGGGAATCTTGACCACGGTGGTGGGCTCGGTGGCCTGCGCGGCGGCGGGGTACGGACGCTTCTCGATGACGGCGACGCCCCCGAAGACCTCGCCCGGGCCCAGGAGCTCGAGCACCACGTCCTTGCCGGTCTTGGAGTGCCGGAGGATCTTCACGTGCCCGGCCTTGACCAGATAGAACCAGCGCGCGGGGTCCCCTTCCATGAAGACATAGGCCCGCGCGCGGTGGCGCTCCTCCTGGGCGATCCGCGCCAGCGCCTCGATCTCGCGCGCAGGGAGCCCGGCGAAGGCGGGACTCTGGCTGAGGAAGGCGGCCAGCTCCTTCGGGGGCATCGGCCGGAGAATAGCACGCGGCTTGACGGCCGTCGTGCCCCAGTCGTGGCTTCCGCGCCCCAGTCCGAGGGTGCGGCGGCGCTCAACCCCGTGGTTTCTCTGGCATCCCCGGTGGCATCGACGTTGCACTCGATCTCGTCCGAGCGCGAGGGCGGCCCCCATGCGCCGAGGAGGGCGTCATGCTCGTCAAGGACGTGATGAGCCCGCAGGTGATTACCATCGGACTGTCCGACACGTGTTTGGAGGCGGTGGGACGGATGCATCGTTCGCGAGTCCGCCACCTCCCCGTGGTCCAGCGGGAGGGGCGCCTGTGCGGGATCATCACCGACCGTGACCTGCGCCACTATCTTTTCTCACCCTCGGTCTTCCCCGGGCTGGGCGTGACGTCGATGGACACGCTGCTCAAGGCCGCCGCGGTGGCCGACCTCATGGTCACCGACGTCGTGACGGTGGCTCCGGAGGCCGCGCTCGGCGAAGCCGCTCGGCTCATGCTCGAGCGGAAGGTCGGATCGCTTCCCGTCCTCGAGGACGGCCGCGTGGTCGGGATCCTCACCGAAACCGACATGCTCCGGCTCATCGTCCGATCCAACGTCGGCGCACCCGAGTGCGCCGAGATCATCGTCGCCTATCCGTAGCGAGCGGCCTTTCCCGGAGGGGGGTCAATCATGGCAGCCAAGCAGGTGTTCTTCCGGCTCCGCGCCATCGACGCGGCGGAGCGCGAGGAGAGCAAGCTCGAGAACGCGGTGTCGGTGGCGAGCCTGCTCCTGAAGAAGGAGACGGCGGGGGCCCAAGGGCTGGAGGGCATGTAGGGATGCTGGTCCGGGACATCATGCAGGCGGAGGTCGTGACGGCCCCGCCCACCGCCTCGCTGGCCACCCTGCTGCGGCTCCTCCAGGCCCGTGGGTTCCGCCACGTTCCGATCGTGGACGGCCAGGCGCTGGTCGGCATCGTCTCGGATCGGGACGTGAAACAGTCCATGGCGTCCGCAGCCACGAGCGCCGAGGGACGCGAGCGCGACCGGCTGCTCGCCGGGCTGACCGCCGCGCACATCATGGCCCGTTCCGTGCGCACGATCGGGCCCATGTTCGCGGTGGAGGACGCGGTCAAGCTCATGGTGACGCACCGGATCAGCGCGGTGCCGGTAACCGACGGCGGCCGCCTCGTGGGCCTCGTCACCGAGACCGACGTGCTCCAGCTTTTCGCCCGAGCCCTCGGCGTCATGGAGCCGTCGAGCCGGGTGGACGTGGTCGTGCCGACCGACGGCCGTGCGACGCTGGGCGATCTCATCCGGGCCGTCGAGGGGAGCGGGGCGCGGATCTCAAGCGTCATGACGCTCGCCGCGGCGGAGGGCGGGCGGGAAGTCATCCTACGGTTGGCCACCATCGATCCCGGGCCCGCGACGAAGGCAATCGACGCCGCGGGCTTCGCGGTGAGAGGCGGGGCGCCCTGCCTGCCGCACTGACATCGCCATGCCGCGTGCCGTGCTCGTCCTGGGCGCCGCCGGGCGCGACTTCCACAACTTCAACGTCGTCTTCCGGGACGACCCGGAGGTGCGGGTGGTCGCCTTCACGCAGGCGCAGATCCCGCGCACGAGCGATCGCCGCTACCCGGCGTCGCTGGCCGGTCCACGTTACCCGGACGGCATCCCCATCGTGGAGGAAGCCGACCTCGAGCTCGTCTGTCGGCGCGAAGCGGTCGAGCAGGTGGTGTTCGCCTACAGCGACGTGACCCACGAGGCCGTGATGCACCTGGCGTCGCGGGCGCTGGCCGTCGGCGCGGACTTTGCGGTACTGGGCCCGCGTCGCACCATGCTTCGGGCCCGCGTCCCCGTCATCGCCATCTCGGCGGTTCGCACCGGCTGCGGCAAGTCCCAGACCGCCCGGTGGCTGGGTCGCCGGCTGCGGGACCGGGGGCACCGCGTCGCGGTGCTACGCCACCCGATGCCGTACGGGGAGCTCGAGCGTGAGCGGGTCCAGCGCTTCGCCGCGCGAGCCGATCTCGATGCCGCGCGATGCACCGCCGAAGAGCGCGAGGAGTACGAGCCCCACCTCGCCGCCGGGAACGTCGTGTTCGCGGGCGTGGACTACGCGGCGGTCGCCGCCGCCGCGGAGAAAGAAGCCGACCTCATCGTATGGGACGGCGGGAACAACGACTTTCCTTTCCTCGTGCCCGACCTGCACATCGTGATCGCGGATGCCCTGCGCCCCGGTCAGGTTGCCGGCTTCCACCCGGGCGAAGCGGTGGCGCGGATGGCCGACGTGGTGGTGATCAACAAGGTGGACGCCGCCCCCCGCGGGGACGTCGAGCGCGTGAGCGAGGAGATCCGCGCGCTCAACCCCCGCGCGACCATCGTCCGCGCGCCTCCCCCGTGCGCCTCGACGATGCCGCGGCCGTGAGCGGTCGGCGAGTGCTCGTGGTCGAGGACGGGCCCACCATCACCCACGGGGGCATGGCGTACGGCGCGGGCTACGTGGCGGCGACGGCAGCGGGCGCCGCGACCATCGTGGACCCGCGGGCGGCGGCGGCGCCCGGCCTTGCCGCCGTCTTTGCCCGCTATCCGCACATCGGGCGCGTGCTGCCCGCGGTCGGATACAGCGGGGCGCAGCTCGAGGCGCTGCGGGACAGCATCAACCGCGCCCGCGCCGACGTGGTGGTGGCGGCGACGCCGCTCGACCTCGCCGCGTTGATCGCGATCGACAAGCCCGTGGTGCGCGCGCGCTACGACTTCGCGGAGGCGGGCGAGCCCACCCTCGGCTCGCTGGTCGACGCGTTCCTGGCGCGCGTCGCGTCGCCTCAACCCTAGTGTCTGGCCTCGCCGCCTTCTTCGCGCCGACGAGCGTCGCCGTCATCGGCGCCTCACGCGATCCATCCAAGGTCGGCGGCAGCGTGCTCGCGAATCTCCGCTCTGCCGGCTTCGAGGGGCGGGTGATTCCGGTCAACGCCCGCGCGGCCACGGTGCAGGGGCTCGCCGCCGCGCCTTCCCTGCTCGAGGTCGACGGGCCGGTGGACCTCGCGGTGGTGGCGGTGCCGCCGGACGCCGTGCTGACCGCGCTCGAGCAGTGCGTGGCCCGGGGGGTGCCGGGCGCGGTAGTGATCTCCGCGGGCTTCCGGGAAGCCGGCGCCGAAGGCGGACGGCGCGAGGCCGAGCTCCGCGCCTGGCTGCGGGGCCGGCCCCTGCGCGTGCTGGGGCCGAACTGCCTGGGCTGGATCCGTCCGTCCCGCCGGCTCAATGTGAGCTTCGCACCGGGCACGCCGGCGGCGGGCGGCATCGCCTTCGTCTCGCACTCGGGGGCGCTCGCCGTGGCCATCCTGGATTGGGCGCGAGAGCGCCGGCTCGGGTTCTCGCTGGTCGCGAGCATGGGCAATCAGGCCGACCTCACCGAGAGCGACATGCTCGCCGCCGCTGCCGCCGACGACGAGACGCGGGTGATCGCGGCGTATCTCGAGGGCGTTGCCGACGGGCCTCGCTTCGTCGCGGCGCTGCGCGCCACCGCCGCCGTCAAGCCGGTGGTCGTGCTCAAGACGGGGCGCTCCGCAGAGGGGGCCCGGGCCGTAACCTCGCACACGGGAGCCCTGGCCGGCTCCGACCGCGCCTTCGACGCGGCGGTGTGCCAGGCGGGTGCGGTGCGCGTCGCGACGGTGGCGGAGCTCTTCGACCTTGCCCGGGCGCTCGAGCGGCAGCCCCGACCGAGAGGGCGGCGGCTCGCCATCGTGACCAACGGCGGGGGCCTCGGCATCGTCGCCACCGACGTCGCGCGCGCCGCCGGCTTGCGCGTGGAGTCCTTGCCCGAGGCCGCGCAGCAGCGGCTCGCCGCGGCGCTGCCCGCCACCGCCAGCATCGCGAATCCGGTCGATATCGTCGGGGACGCCGACGCCGGCCGTTATAGTCGCGCGCTGCACGGCCTGGGCCCGGGGGCCGCCGACGCGGTGCTGGTGGTGCTCACCGCCCAGGCCGCGACCGATTCGGCGGGCGTGGCGCGCGCCGTGATCGGCGCCACCCGCGGCTGGCCGGTGCCGGTGGTCGCCGCGCTCGTCGGCGGCGCGCGCGTGTCCGCGGGCGCGCGGGCGCTTGAGGAAGCGGGGATTCCCTGCTATGAGTTTCCGGAGCCGGCAGTCCGGACGCTGGCGGGCATGACGCTGGTCGCGGAGCGTCGAGGCGCGGTGGTCCCCGCCCCAGGCGCTGCGGGGGGCCCGGACGGCGCGAGTTGGCTCGCCGGGCTGCGCGCCCGGGGCCTGACCGAGCTGGGCCTCGCGGAGCTGTCGCCGCTCCTCGGCGCGTATGGCATCCAGTGTGCGGTGGGGCCGGTCGTCGCCGATGGCGAGGCCGCGGCCGCGGCGGCCGGGCGCGTCGGCTTTCCCGTCGCGCTCAAGGTAGCGTCGCCGGACATCAGCCACAAGTCGGACGTGGGCGGGGTGGTGCTCGGCCTGTCGGCCGCCGGCGCGGTGAGGCAGGCGACGGCCGCGATGCTCGCACGAGTGGCGGCCGCGCGACCGGGGGCGCGCGTCGATGGCGTCCTCGTGCAGCCGATGGTGACGGGGGGCAAGGAGCTCCTGGTCGGCCTGGTGCGGGATGCGCAGTTCGGCCCGCTCCTGATGGTCGGCTTCGGCGGGATCTATGTCGAGCTGCTCGGCGACACGGCGAGCCGGCTCGCGCCGGTGACGGCGGCGGAGGCGCTGATCATGCTCGACGAGCTCAGGATGGCGCCGGCGCTTCGCGGCGCGCGGGGCGAGCGGCCGGTGACCCGCGCCGCGCTGGCGGATACGATCGCTCGCTTTTCCCAGATCGGGGTGGATCGACCCGAGCTGGGGGAGATCGAGCTCAACCCTTTGATGGCCGGTCCCGGCGGCGCGATCGTCGTCGACGCGCGGGCGCGGCTCGACCGGTAGGAGATCCTAATGGGCATTCGGCGCAAGCACGGCAAGAACAAGAAGATGAAGCGGAGTGGAGCGGCCGTTGCCGTGAAGCGTGAGGAGACCGTTCGCCGGGGCGCCCGGGACGCGGCCAAGCCGCGGACCCAGGGCATGAGGTAGCGCGGTGGCGGCCCGAACGGGAGCGCGCAGTATCGTGATCGGGATCGACGGCTCCAAGCCGGCGCGGCGGGCGGTGGCCTTCGTGGCGCGGTTCGCGCCGCCCCCCGGGGGACGCGTGTGGTGCGTGAGCGTGCTCGAGCCCATGCGGTTGCCGGCCATGCCGCTGATGCCCCAGTCCATGCGCGCGGCCATCGTGGGCGAGGCCCGCGAGCTCGACCGCAAGCGGGCGGCCGCCGCCGCGCGCGAGCAGGCGGCGGCGGTGGCCCGGCTCGAGCGCGCCGGATGGCGCGCGCGCGGCGAGACTCGCACGGGGGTCCCGCTGCCGACCTTGCTCGCGGCCGTGAGGGATCACCAGGCGGACCTCCTCACCCTCGGCGCCAAGGGAAAGACCGGCGCGGCCCGCGTCCTGCTCGGGAGCGTGGCCGATGGCGCCCTCAAGCAGTCGCCCGTCCCGGTGCTGATCGTCCCGTAGCGGCAGCTCTTCGGTGGGGCTGCCGCTCCCGATCGCGACGTGCTCGCCCCAGGGTCAGGCTCGCCATCCCGTCGCCGCACGCGAGAGGCCCATCTGAATCGGGCCCTTCGCGGGAGTGAGGCTATCCCGGAAGGATCGCCCGCCTCGTCTCGTGTCGCTCGACGATGGAGTCGCAGACGAGACGGCAGAGCCGCTCCAGGGTGGGGTCGACGATCCGATAGTACGTAAAGAGCCCCTCTCGCCGGCGCGCGACCAGCCCCTGCTCGAGGAGCAACGCCAGGTGCTTGCTCGCGTTCGCCGGCGACGTCTCCGTGGTCGAGGCCAGCTCCTGCACCGTGCGCTCCGTCTCGAACATCGCCTGCAGCAGCGCGAGGCGTGTGGCGTCGCCGAGGGCGCGGAAGCGTGTGGCAAGGAGCTCGAGCCCCTCCCGCGACAGGACGGGCTTCGCACGTCCGCGCTTGAGCGTCGCGGATGCCATGGTCAGCCGCGCGGACCGGAGGGTGCCGCGCAGGTCGAGGCCGCGCCCGCCGCGCACGTGGCGCCCGCCGGCCCCTCGACGGGCAGGGGCCTGTTCCAGGGCAGCTTCATGAGCAGCAGCGCGAGCCCGCAGGTGCCGGTAGCGCCGGCGAAGGTGAGCCCGGCACCGAAGAAGCCAGCCAAGGCCAGGAACCACGGGTTGACCAGGGTGCCCAGCGCGATTCCGGTGAGCACCATGCTGCCGGCGATGAGCTGGACCTGCCGGTCGACAGCCAAGCGCTTCCGTCCCTCACGCAGTGGAAGCCGGGCTCGCCGCCAGGCGACGATCCCACCGTCGAGCACCTGGGCCCGTCGGCCCGCGCGGGCGAGCGACTCCGCCGCCATCGTGGCCCGGACCCCGGTGCGGCATACCACCACGACCTCGCCGCGCTCGGGGATCTCGTCGAGGCGGGCGTCCAGCCGGTCGAGGGGTATGTTGCGGGCTCCCTCGATGTGCTCGCTCTGAAATTCCAGCGCCGTGCGGACATCCAGCAGCAAGGGGGGCGCGGCCCCGCCGGGCCGGGCCTTGAGCTCCACGGGCGCGACGACGGGCGCCTCCGCCTCGCCGAGATTGTGGCGGAGGATTCCCGCCATGTTCGCCGGGGGTGCCCTTCGTTCCGACAGCCGCCCCACGAAGGCCTGCCGGTCGCGCTCGCGGAGGAGGGGATTCTGGGCTTTCTCCTCGCCGATCGACGTCACCGCCCTGCCGACATAGTCATGGCCGGGGTGCACCACCGTGCCGTCGGGGAGCGCCTCGAAAGTCCGCAGCGTGTCGAAGAGATCGGACGCACTGCCTCCCATGAAGTCCGTCCGCCCGGCCCCCCCCGAGAAGAGAGCGTCGCCGGTAAAGAGGTGCCCCTCCACGAGAAGGGCCAGCGAGTCTGGAGTGTGGCCGGGGGCGTCCAGCACGGTGACCGTCGTCCCGCCCAGGGCGAAGGCCTCCCCGCCGCCGACGCGTTGCGCCGGTCCCTGGAGCTTGGACGCCCGATGGGCGAGGACAGTGGCGCCGGTCCGCTGGGCGAGCCGGCGCACGCCCGAGAGGTGGTCGGCATGGGTATGGGTATCGAGGGCATAGGCGAGTCGGAGGCCACGCGCGGCGAGGGCGTCCGTCAAGCCGTCGACCTGATCCAGCCGAGGGTCGATCGCAACGGCGGTCCGGCTGACCTCGTCCGCCACCAAGTAGGCCAGGCACCCGTCGTCGGGAGCCCGGAACGTCTCGAGGCTCAACGTCTCGCGGGGCATCGTGGTCGGGGTCATAAGCTGTCCCTCCGTAAATGACTATATAACTAACTGCTCATGTAATCAAGTCGAGGGTCGCCGCTCCCTGTCTCGCGTCGCCGGGATCGCGTGGTATCGTACCCAAACTGTTCACCCCCTGACCGGAGGGAGTCCATGGCCCTGCGCGCTCCTCGATCGGCGTCGATCCTCCTTGTTCTCCTGCTCTTCGTCGGCCTCGGCGCGCATGCGCCCGCCGCCGGCCAGGACAAACCGCGTCCCGGGGGCGAGCTCGTGTTCGTGGTGCCCGCGGAGCCGCCGAGCTTCGACGCGCACCGGGAAGAGACGTTCGCCATGCTCCATCCGGGCGCCCCGCACTACAACCTCCTGCTGCGGGTGGACCCCACCGACCGCACGGGCACGAAGTTCGTGGGCGATCTCGCCGAGTCGTGGACGTCGTCCGCCGACAAGCGCACGTTCACCTTCAAGATCCGGCAAGGCGTGAAGTTCCACGACGGGAGCCTCCTCACCTCCCGGGACGTGAAGGCCTCCTACGATCACATCATCTTCCCGCCCGAGGGGGTGGTGTCGAGCCGCAAGGAACAGTACCGGGCGGTGGAGGCGGTGGAGGCGCCGATGCCCGACACCGTGGTGTTCCGCCTCAAGTGGTACGAGGGGTCCTTCATCGCGAGCCTGGCTTCGCCCTGGAACTGGATCTACAAGGCCGAGCGCCTCGCCGCCGATCCGCGCTGGTACGAGAAGAACGTGATGGGGACGGGGCCCTTCCGGTTCGTCGAGTACGTGCGGGGATCGCACTGGGTGGGGAAGAAGAATCCGGACTACTGGGACAAGGGGCGGCCGCACCTCGACGGCTTCCGCGCGATCTTCATCCCCAGCGCGTCCGCGCAGGTGGCGGCGGTGCGTGGGGAGCGCGCCATGATCCAGTTCCGGGGCTTCACGCCGGCGGACCGCGACGCGATGGTTGCCGCGCTCGGTCCCAAGCTCACCGTGCAGGAGAGCGCCTGGAACTGCTCGATCCAGGTCGCGTTGAACCAGCAGAAGAAGCCCTTCGACGACAAGCGCGTCCGCCGCGCGCTCAGCCTCGCCCTCGACCGCTGGGAGGGCTCCAAGGCGCTGTCGCGGATCGCCCTCGTCAAGGAAGTGGCCGGCATCCAGGTGCCGGGCACGCCGTGGGCCACGCCGCCCGAGGATCTGACCAAGCTGGCGGGCTACGGCCGCGACATCAACGCCGCCCGCGCCGAGGCCCGGCGCCTCCTCAAGGAAGCGGGGGCGGAGGGGCTGTCCTTCACCCTGCTCAACCGCGCGGTGCCGCAGCCCTACGAGCCGGTGGGCATCTGGCTCATCGATCAGTGGCGACAGGTCGGGCTCAACGTCAAGCAGGTGGTGCTGGAGACGGCGGCCTGGCTGCAGGCCCAGAAGCAGGGCGACTTCGAGGTCTCCACCAACGCGCCCTGCAACTCCATCGTCGAGCCGGACATGGATCTGCACTGGTTCCTCAGCACCTCGCCGGTGAACTTTAGCAAGCACAAGGACACCGTGATGGACGACCTCTACACGCGCCAGTCGCGCGCTCAGGATCCGGAGGAGCGCCGCCGGCTGCTGCGGCAGTTCGAGAAGCGGCTCTACGACGAGGAAGTCCACTACATCCACACCTTCCAGTGGCAGCGGATCGTCCCCCATCTCGCCAAGGTCCGCGGCTGGACCATCACCCCCAGCCACTACATCAACCAGCAGCTGGACACCGTCTGGCTGAGCGAGTAGGAGCGCCGTCATGATCGTTCCCCTCACCCTCGCCGATTTCCTCGAGCGCGCGGAGGCCGTCTACGGCGATCGCGTGGCCGTCGTCGACGAGCCGGACCCGCCGGGAGGCGGGCTCGGGCGCGTCACTTACTCGCGGTTCGCCGCGATGGCGCGCAGCCTGGCCGTCGCCCTCGACGAGCTCGGCGAGGCAGAGGGGGCGCGCGTGGCCATCATCTCGCCCAACGCCGGGCGCTTCCTCGTGACCCTCTTCGGGGTGAGCGTCTTCGGGCGCATTCTCGTGCCCGTCAACTTCCGGCTCAACGCCGAGGAGATCCGCTACATCATCGAGCACTCCGGCGCGACGGTGGCCCTCGTGGATCCCGAGATGGAGGAGATCGTCCGGCCGATCCCCGTGAGGCATCGCATCCTGCTCGGCGCGGCGACGGACGCCGGGCTGTTCGGGCGAACGTCGGCGTCCCCCCGCTACGCGGTGACCGACGAGAACGCCACCGTGTCCGTGAACTACACTTCGGGCACCACCGCGCGCCCCAAGGGCGTGCAGCTCACGCATCGCGGCTGCTGGCTCAACGCCGTCACCTTCGGCTGGCACGTGGGCGTCTCCGACCGCGACGTGTATCTGCACACCTTGCCTACCTTCCACTGCAATGGCTGGGGCATGCCCTACGCGGTCACCGCCATGGGTGCCCGCCAGGTGATCATCCGGAAGATCGACGGCGAGGAGATCCTGCGTCGCATCGACGCCGAGGGCGTCACCCTCCTCAACGGCGCGCCCGCGGTGGTGGCGGCGGTGCTGGGCGCGGCCCAGGCGCGGCGTGAGCGCGGCGAGCCGGTGCCCGGCGCGGGCCGGGTGCGGATGGTGGTGGCGGGGGCGCCGCCGCCGTCCAAGACCATCGAGCGGATGATGGCCGAGCTGGGCTGGGAGTTCATCCAGATCTACGGGCTCACCGAGACCTCCCCCCTGCTCACGATCAACCGGGCTCCCCAGGAGTGGGACGGCCTCGAGCCCGCGGAGCGGGCGCGCCGGCTCGGGCGCGCCGGAGTGCCCGCGGTGGGCGTGCGCATGGCCGTCGACAAGGAAGGCGAGATCCTCGCCCGCTCCAACCACGTCTACGAGGGCTACTGGAACCAGCCGGAGGAGACGGCCAAGGCGATCGTGGACGGCTGGTTCCACACCGGCGACGGCGGCCACGAGGACGGGGCCTACATCGTGATCGCCGACCGCAAGAAGGACGTCATCATCACGGGGGGCGAGAACGTCTCCTCGATCGAGGTCGAGGACTGTCTCTTCCAGCATCCCGCCGTGCTGGAGACCGCTGTGATCGGGGTCCCCGACGAGAAGTGGGGCGAGACGATCAAGGCCCTCGTGGTGCTGCGCCCCGGCCAGGCGGCCTCGGAGCGGGAGCTCATCGAGTTCTGCCGGAGCCGGATGGCGCATTTCAAGTGCCCCACCTCCATCGAGTTCCGGGACGCGCTCTCCCGCACCGCCACCGGCAAGCTCCAGAAGTTCAAGCTCCGCGAGCCGTTCTGGGCCGGCCGCGATCGCCGGGTGAGCTGAGCCGCTCGCAATTGAAAGCCCTCCCCGGCGGGCGTACGCTGCGCCGGGAACGGGAGAGCGACAACGGCCCCACCCTAACGATGACCAATGGAGGACGCTCATGCCCAAGGTCAAAGCGATTCCTGACGGCTATCACCACTTGACCCCGTACCTCATCGTGGACGGCGCCAGCAAGGCGATCGACTTCTACAAGAAGGTGTTCGGCGCCGTCGAGAAGATGCGCATGCCCAGCCCCGGCGGAAAGGTCGGCCATGCCGAGCTGACGCTGGGCGACGCGATGATCATGCTCGCCGACGAGCACCCCGAAATGGGCCACCGGGGACCGCACGCCTACACCGGCTCCGCGATCTCCCTGATGGTCTACGTGCCTGACGTCGACGCCACCGTGAAGACCGCCGCCGCCTCCGGCGCGAAGGTGGTCCGCCCGGTGGAGAACCAGTTCTACGGCGATCGGCTGGGGACGATCGAGGATCCCTTCGGCCACCAGTGGCATGTCGCCACCCACGTCGAGGATGTCCCCCCCGACGAGCTCGCGAAGCGGGCGGCGGCGCACATGGGGCAGAAGAGCAGCGGCGCGTAGCAATTCCTCCTGACGACGGGGTGCGTCATGCAGTAAAATTCTTCGGGCGCGGGGCGACCCGCGCCCGAAGAATGCGCGACGAAATACACCCTCGCTGCCCACGATTCGGTCACCTCGGGCACCGCCGACGGCGCTCTGCAAGCATCCTGGTCGGCCTCGCCTTCGCACTGATGGCGGTCGGCGCCCCGCCCGCCGCGCTTGCGGACTCGGCGGGGCGCCAGAACGTGCTCCTCCTGTACGGAGAGTCGCGCGTCCTGCCCGCCGTGCTCGACCTCGACGAGGCCATCCGGACGCGGTTCGCGCAGGCCGGCGTCGAGGCCCGGTTCTTCACCGAGTACCTCGACCGGTCGTGGGCGTCGGACCCCCACTATCTCGGCCACCTCCGCGCCTTCCTTCGCTCCAAGTATCGCGAGCACGACCTGAACGTGATCGTGGCGCTGGGACCACTGGGCCTTCGCTTCGCGCTCGACAGCCGCTCGGATCTCTTCCACCGGGCGCCCATCGTGTTCGCGGCGGTGACGCCCGCCGGCGCCGTACGCCTCGAGCCCGGGACGCCCGTCACCGGCGTCTGGATGACCACCGACGCCGCGCTCACGGTGGCGGCGGCCCGGCAGCTTCAGCCGGGCGCCCGCCGGCTCGTGGTGGTCGGGGGCGCGGCTCCGCAGGATCGCATCTTCACCGAGGACATCCGCCGGGACCTCGCGCGGTCCCAAGACACGCTGGAGACGTCCTACCTGGAGGGCCTCCCGCTCGAGGCGGTCCGGGAGGCCCTTGCGAGCCTGCCGCCCGACACCATCGTGCTGCTGGGCTCCATCCTGCGCGATGGAAACGGGCGAACTTATTCAGGGCGGGAGAGCCTGCGCATCCTCGCGCCGGCCTCCAGGGCGCCGCTGTACGGGCTCTCCGAGACCGGGATCGGGCACGGAATCGTGGGCGGGCGCCTGATCAACTTCCGCGACCAAGGCGTTCACACCGCCGACCTCGTGCTGCGCGTGCTCCGCGGCGAGCCCGCGCAACGCATCGCGCCCGTCAGCAGCCCGAACACCTTCGTATTCGACGCGCAGGAGATCGCGCGCTGGGGGCTCGCCGAGCGCGACCTGCCCGCGGGCAGCGTGGTACTCAACCGGGCCCCCACGATCTGGACGGCCTACCGCTGGCGTCTGCTCGCGGCGGCGGCCGTGATCGCGGCGGAGGGGGCGCTCATCGTCGCGCTGCTGGCACACCGGCGCCGGCGGCGGCGGGCGGAGGCGGCTCTCACCGAACGGCTGGCGTTCGAGACGCTCGTGTCTGACCTCTCGAGCACGCTGGTCGAGCTTCGCGCCCCCGAGCTCGCCATCGGCATCGCGCACGGATTGCGCCGCGTCGCCGAGCATCTTCGCGTCGAGCGCGGATCGATCATCGAGCTCACGCCCCTCGACGAAGACACCCGCATCACCCATGTGTGGACGGCACCGGGGGTGCCGCCGCTCCCGTCGTCCGTGGACCCGCGTCAGTTCGCCTGGGTGCTCGGGCGCCTGCGCAGCGGGGAGCGCTACTGCTTCTCCCGGCTCGACGAGCTGCCCGCGGAAGCCAACGGCGACCGCGAGGCCTTCGCGCGGCTCGGCGTCCGATCGGGCGTGGGGGTCCCCCTGGCCGCGGGGGGACGGCTGATCGGTGCCTTTACCCTCGCCACCATCCGCCGCGAGCAGGCATGGCCGACGGAGCTCCTCTCCCGCATCGAGTTCGTGGGCGGGGTCTTCGCCACCGCGATGTCGCGCCGGCGCGATGAGATGGAGCTGCAGGCACTGCGCCGCGACCTTACCCATGTCGGCCGCGTGACGTCGATGGGCGAGCTCGCCGCGTCGATCGCCCACGAGCTCAACCAGCCGCTGACCGCCATCCTGAGCAATGCCCAGGTGGCCTACCGGCTCATCGAGCGGGGAGAGGCCGACGCGCCCGAGCTGAAGGAGATCCTGGCGGATATCGTGGCGGACGACCGGCGGGCGGGCGATGTGATCCGCCGCCTGCGGGCGTTCGTGAAGAAGGACGAGACGCTCCGGCTGCCGCTCGACATCAACGCCGTCGTCCAGGACGTGGTGGCGCTGGTGCGCGGCGACGCCACCGTCCGCAACCTCTCCGTGGCCACCGGCCTGACCTTCGCGCTCCCCCCGGTGCTGGGCGACCGCGTCCAGCTCCAGCAGGTTATCCTGAACCTGGTCATGAATGGACTCGACGCCATGCGCGAGGCTGCGGACCGCGCGCTCCTGATCAGCACCGAGGTCGACGTGGGGGGCGCGGTGTGCGTCGTCGTCTCGGACCACGGGAGCGGCATCCCCGAGGGCGATCTCCGGCGCATCTTCGAGCCCTTCCACACGACCAAGCCGCAGGGGATGGGCATGGGCCTCGCCATCGCGCGATCGCTCGTCGAGAGCCACGGCGGTCGGCTCTGGGCGGAGAATCGAAAGGAAGGCGGCGCCCGATTCACGTTCACGCTTCCTCCTGCGGGTGCGGAGGCGGCATGAGCAAGCCATCCGCGACGGTGTACGTGGTGGACGATGACGCGTCCGTGCTCAAGAGCGTGGGACGCGTCCTGCGGTCCGCGGGCTTCGGGGTCGAGACCTTCCCCTCAGGGCAGGCCTTTCTCGCCCACCCCCTCGCACCCGGGCCGTCCTGCGTGGTGCTCGACGTCCGGATGCCCGGCTTCACGGGGCTCGAGCTGCAGGCGGCCCTCTCGGCCCGGAAAGAGCCGGTGGCCATCGTTTTCATCAGCGGGGCCGCCGATGTGCCCGTCAGCGTGCGGGCCATGAAGGCGGGGGCGGTGGACTTCCTGACCAAGCCCCACACCGCCGAAGACCTGCTCGACGCGGTGCACCGCGCGATCGCCCGGAACACGAGCGATCAGGCGGCGCACGAGCGGAGCGCGGCCATCTCGAGGCGCCTGCAGACGCTGACGCCGCGCGAAGCCGAGGTGCTCGCTCAGGTGGTCAGCGGGCGGCTCAACAAGCAGATCGCGGGCACGCTGGGTATCAGCGAGAAGACCGTCAAGGTCCACCGCGCCCGCGTGATGGCCAAGATGCGGGCGGACTCGGTGGCCGAGCTCGTTCGCATGGCCCAGATGGCGGGAGTCGCCGCGCCGCTGCCCCGGTAGACCGGCTTGCGCGCCGGCGTCGGCGCATAAGGCCAAGGTCCCATTTCGTCGCCGCCGACCATTGCCTACAGTTCCGGCATGCGGGCTGACGCGCACCCTTCCTCCGTCCTGGTGTCCATCGTCGACGACGACCCGTCGGTGCGCCGCGCCCTGCGTCGGATGGTCGAGTCCGCCGGGTTCGCGGTCGCCACCTACGCATCCGGCTCCGAGATGCTCGAGGGAGGCCTGCCCGGTGCCGCCGCCTGCCTCGTCATGGACGTGTATCTGGGCGACATGACCGGGTTCGAGCTACAACGGCACCTGGCCGCGCGGGGCGTCGACCTCCCCACCATCTTCATCACCGCCCATGACGACGCCGTCACCTCCGAGCGGGCGCGGCGGGCGAGGGCCGCCGCGTTTCTTCTCAAGCCGGTGGAGGGCGATGCGCTCGTGGACGCGATCTCGGCCGCGGTGAGCGGACGTTGAGGTTGGACCAAGGTCGCATGCGGCGCCACCCCCGCTCGTGCTACCGTCTTCGGCGGACGCAAATGGGTGATTTTCCGATTCAGGAGGAACGCGCATGACCCTGCTTGGACGAGCCCTGCTTACCCTCGTCGCTCCCGGCGCGCTGGCCCTGCTGGCCCTGGCCCCGTTCGAGGCGGCGGCGCAGACCCAGGCCCCGGCGCCCGCCCAGGCCCCGCCGGCGGCCCAGCCGCAACAGGCGGAGGAGGAGCTGGACGGCGACATCACCAGCGAAGCCGAGATGACGCGCGCGGCCATCCAGCTCCGGCGCCAGGCCCTGGTGACCGCGGCGATGGATCTGGAGGCGAAAGAATCGGAGATGTTCTGGCCTCTCTACCGTGAGTACCGCACGGAGATGGCGAAGGTGGGCGACCGCTTCGTGAAGCTGCTGACCACCTACCTCGAAACCTACGATCGCCTCACCGACGATCAGGCCAACAAGATGATGGACGAATACATCAGCATCGAACGGTCCAAGCATGCCCTGAAGTCGAAGTATCGGGGACGCTTCAGCAAGGTGCTCCCGGCCCGCAAGGTGGTACGATTCTTCCAGATCGACAACAAGATGGACGCGGTGATCAGCGCCGAGCTCGCGAAGACGATCCCCCTGGCGAAGTGACCGTGACGAGACGGAGGCGAGACATGACGAGTCGAACCATACGGACGGCGATCAGCGGAAGCCTGGCCCTGTGGCTGGGCGCCGGCGCGGCGTACGCCGAGGTGTTCGTGGCGCCCAAGCCCGGCCAGAACCAGCAGCAGTTCCAGCAGGACCAGTTCGACTGCCACAACTGGTCCCAGCAGCAGACCGGGGTGAACCCCTCCCAACCCGCGCAGGTCTCGACGGCGCCCCCTGCCCAGGGCGGGGCCGTCCGGGGCGCGGGCCGCGGCGCGGCGGTGGGTGCGATCGGCGGCGCGATCGGCGGCAACGCCGGCAAGGGCGCGGCCATCGGTGCCGCGGTGGGCGCGGTGGGCGGGCGGATGCGTCAGAACGACTACAACCGGCAGGTCGCGGCGCAGAACCAGCAGGCCCAGCAGTCGCAGCAGCAGGGCGTTCAACGCTACGAGCAGGCATACCGCACTTGCATGGCGGGTCGCGGTTATACGGTCAGCTAGGTCCCCGATGGCGATGCGTTGCTCGCTGGCCCTGGCGCTGGCCTCCGTCCTGTCGCTGGGGGCGGCGGAGATCGTCGACGCGCAGGACCTGCGACAGCTCTTCCGCAACGTCAGCCCGTCCGTGGCGGTGATCCGGGCGAAGGGGCAGGACGTCACCGCGGCCGGCCGCGTGACGTTCGGTGAGACTGGCTCGGGCGTGCTGATCTCGCCCGACGGCAAGGTGATGACCGCGGCCCACGTGGTGCACACCATGGATACCATCACCGTGGAGTTCCTGGGCGGCGAGACGGTGCGCGCTCACGTCATCGCCTCGGAGCCCGCCGCGGATCTCTCCCTCCTGCAGCTGGAGAGGGTCCCATCCACGGCGCGGGTGGCGAAGCTCGCCGACTCCAACACGGTGGCGGTGGGCGAGCAGGTGATCGTGGTGGGGGCGCCCTACGGGCTGTCCTACGCCATGAGCGTGGGGTGGATCAGCGCGCGCTGGGCGCCCAACACCGTCTACAAGTCCATGCCCCTGGCCGAGTTCTTCCAGACCGACACCACCATCAACACCGGGAACTCCGGCGGGCCCATGTTCAACATGGCGGGCGAGGTGATCGGCCTCGTGAGCCACAACATCTCCAAGGGGGGCGGCAGCGAGGGTCTGGGCTTCGTGGTCACCAGCAACACCGCCCGGCAGCTTCTGCTCGACAAGCGCTCCTTCTGGAGCGGCCTCGAGGGCTCGCTCCTCAGCGACACCATGGCCGACTTCCTCAACCTGCCCGCCGGCACCACCGGCTACCTCGTCAAGACCGTGGCCAAGGACTCGCCCGCCGAGGCGGCGGGCCTGCGCGGGGGCACGACCTTCGCCACCATCGGCGGCGAGCAGATCGTGCTGGGGGGCGACATCATCCTCAACGTCGCGGGTATCCCCGCGGGACCGGTGGCCAACCTCGTGAAGATCCGGGAGCACCTGAACGGCATGAAGCCGGGGACGCCGTTCAAGGCGACGGTGCTGCGGGCGGGCCGCATGGTCGAGCTCACCGTCATGACCTCCAAGGACTGACGCGGCATCTCGGGGAGAGTCGGAGGTCCTGACATGCGCACGCTCCTCGTCGCGCGGATGCTGATCCTCATCGGGCTGGCCGCCGCCGCCGCGGCGAGCGCCGCCGCTCCCGTGGTCGGCCGGTGGAACACCATCGACGAGAAGACGGGGAAGGTCGTGTCGGAGGTGGAGCTCTACGATCAGGGCGGGAAGCTCTTCGCCAAGATCGTCGGCCTCACCGAGCCCACTGACGCCCAGGGCAAGCCCAAGACGTGTACCAAGTGCGCGGGCCCGGACAAGGACGCCCCCATCGTGGGGCTCGTCATCATCAAGGGCCTCAGCCTGGACGGCGACCGCTACAAGGGCGGCACCATCATGGATCCGGAGGACGGCAAGGTTTACAAGGCCGAGGTCTGGCCCGAGGACGGCAAGCTCAAGGTGCGCGGCTACCTCGGCATCTTCTACCGCACGCAGACCTGGACGAAGGCGAAGTAGGCGCGAGGGAGGCCATGGATCTTCTGACCGGCAAGGTGGCGATCATCACGGGAGCGAGCAAGGGCATCGGCCGGGTCATGAGCCGCCTCTTCGCGCGGGAAGGCGCGGCGGTGATCTGCGCCGCGCGCTCGGCCGATCTGGTGCAGGAGACGGTGGCGCTCGTGAAGAAGGACGGCGGGCGCGCGCTCCCCGTCGTCGGCGACGCCGCCAAGGAAGCCGACGTCAAGCGTATCGTCGCCGAGGGCGTAAAGGCCTTCGGCAAGATCGACACCCTCGTGAACAACGCGGGCGATGGCGGACCCACCAAGCCCGTGCAGGAGTACACCGAGGAGGACTGGTTCTACACCATCAACTCCTGCCTCACGTCGTCCTACATGTGCATCCGCTTCACCGTGCCCGAGATGATCAAGGCGGGTGGCGGCGCCATCGTGAACATCTCCTCGGGGGCGGGGCGCCGCGGGTTGCCGTTCCGCATCGGCTACTGCGCCGCCAAGGCGGGCCAGGTGGGCATGACCTACGGCATGGCGCTGGAGCTGGCGCCGCACAACATCACCGTCAATTGCGTGGCCCCGGGCGCCATCGAGGGCGACCGTATCGATCGCGTCATCGAGGGCCAGGCCAAGCAGCGCGGCATGACGCCGGAGGCCATGCGCAAGGCGATGCTCGAGCGCTCGCCCTTGAAGCGGATGGCCACCGCGGAGGACATCTCCGCGGCGGCCGCCTTCCTCTGCAGCCCCGCCGCGCGGAACATCTCCGGCCAGGTGCTGCCCGTCAACGCGGGCGAGCCGGCCGGCTAGCTGCGCACGGACGGATTGCGACCGTCCCGCTCGTGCAGGACCAGCGCCGCGCCGCCGCGCACCGAGTGGTCCTTGCCGAGGTCGAGAAACGTGATGCGCGTGGTGGCGACCGCTCCCGCATAGGCGCGGCGGGATAGCCGGGTCAGGAGGTCCTGCTCTCGCGCCGCGAACGCGCGGCCCACGCTGCCCGCGATGAGCAGGCGCTCGGGGTTGAGCCCGTTGACGATGATGGTGAGTCCCGCCGCGAGCGCCTCCGTGGCCTCAGCGAGCACGGACTCGGCGGCCGCGTCCCCGGCGCGGGCGAGCGCGAACAGCGCGGCGGCGTCGAGGGGGCGGCCCAGCCGCCGCGTCGCTTCCGCGGCGAGGTCCGGGCCCGCCACGTGCGCCTTGAGGCAGCCGCGGGCGCCGCACACGCAGGGACGCCCGTCGAGCTCGATGGGCACATGCCCGAGCTCCCCGCCGAAGCCGCCGGCGCCGCGATGGAGCCGGCCGTCGATGACGATCCCGCCGCCCACGCCCGTGCCGATGGCGAGCAGCACGAATGAGCGCGCGCCTTGCCCGGCGCCCCAGCGCCACTCGCCCAGCGCGAGCGCGTTCACGTCGTTATCCACGACCGCCGGGGCCCTCGCCGTCTCCGCCAGGAGCCGCGCGATGGGCACTCCGGACAGCTCCGGAACGTGATGCGCTTCGCCTCCGACGGTGCCGGAGCGCACGTCCACGAGACCGGGAAGGCCGGCGCCCACGCCGGCGAGGCCCCGCTCGCGCGCGGGCGGGAGCCGCGCGACTTCTGCGGTCAGCGCCAAGAGCCGCTCGACGGCCCCGCCGCCCCGTGGCTCATGCGTGGGCTGGCTGCGGGACACGAGCACGCGGCCGTCCGTCGCGACGAGGCCTGCGGCGGTGGTGGTGCCGCCCACGTCGACGCCGAGGATCAGCGCGTCCGGGTCGCCCGCGCCGGACATCAGCGGCGATACCCGGCGAGCACGTAGCGGTCCACCGTTTCGGGCAGTGCGTCGCGGGGCAGGGTGCCCTCGGGATCGAGCGTGCGGAGATAGTCGAGCCGCTCGAAGCCGATGCGGGGAAAGCGGTGACGCTCGTGCGCCACCACCACGGGGTCGAGGCCGGCGGCGCGCAGCCGGGCCTTGGCGCCCTCGATGCCGAGGAAGCCGAACAGGGTGAAGAGGAGCCGGCCCTCGGGCCGGAGGTACGCGGGAGCCTCACGGATGACGCGATCGAGCAGCGCCCAGCCGTCGGAACCGCCGTTGTCGGCGGCGGCCTCGGCGTCGTCCCGCTCGCGGCCGGGCGGCGTCGGCATCTGCGGCGGGCTCGCGCAAACGAGATCGAAGCGCAGGCCCGCCACCGGCGCGAAGCCGTCGCCGAGGCGCACCTCCACGGCATCGGCCACGCCATTGCGCGCGGCGTTGTCCCGCGTGCACGCGACCCCTTCCGGGCGGATGTCGGTGGCGATGACGCGGGCGCCCGCGCGCGCGGCCAGCACTGCGGCCAGCCCCGCGCCGCAGCCGATCTCCAGCACGCGCTCACCCGGCCGGACGCCGAGGTGCCGGGCGAAGAGCAGCGAGCCGGCCTTGGGTGGCTGCGCCCCCTCCCCGATGCGGAAGGTGCAGCCGCGGTACTCGAACAGGAGGATGCCCTCGTCGTCGCTCACGGGAGGGTTCGCCCTGTGACCTGCGCGTAGACGTCGAGGTAGCCGTCGATCTCGCGGGCCGGCGCGAGGCGCGCGGCCACGAGCCCGCGGCCCGTCTCGCCCAGGCGCCGCCGCAGGGCCGGGTCCGCGGCCAGGCGCTCCGCCTGCGTCGCCAGCCGTTCCTCGGAGTCGAACAGGAGGCCGGTGACGCCGTCCTCGATCAGCGAGCGGTTGCCCGCGATGTCGGCGGCGAGCACGGCGCGCCCCATCGCCAGCGCCTCGATCACCGAGTTGGCCATCCCGCCCTCGGAGCTGGAGCAGTTGAGCACGATGTCGGCGGCGGCGAGCAGCGCCGGCATGGCCGCGTGGGGCACGGGCCCGACATGCTGCGCCCAGGGACGCGGCCTGAGCGCCTCGTCCAGGCGGCGCATCTCCCCGGGGTCGAGAGCCGGGCCGGCGTACCAGAGCCGCAGCAGCGGGCGCTCCCGCTGCACGCGCTCGAGCGGTCCCAGCGGTAACAGCGGACGCTTCACCGGGCGGATCCCCGCGGGAAAGAGGATGCAGGGGTCGCCGCCGATCGCGGGAGCGGCAGCGGTGTCCATCGGAGGAAAGTGCACGGCCTGCGGCACGACGCGGATGCGGCCGTCGAGCGCCGGCACCACGGCCTCGACCTCGGCCGCGATGCTGCCGTGAAATGCCACCACCGCGGCCGCCCCGGCGAGGGTGTCGCGCACGGCGGCGCCGTGCTCGGCGTCGCGGAGGTCTTGGCTCACGTCGGTCCCGGTCAGCGTGATCACGAGCGGGACGCCGGCCGCCCGCGCGAGCGCGAGCCCGACCGGCCCCGTGTGATAGGCGTGGAAGGCGTGCACGAGCGCGGGCGCCTTCCCGGCGACGTCCGCCTTCAGGCCCGCGGCGCCCGCCTCCCACACGGACACGTCGAGGCCGCGGGCGCGCAGCCCGCCCGCGATGCGCGCCACCGTCACGGCATTGCCGCGCGGCGAGTCGAGCGGGACGGGCGTGAGCAGAACGACGCGCTCGGCCATGGGTAAACCCAGGCTACCGCAAAAAGGCCCCCCTCACCCTAAGGGTGAGGGGGCTAGATGTGGCCGCGGTGAACGAGGTACTCGGCCACCAGGATGGCGCCGCGGGCCGCGCCCATCTTCGTGTTGTGCGACACGAGCACGTATTTCACGCCGTTCGGCGTAGCGTGATCGTCGCGGACGCGGCCCACCGCGGTGAGCATGCCGTGGTCGCGGTCGCGATCGAGCCGGGGCTGCGGCCGGAAGGGGTCGTCGCTCACGTCGATGAGGCGCGGCGGACAGGAGGGCAGGCCCAGCCGGGTGAAGTCGCGCCCGTGCGTGCGCAGAGCGGCCTTCACTTCGTCCAGGGGCGCCGGGCGCGCCAGCGCCACGTTCACCGCCTCGGTGTGCCCCTCCAGTACCGGCACGCGAGTGCAGGTGGCGGAGACGGCGAACGCCGCCGGCGTCACCGTGTCGCCCGCGACCGTGCCCAGGATCTTCCGCGTCTCCGCCTCGACCTTCTCCTCTTCCTTGGGAATGTAGGGGATGACGTTGTCGATGATGTCGAGGGCGATGACGCCCGGCGACCGCCCGGCGCCGGAGATGCCCTGGAGCGAGGTCATCACCACGTGGCGGATGCCGAAGGCATCCTGGAGTGGCTTGAGCGTCATGGCCAGTCCGGTGGCGGTGCAGTTGGGCACGGGCGTCACGAAGCCCCGCCAGCCGCGGTTCCTCCGCTGCGCGCTGATCAGCGCGTCATGGTCCAGGTTGACGCCCGGGATGAAGATGGGCACGTCGGGCTCGTTGCGGAAGGCGGAGGCGGTCGAGACCACCGGCGTGGTCTTGGCGAAGCGCGGCTCCAGCTCCCGCGCCGCGTCCGACTCAACGGCGGTGAAGACGAGGTCCACCGCTTCGGCGTCGAGGCGGGCCGCGTCCTGCACGGTCATCGCCGCGAAGGCCGCGTCCAGGGGCTCCGCGCCGTACCAGCGGAAGGCGCCGGCGGCGTCGGTGAGGGCCGCGCGATACGGCTTCCCCGCCGAGCGCTCGGAGGCGGCGAGGGCGGCCACCTCGAAATAGGGATGGCCGGCGAGCGCGGCCAGGAACTGCTGGCCGGCGAGGCCGGTGGCGCCGATGACGGCGACGCGCTTCTTGTCCATGGGGCTGTCTCCTCCCGGGTGCTGGAAACGAAAAAGGCCCGCGACCGGTGGTCGCGGGCCTCGTGGATCCCGTTGTCGTCCGTCGTCTCGACTATGTCGCTCCGTGGGCGCGCGCCACCACCGTCGCTGGGCGTCCCGTGGTCGGGGACCCCAGCCGGGTCTTGTCGGTGACACGCTTTCGCAGCATGACGCTCACGATTCCAGTCTACGAAGCCCGCGCGAGATCTGTCAAGGCTCGGTGGTCCCGCTGCTACTGCTACATAAAAATGTCGTGGGGTAACTGCTCCGTGAAAGTGTCGTCCCCCTATGGAGACTTTCACGATGAGCCGAAAGGAATTACCGCGGGCCGGCCTGCTCGCCGCGGCCGT
>Ga0075431_100000908_pt1 | contig 26085 bp, 25 predicted proteins | sample RhiMetdeltSRZDD5_FD_75297 | JGI IMG/M metagenome (GOLD analysis project Ga0075431, IMG submission 75297) | Populus rhizosphere microbial communities from Tennessee, USA - Rhizosphere MetaG P. deltoides SRZDD5 | ecosystem: Host-associated > Plants > Roots > Rhizosphere > Soil | place: USA... | reverse complement strand
GCAGTCTCGCGTTTCCGTGACCTTGCGGTCATCGGCCGCTACTCCAGTTCCCGGTATCGGGGCGATGCCGTCGACATACGCCTGGCGGCCAAGGAACTGGGCGCCCACTACGTGCTGCAGGGCAGCGTGAGGCGCAGCGGCGACCGGCTACGCATCACCGCGCAACTGGTTGACCCGCAGACCGGCGCCGCCCGTTGGTCGGAGCGCTACGATCGGCCGTTCGCCGACGTGTTCGCCATTCAGGATGAAGTCGCAAGCAAGGTCGCGGCATTACTCGCTGCGCACGCGCGCGAGGCGATGGCCGCGCGCCTTCGGATGCGGGCGCCCGCAGAGCTTCAAGCATACGAGCTGGTGCTGCGCGGTCTCAAGCCCTATCTCAGCTTCAGGCGCGAGGGCGTGCTCGAAGGCCGCGCATTGTTCGAGCAGGCGATCGCCATCGACCCGAATTACGCACCCGCCTGGTCCGGTCTCTCTGCCTCGTCGCTGCAGCTCTACATTCAGCCCTACAGCGAGCACCAGGGCGCGCCTGCGATGCTGGAGCAGGCACGCGCGGCCGCACAAAGGGCCGTCTCGCTCGACCCGGACTTCGTGCAGGCACAGGCGAATTTGGGCATTGCCCTGACGTGGGCGAGGGAACACGAAGCCGGTCTCGAAGCCTTGCGCAGGGCGATCAGCCTGAACCCCAACGATGAGCTGGCCTCCCTTGGATACGCTCAGGCGCTGTACTTCGCCGGATTCAACCGTGAAGCGATCGAGGTGTGGGAGCGTACCCAGCGTCTCAACCCTTTCATTCCCGGGGTCTGGTTCGGCCTGAGAGCTGCGCCTCACATCATGCTGCGCGAGTTCGAACCGGCACTGCGCCTGGCCCGTTTGTGCGCGGAGCGAGCGCCTTCCCAGTATCCGTGCTTCGTCTACCTCGCCATCGCTGCAAGAGAACTCGGGCGGGAGGACGAGATGCGCAGTGCGGTCAAGCGCGTGATCGAGCTTTATCCAGAATTCACGATCAGACGCCACCTGCAGGTGGTGCCATTCCGCAGGGATGCCGACGCTGTCCAGTTCGCCGAATACTTGCGCCGAGCCGGGTTGCCGGAGTGAACCAGCGCTGGGGAAGGCAGTTCGATCCAAGCGTTGGTCGCAGCAGGTCATGGCCAAGTGATGGGGGGTACCTATCATGCTGCGGTGCGGCGGTTCCGCAATTGGCACGAAACTGCCATACGACATCGATCTTGGCCCGATCCGCGAAAGCCGTGGCCCGTTGGAAGCCGACTACACCCCCTCCGCCACGGGGTTGCCCTGGGCGTCGAGGTGGGCGATGCGCACCATGTTGGTGGTGCCCGGCGAGCCGAGCGGCACCCCGGCGACGATGATGATGCCCTCGCCGGCGCCGGCGAAGCCCTCGTCGAAGGCGATGCGGCAGGCCTTGCGCACCATGGCCGCCAGGTTCTCCGGGTCGGAGGTGAGCACGCAGTGCACGCCCCACACCAGGGCGAGCTTGCGGCCGGTGGCCACCACCGGCGACAGCCCAATCACCGGCAGTCCCGGCCGCTCGCGCGCCACGCGCAGCGCGGTGGAGCCGGTGGCGGTGTAGCAGATGATGCAGGCGAGCTTCAGCGTATCGGCGACGGTATGGGCGGCGGCGGCGATGGCGTCCGCGGCGGTGGCCTGCGGCAGCGTGCGCGTGGCATGCACGATGGCGCCGTAGCTGGGATCGTTCTCCGCCTGGGTGGCGATGCGGTCCATGGTGCGGATCGCCTCGATCGGATACTTGCCCACCGCCGATTCGGCCGACAGCATGACCGCATCGGCGCCGTCGAACACGGCGGTGGCCACGTCCGAGACCTCGGCCCGCGTCGGCACCGGGGAGCCGATCATGCTCTCCAGCATCTGGGTGGCCACCACCACGGGCTTGCCTGCCGCGCGCGACTTGCCGACGATCTGCTTCTGCAACCCGGGCACGCGCTCCACTGGCATCTCGACGCCGAGGTCGCCGCGCGCCACCATCAGGCCGTCGGAGGCGGCGACGATGGCATCGAGATCGGCGATCGCCGCCGGCTTCTCGATCTTGGCCATCAGCGCGGCGGCGTGGCCGACGATCTGGCGCGCCGGGCGCATGTCCTCCCCGCGCTGCACGAACGACAGCGCCACCCAGTCGACGCCCAGCCGCAGCACGTAGTCGAGGTCGGCCCTGTCCTTGTCGGTGAGCGGCCCGATCGGCAACAGCGTGTCGGGCAGGCTGATGCCCTTGCGGCTGGAGATGGCCCCGCCCACCACCACGCTGGCCTCGATGCGCGTCGGCGACCTGGATGCCACCGTCATGCGGATCTTGCCGTCGTCGAGCAGGAGCGTGTGGCCTTCCTCGACGGCATCGAAGATCTGCGGGTGCGGCAGGAATGCGCGCGCGGCCGAGCCGGGGCTGTCGGCGGTGTCGAGCACGAAGGTGGCGCCGGATTCGAGGCTCGCGCTGCCGCCGCCGATCTCGCCGATGCGGAACTTGGGTCCCTGCAGGTCGGCGAGGATGCCGATCGGCCTCCCGAAGCGGGCCTCCGCCGTGCGCACCGAGGCGTGCAGCTTCCTCACCGCGTCGAACGACGTGTGGCTCATGTTGATGCGGAATACGTCGACGCCCGCCTCGAAGAGGCGCTCGATCATCTCAGGAGCGTTCGACGCAGGCCCCAGCGTGGCGACGATTTTGACGCGCCGGCTGCGTCTCATTTGGTCTTGGGCCCCCCTTCGCCGGGATCGGTGAGGCGGATGGTCCAGTCCTTGGCTCCCTGGGTGTCGACCTCGAAGAAGCCGGTGCGGTTATAGCCGCGCTTGGCGCACTCCTGAACCCCCTTGATGGTGAAGGCTTTATCCTGGGTGCACATGAACGACTGGCCCGCCCATTCGCCGCCGCTGTCGTAGTCGATGGCATGGACGTACCAGTAGCGGCTGGAGAGCGAGCCCCTGTAGAGCACCTCGCAGGTCTGGGCCGGCAGCGTCCACCAGCCTTCCGTGGTCCAGCCTCCGCTGGTGTCGTTGTAGCCGAGCGCAACGCCGACCCGGCTGGTGGTCGTGTTGCACAGCTTCAGATCGGCGAGTGCCGGCGTGCCGGAGGCCGAGAGCGCAATCGCGGCGGCGGCAGACGCCAGCGTCACGCCGGCTCTGGAAAGAGGACGCTGCATCATCGATGGGGCCTCCGTGTCATGAGCCTGTCATCGGTCGGTCATTGGGGAGAGGCGGGGTCGATCAGGATAGCGCGGAAGTCGTTGACGTTGGTATGGGTTGGACCGCGCACGATCAATCCTCCCGCGGCCTCGAAGAAGCCGGTAGAGTCGTTGTTTTCCAGGGCCAATTGGGCATCAGCAAGGAGGGCCCCGGCGAGCGCGCCGGGCTCGACGACGACACCTGCCGGGTCGTCCGGCCGGCCCTCGCCACCGTCGATGCCGTCGGTATCTGCGGCCAGCGCCACCACGCCCGGAACGCCCGCCAGCGCAACGGCAAGGGCCAGCGCATACTCCTGGCAGCGCCCGCCGCGGCCGTGGGGGTTGCGCACCGTGACGGACAGCTCGCCGCCGCTGAGGATGGCGACCCTGCGTCCCGCCGCTCGGGCCTCGCGCGCCAGGCGGGCGTGCGCCTCGGCCACGATGCGGGCCTCGCCGGTCACGGCATCGCCGAGGCTCACAACGTCGTAGCCCCGGCGGCGGGCGAGGTCGGCCGCGGCGGCGAGCGCGGCAGCCGGCGTGGCGACGATGCGGTAGGAGGCGCTGGCGAAGGCCGCATCGTCCGGCTTGGGCGTCTCGTTGGCCTCCTCGGAGAGGATGCGGTCGACGGCATCGGGGACATCGAGGCCGAGGGCCGTCATGCGCGGGCGATGGCGTGCGAGCACCGCGCGCGCCTCGGCAAGCGTCGTCGGGTCCGCGACGGTCGGGCCGGAGCCGATCGTTGCCGGATCGTCGCCCGGCACGTCGGAGATCGCGAGCGTCAGCATGGGGGAAAGCGTGGCTTTTCGCAGCCGGCCGCCCTTGATCCGAGACACATGCCGCCGGACCGTGTTCATCTCGTAGATGTCGGCACCGGACTTCAGGAGCCCGCGCGTCAGCGCCACCTTCTGCTCGAGCTCCAATCCGGCCGCGGGCAGCGCCCACAGGGCCGAGGCGCCGCCGGAGAGCAGAACCAGCACGAGGTCGTCGCGCGCGGCACTGCGTACCAGCGCGAGCGTGTCGTCGGCGGCCGCCCGGCTGGCCGCGTCGGGCGTGGGGTGGCGCGCCGCCACGACGCGGATTGCGCCGCGGCCGCCCGCCGGCACCGCCTCGGCGGTGCCATGCGGGGCCGTGGTGAAGCCGGTGATGCGCTCGAGGGCCCCGCGCTCGCGGTAGTGCCGCTCGGCCGCGGCGGCCATGGCTGCGGCGGCCTTGCCGGCCCCGGCGACGATGAGCCTGCCGCCCTCCGGGACGGGCGGCAGATGCCCGGGCAGGCACACGTCGGGGTGGGCCGAGGCCACCGCCGCGTCATAAAGCGCCAGCGCTGTTGCGCGGGGGCCCCCGTCCCGTGCCGCCAAATCGTCAACGTGTCTGCTCATCTTCCTCTCGCGGGCCGCCCTCTGGCGGGGTGAAACCGCCGGAAGATGACAAATTCGCGACCCTCACGATAGACTTCACCCCCATGGCCGACGACGCAACGAGGCCCTCCGGCGCCATTGCCGCCGAAGAGCACGACAGCTACTCAATACTGCCCGGTCGCAGCGATGGCGGGCTGCTCATCCTCTGCGACCATGCCGGCAACGGCCTGCCCGAGGGTTACGGCACGCTCGGGCTGCCCCCCGAGCAGCTGCAGCGCCACATCGCCTACGATATCGGCGCGGCGCCGATCGCCCGTGCGCTGTCCGAGGCGCTCGGCGCGCCGGCCGTGATGACCCGCTACTCCCGGCTGCTGATCGACCCCAACCGCGGGGCCGACGATCCCACCCTCGTCATGCGCGTCTCGGACGGCGCGGTGATCCCCGGCAACCGCCGCCTGGACGCAGCCGAGCGCACCAGGCGCATCCGGCAGTACTACGAGCCCTACCATCGCGCCATCGCGGCAGTCATCGACCGCTGCCTCGCCGACGGCCCGCCCCCGGCCCTGCTCTCGCTCCACTCCTTCACCGAGAGCTGGAAGGAGGTGAGCCGCCCCTGGCACGTGGGCGTGCTGTGGGGGGAGGACGACAGGCTGGCGCGGCCTCTCCTGGAGGGCTTCTACGCCGAAGGCGACCTCATCGTCGGCGAGAATGAACCCTATGCCGGGGTCCTGGTCGGCGACTGCCTGTGGCAGCACGGCGCCCAGCGCGGGCTCGCCAATGCCATCGTGGAGATCCGCCAGGATCTCATCCGCGATGCCGCCGGGCAGGCGGCCTGGAGCCGGCGGCTCCTGCGCATCGTGGAGAAGGTGTTGGGCGGCTCCGGCAATGCAGAGGCTGGTATCGCACGGCCGCGCTCCGCTATGCTCGCACCATGTCGGACCGGGATCTCGGCGCCTGTGGTCCCCACGCGCAACAGGAATGGAGATGAGCCGATGACCAAGCTGGACAAGGCCCTGACGACCGAGCTCGAGGCTGCCGCCTTCCGGCGCCTCGTCGAGCACTTCCGCAAGCGCGCCGACGTGCAGAACATCGACATGATGAATCTGGCCGGCTTCTGCCGCAACTGCCTCTCCGACTGGTACCGGGAGGCTGCGGCCGAGAAGGGCCTGGAGCTCTCCAAGGAGGCCGCGCGCGAGATCGTCTACGGCATGCCCTACAAGGAGTGGCAGGCCAAGCATCAGAAGGAGGCGAGCCCCGAGGCGCGTGCCGCCTTCGACAAGTCCAAGCCGCACTGAGGTTGCGCGGTGCCAGGCTCGCGGCGGGTGACGAGCGCCGAGCGTCGCGGCCCCGCTATCCGATAGCGGGGCCGCGGCATTGCTGAGACTGCTTCGGGGCCCGGACAGCCTTGGCGCGAGCGCCTCGGCTGCCGGGACGGTAGCCGGCCGCTCGCTCGTCGCGCGCTACGCGGCCGCCTCGACCTGCCTGGGCTTGCCGATGGCGATGGCGCGCGGCTTCAGGCGCTCCGGCACGTTGCGCACCAATTCGATGTGCAACAGGCCGTCCTGCAGGTCGGCGCCTTTCACCTCGACGTGGTCGGCGAGCTGGAACCGGCGTTCGAAGTTGCGCGCTGCAATCCCGCGGTGGAGGTAGCTGCGCTCCTTCTCCTCGGGCGCCTTGGCGCCGGAGACGGTGAGCGTCTGCTCCTTCACGTCGACCTTGATCTCATCCTGGGCGAAGCCGGCCACGGCCATGGTGATCCGGTATTCGTTGTCGCCCAGCCGCTCGATGTTGTAGGGCGGGTATGCGGTAGGCGCCTCGACCCCGGTGACCGAGTCGAGCAGGTTGAAGAGGCGGTCGAAGCCGACGGTGGAGCGATAGAGGGGGGCAAAATCGATGGGTCGCATCACAGGTCCTCCTTTGGAAGCGACGTGTGGCTCTGCCTGCCCGTTGTGGGCGCTACTACCTGCCGACAGGGGCCAGGCAGCCGTTCTGCGCACCCGGCGAGCGGCGTGCGCAGGCGATATCTAGGTGCTGACGGCCGCGCTTCAAGGGGCGCTCCCGGGGAGAGGCAGCCGAAGGGCCTGTTACAAATTGATACAACCGGGAAGCCAATTGCCATGCTTCGTTGCCGATCCGACAAACCGCGGCAATCGCGCCGTCGTAAATAAGAGGTTGCACGCAGACGGAGGACGGCCTCGTCGCACGTTTGGCCGGGCAACACTTCGCCTTCATTGCAATTTAATGGTAGCGTCACTTGCTCCGTGCGGTGGGGTCGGAAGATCGAGAGGAGAGCGCAACATGAAAAGGTGGGTATTGGCGGCCGGCCTGCTGGTCGCCGTTGCGTCGCCGCCAGCTCTGGCGGCCGACATGGATGACGGGGGACCATATTCGAAGGGTGGGGTCTACGATGACCGCCGCTATCCGCCGAAGGGTCCACCGCCCGGGGCCTTCGACGACGACGACGAGGACGACTATGCGAACGGGCCCCCGCCCGACAAGTACTCCAACGTCCCGCCGCCCGACAAATACTCCCGCGTTCCGCCGCCTGACAAGTACTCGCGCTTGCCGCCGCCGGATAGGCGTCCGCCGCCGGAGAAATATGCCGACGTGCCGCCCTACAAGGGCAAGTGCGTGCGCAGCGAGGAAGTGCGCGAGCGGCTCACCAGCCGGGGCTGGCGCGACTTTCATGCCGGCGCTCAGGTGAACGACAACATCGTCACCCTGCGCGCGCGCCGTCCGACCGGGCAGCTGTTCGAGCTGACACTGCACCGCTGCTCGGGGCAGATCGTCGATGCGCGCCCGCTGGAGCCGAGGCGGCGCGAGTACGCCTACCAGGGCCCGTACGAAGGCCCGGGGCGCTGGGGTCCCTACAGCTACTACGAGCGCCCGTGGTTCGGCCCCTACCGCAACCCGTGGGGTCGCCGCTGGTATCGCGAGTACGATTGAGGCCGGCGCGTGAGGCAGTCGGCGACCGGCAGTTGGCAGTCGGGCGGATTCGCCCGATCCTGCTTTCGCTCGCCGCCGAAAGCCCCGTCTGAGTCTGGCCAATCGCAGCGGCTTTCGCGGAGTTGCCGATGGACCTGATCGCGCTGGCCAAGAACCCCGTGCCCAGCGGCGCCACGGCCGGCTACTTCAAGGGTCACGACGGCATCATGCTGCGCTTCGCGCGCTGGGACGCGACGCGCGGGCCGCGCCGGGGCACGGTGTGCATTTTCCAGGGCCGCGGCGAGTTCATCGAGAAGTACTTCGAGGTGGTCGCCGACCTGCGCCGGCGCGGCTTCACAGTGGCCATCATGGACTGGCGGGGCCAGGGCGGGTCGGACCGGCTGCTCTCCAACCCGCGCAAGGGGCACGTGCGCTCGTTCGCCGATTTCGACCGGGACCTCGCGCTGTTCATGAAAGAGGTCGTGCTGCCCGACTGCCAGCCGCCCTTCGTCGCGCTCGCCCATTCGATGGGCGGCCACATTCTCCTGCGCAACGCCAGGGATGCCGGCTCGTGGTTCTCGCGCATGGTGCTTTGCGCGCCGATGATCTCCATCAACCCGAAGGAGATCGGCATTCCGCCACCGCTGCCGCGCGCCTACTGCGAGATCATGGGCGCGCTGGGGCTGGGCCGCCTCTACACGCCCGGCGGCAACGACGATGCCTTGGAGATGGAGCCCTTCGAGGGCAACCCGCTCACTTCCGATCACGAGCGCTATGCGCGCAACAGCATGGTCGTGCAGGCCGCCCCCCAGTTGGGGCTCGGCTCGCCCACGATTGCCTGGCTCCGGGCGGCGCTGCGATCGATCGCGGAGGTCACCGCCCCCGACTATCCGGTGCACGTTAAGGTGCCCCTGCTGCTGTTCGCCGCCGGCATGGACCGGGTGGTCTCTACGACGCACATCGAGGAGTTCGCGGTGCGCCTGAAGGTCGGCGCGCACGTTCTGATCCCGCAGGCGCGCCACGAGATCCTGCAGGAGACAGACGAGGTGCGCAAGGACTTCTGGGCGGCCTTCGACGCCTACCTCGGCGTCGACGCGGCGGTCGCCTAGACAGGGCCGATCCTCTCGATCGATCTCGCCCCAGCGGGGCCGGCCGGCCTTTTGGGCCGTCATCATCCTCGTGGGCCGGATCGTCGGCGAACCGAATTCGCGAGCAGAGGTGATTTGGAGCACGCAAGGCGTGTGCTTCGCTGGTTGCTGTGGTACACTGGCTTTCCGTGGCGAAAAAGACCGGCGTGCGGATGTTCCCGCTGAAACCGGCGTTCCGTCGATGGGAGGACGACCTTGGCCAATTCCCGGTGCGCTCTGGCGCTCATGACTGGCGCGTTGACTGTGGGGTTCGCGATCGCGGACCCTGCGCTGGCACAGAAATCAGGCGGAATACTCCGAACCTACAACAGCAGCAATCCACCCAGCGCCTCGATTGTCGAGGAGGCTACCATCGCCACGGCGATGGGGTTCTCCGCCATTTTCAACAACCTCCTGATCTTCGACCAGTCCAAGCCGCGCAACGGGCTCGACACCATCGTGCCGGAGCTGGCCGAGAGCTGGGCCTGGGACGACACGCGCACCAGGTTCACCGTCAAGCTGCGGCGGGACGTGAAGTGGCACGACGGTAAGGCCTTCACTGCCGCGGATGTGCAGTGCACCTGGCACAAGATCCTCCGCAAGCATCCCGACGAGCTGCGCGGCAATCCGCGCGGGGTGTGGTGGAGCAATCTCCAGGAGGTGACGCTCAACGGCGATTTCGAGGCCACCTTCGTGCTCGGGCGGCCGCAGGCCTCCTTCCCGGCCTTACTCGCCTCGAACCTCTCTCCGGTCTATCCGTGCCACGTGCCGGCCAAGGACATGCGCAGGCGGCCGATCGGCACCGGTCCTTTCAAGTTCGTGTCGTTCGACTCGAACCAGTCGATCAAGCTCGCCAAGAACACGGATTACTGGAAGCCCGGCCGGCCCTATCTCGACGGCATCGAGATGAGCATTGTCGCCAACCGCTCGACGCGCGTGCTGGCGTTCGTGGCCAAGGAGTTCGACCTGACGTTCGTCGCCGATATCACGGTGCCGCTGATCGCCGACGTCGAGGCGCGCGCGCCTGCGGCCACCTGCCAGTTGGCGCCGACCGGGGTGAGCACGAATCTCCTCGTCAACCACAAAAGGCCCCCCTTCGACAGCGAGATGCTGCGCAAGGCCATGGCTCTGGCCCTCGACAGGCAGGGCATGATCGACATCCTGTCGACCGGCAAGGCGAAGCTTGCCGGGGCCATGATGGCCGATCCTGAAGGCCGGTGGGGAATGCCCGAGGAGATGGTGCTGTCGCTGCCCAACTACGGCACCGACCAGGCGGTCCTGCGTGCCGAGGCCCGCAAGATCATGGAGAGCCTGGGCTACGGTTCCGGCAAACGCCTCAAGGTCAAGGTGTCGACGCGCGACTTCCAGAACTTCAGGGACCCTGCGGTGCTTCTGGTCGACAAGCTCAACCAGATCTATTTCGACGCCGAGCTCGAGATCATCGAGTCGTCGGTCTGGTACGGCCGCCTCGTCCGGCAGGACTACGCTGTCGCTCTCAATCTCTCCGGCTCCGGGGTCGACGATCCGGACGTGACCCTCATGGAAGGCTATGCCTGCAACTCGGACCGCAACTACACCAAGTACTGCAATCCGCGCGTCGAGAAGCTGCTGGAGGATCAGTCGCAGGAGGGCGACGTCGCCAAGCGCAAGCAGATCGTGTGGGGGATCGAGAAGATCCTGGCGCAGGACGTGGCCCGCCCGATCATCTTCCACAATCGCACGGCGACCTGCTGGCACCCCCACGTCAAGGGTCACGTCCTGCACCAGAACTCGATCTACAACAACTGGCGCTTCGAAAGCGTCTGGCTGGACAGGTAGGGCGCCGGGCGGGCGCCGGCTCTTTGCGGGCGCGGCCCGTCCAACGGGGTGCTGGCACCCCGGCGCCGCGTCATTCCGGCGCTTGTCGCCGGAAGCCGGGGACAGTCGGCGAGACGGGATCGCTAGCTAGCGCGCCGTGAACTCGCCCTTGGGACCCGACGAGCAGCATGGGTGGGTGCGCAGTCTTCCGTAGGCCTCCATGAGCCGGCGGGCCGTCTCACCCGTAGTGTTCATGTACTCGTCGATGATGTCGGCGCTGCAGGCCCTCCACTCGGCGACCTCGTTGGGCGTCAGGTCGTGAATCCTCATGCCCTTCGAGCGCGCGAAGGCGTACGCCTTCGCGTCCACGTCCGCCATTGCGTCGCGCAGGTGCCGCTCCACCTTTTTTCCGGCCGCGACGATGATCGCTTTGTGCTTGTTGCTGACGGACTGCCATGTCTTCTCGTTGATGACCACGAGGAACTCGAGGGCGGCGTGCTCGGTCCGCGTGATGGTGTCGGCCAGTTTCCACAAGTGCCGCGACTCGAGGCTGGTGATCCCCGTCACCAGCATGTCGACCGTGCCGTCCTGCATCGCCTGGTACTGCTTGGAGGCGGAGACCACCACAGGTATGCCCCCGCAGCGCCTGAAGAACTTCGCGTGGTTTTCCGCAATGGCCCGCACCTTCTGGCCCTGGATCCCGGCCGGGACTCTCGCGTCCCGGCCCTTGGAGATGAACACGGTCGAACCGAAGGACTGGAACCACAGGACGCGCACGCCGGCCCCCTCGAACACGGCCTTGTCGAGCACTTTCCTGACCTCGCCATCGGGGTCGGTGGCCGCCCGGACCAGTGCCTCGAAGTTGAACAGGAACGGCTGGCCGAACAGGTTCAATGCCGGCGCTCTCCTGGCGAACTGCGAAATCCCGATCGAGCCCATCTCGATGGCGCCCGATGCGACCGCGTCCAAGGCCTGGTCGTCCCTGTAGAGACGGGAGTTCTCGAAGAGCTCGATCGAGATCGTGCCGCCGCTCTGTTTCTCGACCTCCTCCTTGAAGTGCACCAGGTTCCAGCCGAGGTGGTTGGTCAGAGGCTGCTGCAAGGTCACCCTGAGCTTCAGCTGCTCGGCGCGGGAGGCGCTTGCCGGCACGAGCACAAGGCACGCCAGAAAAAGACAAACTGGGCGCAAACCGATCATCTAGGCCCCCCTGTGCTCCCGCAGACTGACTATGCCGTTTCGAGACGGCCCTGCAAATGTGGAAAGTGATGGCAATTGCCGCGATGCCGCGGCGCAATAAAGCTGATCGTGGAGCAGATCTGCCGGGTGCACGGGTTCTGCAAGAGGACCGCGATTATTGGCCCGCCCGCCCGGTGATGCATCCGGATTTGCTCTGCTTCACGACGAGCCGCCGAGAAGGGCCAGGGCCTGTGCGTGCACGCGCCGGTCTCCCGTGGCCAGGACGCGCCCGCCGGCGAGAGGCGGCTCGCCCTTCCAGGTGGTGATCTGTCCGCCGGCGCCCTCGACGACCGGGATCAGAGGGATCACATCGTAGGGCTTCAGCCCCACCTCGATCACAACGTCGACGAAGCCGGCCGCAAGCAGGCAATAGCCGTAGCAGTCGCCGCCATAGCGGGTCAGGCGCGCCCGCTCCTTGACCCGGGCGAAGGCGGCAGCCTCTCCCCTCTGCGCGAACAGGTCGGGATGCGTGCTCGTGAGCACCGCCTGGGCCAGCTCGGGGCATGGTCGCGTCTTGAGCCGGCGCGTCTTGCCGTCGCCGCCGCGCAGGTGCGCGCGGCCGCCGACACCCCAGAAGCGCTCGCGCATGAAGGGCTGGTCCGCGACCCCCAGGATCGGCACGCCATCCTCGACGAGGCCGATCAGGGTTCCCCACAGGGGGCTGCCCATGATGAACGCGCGGGTGCCGTCGATCGGGTCCAGCACCCAGCTCAGCGACCCTGCCCCGGCCCGCGCGCCGAATTCCTCGCCGATGATGCCGTGGTCGGGATAGGCCTTGGCGATCGCCGCCCGCATCGCCCGCTCGGCCGCCCGGTCCGCCGCGGTGACCGGGTCGTACGGCTCGCCCCCGCCGGCCTTGTCCTCGACCGCCAGGCGGCGCCGGAAATGCCGCAGAACCGCAGTCCCTGCCCGGTCGGCCAACTCGTGGGCGAACGCCATGTAGCCCCGGACCGCCTCCTCTCGCCGCATCAGGGCCGCCCTTGCGAGTTGCTGCCGGCCATGGAGGATGTCCTGATTCCGGAATGCGAGCCCTCGGGCCCCGCGCAACAGTCCCAAATCGGCGCAAATCCCCGACTCGCGGTGCCCCACGGCAGGCTCGTGGCGGAGAGGCCACATATCTGTTGACACTTGCTCACGCCTGAAGCGCAGCTATTGCGGCGCACACCGAACAAGCCCATATGCAGCTCTGCGGCGCCGTGGCCTCTCTTGCCGGGTGCCGCAGCCCATCTTGGGCGTTTCCTCCCCAGACTTGGGCCGTTCCTCAAGCGAGCGGCCCTTTCTTTTTGCCGCTCGAATGGGCGGTGCCGAAGGCATAGGCAGAGTAGGTCAGTGGCTCTGACCTATGCGGCGGTGAGACTTCTGCATTGCAATAGAGCGTTGTTGTGTTTTGTGCGGCGCACATCTACATTTGGTCCTGCGAGGCTGGCGACTAGGTCGCTGGTTTCGCTGCCCTCCTTGGGCGTTTCCTCCCTAGACTTGGGCCGTTCGGTTCACCGGGCGGCCCCTTTTCTTTTGCCTTGCGGGCCGCTTGACTGGCTGCCCTGCGAAAGACCCTGGTGCCAGCCGCCTCTTGTTCCGCGCCGCATCCCTCGGGATTCGGCGCCAAAAACGCGCTCGGCCCGGTTTGACTGGACCTGAGGGAACCCAAGTCCCCTATTGCAACGCAGCATGGCGGCTGGCCTCGCGACCGCTACTCGGCCGCGGCGCGGCGCTCCAGCAGCAGCGGCAGGACCTCGAACACTCGAGTCGCCAGATCGATCAGCGTGGCGACCAGAGCGTCGAAGTGCCTGTTCTTGGCGAACGTGGCCTCGTTGAGATAGAGCGCCCGGTTGATTTCGATCTGCAGGGCGTGCACGCGCTGGCCGGGGCAGCCGTAGTGCTCGGTGATGAAGCCCCCGGCGTAGGGGCGGTTCACCTGCACCTCGTAGCCCCCGCGCTGCAGGACCTCGCGGATGAAGCGGGTCAGCCTGGCGTCGCAGGAGGCGCCGAAGCGGTCGCCCAGGACGAAGTGCGGCCGCCCACCCGCCGGCTGGCCCATGGACGCCGACGGCATGGAGTGGCAGTCGATGAGCAGCGCAGTGCCGAAGCGCTTGCGGGTCGCTTCCAGCTGCTCGGCGAGCGCCCGGTGAAACGGCGCGTAGAGCCGCTCGATGCGCTCGAAGGCCGCCCCGATGGGGAGCCGCTCGCGGTAAATCTCCTCGGTGTCGGCGACCACCCTCGCAATGGTGCCGAGCCCGCCCACGACGCGCGCCGACTGGGTGTTGGCAAACGCCGGCAGCCGCCCCTGGAACAGCTCCGGATCGAGCTCGTAGGGCTCGCGGTTGACATCCAGGTAGGCGCGCGGGAAGCGGGCGGCGAGCAGCGGTGCACCCAGGGCGACCACGGGCGCGAACAGCTCGTCGACGAAGCAGTCCTCCGACTTGCGCAGCGTCAGCGGGTCGAGGCGCGAGGCCTCCAGGAAGGCGCGTGGGTAGATGCGCCCGGAATGGGGCGAGCAGAATACGACCGGGGCCAGCTGCTCGGCTGGCTCGATCAGCATGAAGGGGGGCGTGAGCTCGGCCAGGATCGAAGCACGTTCGATGTCGGTCATATCGGCAATTGAAGGCTTCCCTGCGATTCTTCGGACTGTGGCGCACGCGCTCATGGGGCGGGCACCCCAGTCTGCCAAGCAGCAGACGCACTGTCCATGCGTTCCAATGAGCATACCGTGGACGGCATCGCGAGTCTCGACCCGGCGCACGGCTTTCGCTGGTTTCGATTGCCGGTTTACCAAAATGGCGCCAGATTTGACTGGCAACGCGGCGCTGTCTGCCGCGGCAAGCGGCGCCGGGTCAACCTGCCCCGTCGAGCCGGGGGTGCATCCATGACGGCCAAGCCTTCACGCCTACCCGCGCGGCGCATCCTGCTGGCGGAGGACGACGATTCCATGCGCGCCTTCATCGAGCGCGCGCTCGTGAAGGCCGGCTACGAGGTGACGAGCTTCGCGAACGGCCGGGAGGCGCACGCGCGCCTGCAGGAGGAGCCCTTCGCCCTGCTGCTGACCGACATCGTGATGCCCCAGATGGACGGCATCGAGCTGGCGCGGCGGGCCGCCGAGATCGATCCCGACCTCAAGATTATGTTCATCACCGGCTTTGCCGCGGTGACCCTCAACACCGGCGCCAAGGCCGTCAAGGACGCCCAGGTCCTCTCCAAGCCCTTCCACCTCAAGGACCTGGTGCGCGAGATCGACCGTCTCCTCGGCGCGGCTGCATAGCGAGCCATTGCGAGCCGTCCTTCCGGTTCGGGCTTCTTGCCACCTTGCGGGAATGCCGATATAGCCACCAGCTTGCGGATGCGAACGAGCGCCGCACGGCACAAGGGGCGCGTAGCTCAGCGGTAGAGCACTACCTTGACATGGTAGTCTGTATTATGGGGAAAGCGGCCTGATCGGGCCGCTTTTTGCGTCGTGGGTGCTTATTGGGTGTGAATTGCGGCGGAACGGATTGCGACAGACCTGAGGCACAGACAGGTTGGTAGATCCAGTAGTCGCTGCAACAACCGATCGGCTCTTGGCGTTCGGATGAGGCACCAAGAGGTTGACTCTATCGCCCAGGACGACACCTACCGTTTCGACGTCCAGTTCTCCGAGAACGCCAGCGCGCTGGTGGAGAACGGGCGTTTCTCGCGCTCGCGCTTCCGGGATTTGCCGGCCCCCTGTTTGCCGTTGAGGGTCAGCTGCGTGCCGAGCGCTGGCACCAGCACCGTGCACACGCCGTAGGGCGCTCGGGCACGTTGAATGGCTGGGTGTGGACGAGCAGAGGGCACCCAGATCGAACCAGGTCCGCCTTCTCGGTCCAGAACGACCGGTAGTCGCCCGTCTTGCCGCACTCGGCCTCGCGAGACACCGCCTTCAAGATTGCAAGCGTGGTTAACGCGGCAACCTTCCCATTCATCCCAACGTTCACGCCAAAAGCTCCCGAGGTGTCAGGAGCGCAACGCGGAACAGGATGGTTCAAATGCAGAGCAATCTGATGCTGAGTGCCGCTGCGTCGGTGCTCACCCTTGGCTTGGTCGCGGGCCAGGCAGGGGCGCTCTCCGTGGGCGTAGACTCGATCGGTCCCGAGGGGTTGGTGCACAGGGTGCAGCGGGGAGACGACAAGGGAATGGGCGGCCGCGGCCAGGAAGGCGGTGCAAAGGATGCCACGCCCGGCCACCGCGATAACGGCGGGAAGGGCGCTGGTCCCGGTTCAGCTCAGGATAAAGGCGCCGACCGCCGCGCAGCGCCGGACAGGAGTGATCGTGGGGCGGGGATGCGCCCAGGAGAAAAGGGAGCACGCGGCGCGCAGAGAGGCACCGACGGCGACCGCAGCACGCGTGGCGAGCGGGGCAGAGCCGCCGGACGCACTGATGTAGACGTCAACGTCCGTGGCAGGCGCGCCGACCGCGACAGAGGCGACAGGCGCACCAGGGTAGACATCGATGTCGATCGCGGGCGCAGAGCACGCGGACGCGACGGCGACGTCTACCTGCGCGGCTACGGCTACAGGTCCGGCAGCTGCGAGGATATCTTGCGTCGCTACCGGCAGTGCACGGCCCGCTGACACTGTCTTGCTGGGGCGCCTCCTCAGGGGCGCCCCTTCATCACGGACCGTCCCTTGGGGGGCGGTCAGCTTGCGGTGGGCACTTCCAGTGGAGACTTGCGCAGCTCGACAAGGTTTGTTGGCGCTTGCGCCTTTGGGGGCCGGGTTTGGGCCACGACGACGGCGGTAGCTTGAGCAAGGGATGTGGCGCCGAAATCGGCTCCCACCGACTGCACCCACTCTTCAACCTTGTCCGGGTCATCCCCGAGCATCCAGAAACAGGCGAGGAATTTCGCTCGCGGCATCACCCGCCTGAGGCGGCGGATCAGATAGCGCACGTGCGCAGGCTTGGTGGCTGCACCGAGGTATGAGAGGCAAACCAGATGGGCATCCGTGACATCGACCTTGAAGCCTCGTGTGGTGGCCACGTCGACAAACGGCTGTACCCATGCCGCTACACCGTGCTTCTCCAGGACCTGGGCAAGCATTGTTGAAGCCGCTTCGTCCAATGCGCTGCGGCTGGCAATGCACAGCACCGGATATGGCATCTGCCAATCGTCGGGCATCTGTCCCCTGCTGATGACTGGGGGAAGCGGAGCTTTGGCGTGTCTGCCGTCCTCGGCTCCAGGTGGAACCTCATCCGGGTAATCGGCGAGGTCGTCGACAATTTCTTCGATCGTGTCGCGGACTTGCACCTGCTTATCTCTAGACAGCTTGCCGTGTGCGGCATCTGCCTGCGCGAGCAGCAGTGCCTTCATTGCCACCGTATCGTAGTAGGTCGAGAGGGAGGTGCTCTTCAGCTCCTCCTCAGCCTGATCGGCGGCTTCCGTTGCGTCGCCGGCAAGCACGCGCTGATAGAAGCGTTCCTCGGGTTCGAGTGCAGGTTCGTCGCCCAAAAGGACGTCGATGAACTTCAACGAGTCGATGTGCTTTCCAAGAACGACCAGACACACCGTCAATGGTGTGGCGAGCAGCAGCCCGATGGGTCCCCACACGACGGTCCAGAACAAGCTCGAGACGACAATCGCCACGGGTGACAGCCCGGTGTGCTGGCCATAGAGCAATGGCTCCACCACGTGCCCGGCGATCGGCTCCGTCACGATGAACAGCGCCGCGGTCAGCCATACCATGGTCCAACCGGAATCAATGGCTACAGCAAGAACAAGAGGAAAGAAGGCGGCGATGAAGGACCCGATGTAGGGCACGAAGCGCATCAACCCCGCCAGGATGCCCCACAGGATCGCGTTCGGAACGCCTATCAGCCAAAGGCCAACAGCAATGACAACGCCGAAGCCCGCGTTGAGCGATATTTGCATAAGGAAGAAGCGGCTGAGGCGGGTGGCCGCATCATCGAGGGCGGCTGTGGTACGCTGAAGGTCGCCCGTACCTGCGAGTCGCACGAAGCGATCGCGGATGTCCTCGCGCTGCAAGAGGATGAACAGTAGGAACAGCAGCACGAGAGCAGTGGTCGCAAGCGGCGACAGCAGAGGTTGCACCAGGCTGCCAAGCGCCTCCAATCCACTTGATGGCGGTTGTCGTACCTCTACCAGCAATGGCTTCTGTCCAGACGCCAGTCTTTCCTCTCGGGTGGTCTCTTTCTGTAGCTCGCGCAATGTGCCCGAGGCCCGATCCAGAACACGCGACGACCAGGGCGCAGCGGCGCTCAAGGCGCGTACTTTGGCGCGGATGTTGGCCTCGTGTTTCGGCAGGTCCTCGGCTAGCTGCGCGACTTGCAGCAGGATCGTCCCGCTCAAGAGAGCCACCAGAGCTATCGCCGACGCGACGGCGAGAACGATGGCCGGTGTTCGCCATACCCCCCAGGTGCGCAGCTGGCGGATGACCGGCGTCAGGATGAAGGCGAGCAATGCGGCAATGACAAGCGGCTCGAGGATCGGCCGCCCGATGTAAAGAAGGGCGATCACAATGCCGGCGATTAGAAGCGCGCTGGCAACGCTATTCAGACTTTGCTGGGTGGCTCTCGGTGTGGTTCGTATCAGGTAGCCTGCCACGGCCTTCTCCATGGCACCGGCATCCCGCGGCCGGCGCACTGCGTTTGTTCGGGATTGGCGTGACTCGACAACGCCGCGTCAACGAAAGCGTTGCAGTGGATGGCGTTCCGCCATGACTTTGCTGTTCCGCCGGAACGGCTGCGTCGGTTTGGCGTTCAACTGGAACAACACATCAAACGAGAAGACGACACGCCATGGCGCAGTCATTTACCAATTCCGATCCGTCGCCGCACATGGACAGTCCTTCTGAACGGGCCTCGGAGTTCGGAGAGGAAGTTCTGGACGCACGACGCAGGCCGCCGCCGCCACCGTCGACGCTGTCAGGGAGCACCCGCTGGCAACTTTGGCAATCGTAGCCGGTGTCGCCTTTGCAATCGGCGCGCTGTGGAAGATCGGATCGTCCCGCCGCGAAACGACAATGGGTTCGCTGCTCTCCCGCGTTGGTGAGCTGCAGGACCAATTGCCGCGACGCTGGCGCACATGAGATCGCGATCAAGAAAGTCACGTCGGAAAGCATCCTCGAGCGGAGCCTTTTCTGACGTCGCAGCCATCGCCAGTGAGCGGTGAGAACGGCTTTGCCGCCAGATCGATATCGTGGCCAAGCCCGGCACCTGACACGCCGGCGCTCCAGTACGATCTTGCCGCCGCGAAAGACCTCGAGCCGTGCGTCAGTGAAGTCCCCTAACAAGCTGACACCTGAACAAAAACGGGGCACCAGCGTTCATCTTGCGAAAGGTTCAGCCTCAGGAGAACGATCCCATGGCACAAAGTTCACGTTATGGCGGCGGGTCTGATGTCGCGGACAAGGCCACCGAACAGTTCAAGAAGGTGGCGGATCGCGTCGAAGGCGTGGCCGGCGCGGCAGCCGACCAGATGCGCGATGTGACAGACCGCACCGGCGAGGTTGCGGGCAACTTAAGGCGTGCCGTCGACAAGTCGGTGAAGGAGCAGCCGATGGCCACCCTGTTGATGGCGGCCGCCGTCGGGTTCGTCCTCGGCGCGCTCTGGAAATCGTAAGGGGCCAATGTGTTTGCCGGTCTGATCAACCAAGCCAAGTCGGCAGCAAGCGACCTTGCGCTCAAGTATCTGGCGCGAGCCTCGGTCGCAGTGCCCTTCGTCATCGCGCTAGGTTTTGTCTTGGCGGCTGTCACGGTGATGCTGGTGGAACGCTTCGGACAGGTCATGGCCTACTGGATGGTCGCTGGCGGCCTGGCGATCGTCGGCGTCGCCGCGGCTGCCGTGGTCACCGTGAAGGAGCAGGAAGAAGAGGAGGCTGAGCAAGCGGCGCAGGATGCCGACACCGGCGATGTCGTGAGCGAAGCAACGGCGCAGGCCGTCGTGCAGACGCCGATCGCCCTGCTCGGTGCTCTCTTCAGCGTGCCGGGAGGTCCAGCGTCCGCGTTGAGCATTGCCCGTGTTCTCGGCCGCAACTTTCCCCTGGTGTTGCTGCTGGTGATGATCGGCGCGCTGTTCTGGCCGAGCGAGGAGGCTGGGTCCTCAGATGAACAGGTGGACACGGTCGACGGCAAGCCCAATGGGGCGGACGATCATTTGCCCAGTGCGCTCCGGCACTGATCAGATCTCAACGAAGAGCAAATAACTCGGCGAGTAATGTGGCCGCCGTGTCAGGAAGGCGAACAGCGCACACCGCTTGTTGCGCTGCATGAGTCGTCGCAAGAAGAGGTCGCTCAAGACCGGGCGCCGCGGCAAGACCGTCAAGAATCGAAAGCAGGCGATAGCCATCGGTCTTTCCAAGGCGCGCAAGAAGGGTGAGGAGGTGCCCCGCCCGACGCTGAGTTAGCCGAAGCGATCCTTCGCCGCGCTGCTGGCCGATGCCGGAACCGGGTCACAAAGGCGGCGTTCTGCCTCTAATCCCGTGTCCACCCGGAGAAACTCCCAATGACGATCAAGACGATGGAAGCTCTCTTCGTCGAGACCCTCAAGGACATCTATTACGCCGAAAAACACATCCTCAAAGCCCTGCCTAGTATGGTTAAGAAGGCCGCCTCGAGGGAGCTCAAGGAGGCCCTTGAGACCCACCGCAAGGAAACCGAGGGCCAAGTTGACCGCCTCGATCAGGTCTTCAGGCTGTTCGACTTGGCTCCGCGCGGGAAGAAGTGCGAGGCAATCGAAGGCATCCTCGCCGAAGCCAAGGAGCACATGGCGGACATCGAAGATCCGGAAGTCCTCGATGCCGGTATGATCGGCTCAGCCCAGGCTGTCGAGCATTACGAGATCACGCGTTATGGCACGCTCATCGCTTGGGCCAAGCAGCTCGGTCGTGACGACGCCGTCGGCCTTCTCCAAGCCAACCTGGAGCAAGAGAAGAAGGCAGACCGGCTTCTCTCGGAGATCGCAGAATCGGCCGTGAACCAGAAGGCAGCTGCCTAACCCACTTTATTTGCCCTAGTCGTTCGTCGCGAAGGCGATCGGCGGCGGGCGCGGCCGGGTTGACGGCTGAGGGGCGGCGGGACGCTTTGGCACGCCCTGGGGATGATGGCTCTGGGCTCGTGCGGCATCGGCCGCATCGGTCACGACCCTGGGCGCGCGTTGGCAGTGGAAGGCACCGCGAGTAACAAGACCGTCGTCAATCAAACCTAGGCGAGTCTGCCGGCCAGGTCCAAGCCCTGTCCGGGCGCTGCCCATCGGCACGCGCGCGAGGCGGGAAACTGACCGCTACTCAATCGAGCCTCCTCCTGGTGCGCTTCTACCTGTTGCTTATGGGCGGTCCTGACCAACTGGATGCCGACCGCGAGACGCTTCCCTGGGGCTGGCTGCGCCGCCCTCGGCTCTCGACACCAAGGCGCAGGCTTTGCAACGGTTAGCATGCTGCGATGTTGGTCATTCCCGGTTAACCGGAAGCAAGCCTAAAATCCAGGACCCAGTAATGTACAATTTCACATGTCTTTTTTAGGAGGAACATCAGGCGCGGCAGAACGTTCTTGCAATTAAATAACAGCTCGGGACTGAGCGATCTTGGCAATATAAGGAACGCTACAATGAAGGTGATACCTTTCATAGCAGCGACCGCGCTCGTGCTCGCGTCTCCGCTGCTTCTGGCGCAAACACCACCTCAGCAAGATCAGCCGACAACCAAGCCGCCAAGTGCTGCCACTCCCGCTGAGAAGATACAGCCCAAGTGGTACACGGCCCAAGGCAGCGATATACGGGCCAGCAAGCTGATCGGTGCGAGGGTGGCGAATGCGGCCAACGAGACCGTGGGTGATATCAACGAGGTGATCCTCGGCAAGGACGGCAAGGTCGCCGCCGTGGTCATTGGCGTCGGAGGCTTCCTCGGCATGGGCGAACGCGAAGTCGCCGTTGAGTTCAGCTCCCTTAGGCTCAAACAGGACGGCGGCAAGACGGTTGTCACGATCGACGCCACGAAGGACGCACTGAAGACCGCTCCAGAATGGAAATGGTCGGGCGACCCCGGTGGCACCACCGGAAGGGGTACTCCGCCAGGCAAGTGAGCACACGGGCGATGCCTTGAGCCGCGCTCCGCTCGGCCAGGGGCGGATGCCGCGATCACATATCCAGTAAGGCTCTCGCTGACACAAAGTGACCGTTCAGTACACTGAACCGGACTCTGCCCTCAATTCTGGTTCCCCTTCTTCACGTTCACCTTCTGCGGCACCGGGTGCAGCGCCTTGGTGTCCACATCCGCCACCATCTTCTGCACCCGGTTCTTTTCGAGATGGCCGTAGACCTCATCCGGCACGGTGGCCCTCTTCCACCCGCCGGCTTCCTTCAGCTCTTGCAGCGTTCGCCCCTCGGCCAGGAAGCGCCGCGCGAAAGCGTGCCGGCCGATGGCGTGGGGACGGTAGTGCGGCAGCCCCGCACGCTTCCGCACCCTGGCCACCATGTGGGGGAACGCCCACCGCGTCTTGAAGCCGAACACTGAGGTGTCGCCGGGGGCGTCCTCGCCGTACCGCTCGCGGTGCCTGGCGTGCAGCTTGTCGACGTGCGCCCGCATCGCCTCGAGCAGCATGGGCGCCATGGCGACGGTGAGGGGCTCGTCGTTCTTCCGGTCCCTCAGCACGGCACGGCCGTCGCCGAGGTCGACGTCCCGCAGCCGCAGCTTCTGCGCTTCGCCGGTGCGGGCACCAGTAAGTGTGATGAACAGCACCGCCGCGATATCGCGTTCCTCATTGCGGCTGCCGGTCACGACCTGGTTGCGCTTACCCCGGCGTTCGTGGTGGCGCACCGCCGCAATCAGCTTCGCGATATAGGCGTCGTCCGGCGGGTCCGCCCGGTGCTTCTCGACCTTGGGTGCCTTCCACCGGCGTGGTTCCGCCAGTGGGGGCTCATTGTCGACCGCCGCGTTGTAGACCGCCATGAATGGGGTGTAGACGTGCCGTTTCAGCGTGGCCTTTGAGCACCCGGGACGCATCTGCTTGGCCAGCTTGTCCAGATCAGCTTGGGTGAGTTCGCACAGCTTGCGCTCGCCGATCAGCTCCAGCATTTCGTCCAGATACGGCGCGTTCGAATTCTCGCCTTCTCTCTCGCCGTACAGCTCCACTGCATCGGCAAAGTTGATCTGCCCATTGACGCCTTCGACGCGCGTCTTCGTGGTCTCGGCTACCCTTGTGGCAAACTCGCGCTTCGCCAAAGTCCGGTCGCTAGTTTTGAGGCTCTCGTGTACACGCTCTCCCCGGTGGTCCGTGCCCTCGATGTAGTACGACCCCGGCGAGGTTTTGCGCTTGCCTTTGGCGCGGCTCTTCCGGAAGACGAGACGGAGGGACATGACGGGAATGCCTCTGCTAGAAACTGCTGAAGACGGTCGGACTGCAGGAAGATCGGCTTGCCGCGGCGCTGGCCAAGGCCGGTAGACCACAGCAGCGCGCGGACACGGCGCAGGCTGGTCCTCGGCGGGCATGAGGCCTGCACATCGGTCGCAGTGAGCCAGACGACTCTCACGCCACCTTCCCCCCAAACAGCGTCCCCTCGCCGGCGAGCTCGCCCTTGAGCCAGGTGCCGGCATCGGCCTTGATCTGTTCGTAGACGACGGGATGTTGAACCTTGAAGTCCGGCATTGCCCCGCTGCGCACGTAGCCCTGCGAGGTGGGCACCAGCCAGCCAGTGTGCCTGTCGGTCCAGCGTGAGGGATCGAGGTGGAGCGCCTTGAAGTCGCGCCGCGTCACCGGCCGAGATTCCAGGACGATGGCGAGCTTGATCGCCTTGACCTTCCATGCGGTGAGCTGCACCGGGGCGGCGACGCCGGCGGCGACATCCGGGAGATAGTCCGGCAGGGGGACACGATTCACCGGGCACCATTCGTGCCAGTGGGCGTCACCATCCCAGCGCTCATCGACCGTGGGCAGCTGGGGATCGAATGGGGCGTACCAGACCCCACGTGGCGCCGGGGCCCGCAGCGTTATCACCGTAAGCCCAAGCCAACCGCAGATCGTCTCCAGGCCCACGGCCTTGGTCCCCTCGGGTACCAGGACGGCGCGGCAGTCCGGGCCGGTGTCGGCGTAATGCCACCATCGATGCGGAAGGGCTTGCGTCACTACCTTGTTGTTGAGCGCGAGCTTGGCCTCGATCCCGATCTGGAATCCGTCCGCCTTGCGCACCAGCAGGATGTCCCATCCCCCAGTCTCGCCGTAGGCCGCCCACGTCTTGTCCTTTGTCGCCAGCGCGATGAAGTCGTTGCACAGCGCCGCCTCGCTTCCGGGTGCGGCCTTCTTCTTGCGGGGCGCCATTACGCCAGCTCCCTCCAGTGCGGCGCCTCGGCGTCAAGCACCCGCTCGAGCCGGTTCATGGCATCTCTCTGGCGCCCATGCCGCATGTCGAGGTAGACGCGGGCGAGGTCGTGGGACGCATCGGCGCTGAGGTATTCATACGAAAATCGGCGCACGACCTGGGCGCGGCGCTTGCGGCACGTCTTGCGCAGATGGCGTAGGGCTGACATCACGCGGCCTCCATGAACAGGGTTTCGGCGGCACGGACAGCGCCGCCGTCCAGCGTCACCAGCTCGCGGGCGCGAAGGCGGGCGATATAGGCGTCGCGCGTCGAACGCTTGAAGCCGGTGACTTCATCGATCGCGTCTCGGCTGACGTGCGCGGGATATTCTTCGATCGCCACGGCGAGCACCTTCCGCTCGCCTTCCGGCAGAGTGCTCAGCACCCGCTCGCGCAGCGCAGCACCGCGCAACGGTGGCTCATAGTCGGACCCGAGCGCCTGGATACCAGCGGGCGTGGCAACGACGCGATCGCCGCGCACGTCCACAAAGCCGCGCGGGCGCAACCGGGCGATATAGGCGTCGCGTGTGCTTCGCTTGAAGCCGGTGAGCACACCAAGTTGCTCGCGGCGCAGCCCGTTGGGATATTGGGCCACGGCCGCGAGCACGGCCTTTTCGCCAGCCGGCAGCGCGCTGTTGCCTTCCTTAGCGGGCGGCGGGGTGACGAACACGACGCGCTTGCCTTCTGCGCGGGCGGCAAGGGCAGGTAGCGGCGTCGTCTTGCCGGCTGCAGGTCCGGCGAGCGCCGTCGCCGCGCGGTCAACGTCGTGCAGCAAGTGCAGCGCGCGCGTGAGGGTCTGCCGGATCTGGGCAGGGATGGCGCGGCCGTCGCGCTCGCCGCGCTCATAAGCACGCCGCTCGATCGCCTGGACATCGACGGCCGGTGCCTTGCGGGCGAGCTCACCCCGCAGCTTGGCAATCTCGGCACGCAGCGCCTTGGGGTCGTTCTCGGCGGCTGCCGTTTCAATCGCCGGCAACGCTTCTTTGAGCCCTGCCACGAAGGCGGACACGTCCACCGCGGGCTTGGCCTTTGCATCGCCGGCACCGCGCATCACGCGGCGGTCGGGATGCAGGCTGTCCTTCGCGGGCACCTTCAACCGCACCGGGCGATCCGTGCCGGCCATCCATGCCCAGCATTCGCCCGTGGGCAGCGTCGCCAAGCTATCGATGATTTCGCGGCCGTCGCGGACGTTGCCCACGTCCAGCCACTTCGACAGGGCGGTAAGCGAGTTGCGACCCTTCTGCCGGTGCAGAAAGAGGTTGTCGCACAGCTCGAGGACGGCCTTGTTCACTTCCTCGGCGCGCTGGTTGATGAGCGTGTACCCGAGCCGCGAGTTGCCGCCCATGCGCGCGAGCTTTTCGATTTCGGCGTAGACCTCGCCGTCGGTGACACGCTGCGGCGCGAATTCGGCGGCCTCCTCCAGGAACACGTGCCTGAGACCGTGAGCCTTGTTCCGGTGCAGCAAGAGTTTCACGCTGTCCCGGACGATGCGGCGCCAGTCAGCCTTGGACAGGTTGATATCGAACAGGTCCAGCACCAGCGAAACCCCGTTATGCATGGCGGCCTCGACGATCTTCGGTGCGCTCGCGGGTGTCAGTGGCAGGTCGCCGGCCTCGCCGCCGGCAACCACGATGGGATAGCCGCGGCCCGCACCGGGCACCCGGAGCCAGCGCCACACGCCGACGGGATCGAAGGCCACGAACGGCACGCCGGCCGAGAACAGCAGCTCGGCGAGCAGCGTCGCCGTGTAGCTCTTGCCGCTGCCGCGGATGCCGAGCACCGCGCTGCCCTGGCTCCCGAATTCGGCTGGGTCGATTTGCAGGGGACCGAGTTTCATCGCTTCGCGTCCTTCGCCGCCAGCTCGGCCGCCAGCATGATGGCCGCCTCGATTTTGCCGAGGTCGGACAGCTCGGCTTCAAGGATGCCCATCTGGGCCTGCAGCTCGGCCTTGCGGCGGCGCAGCCGATCGAGTGCGTCCCGCAGTCCGCTGCCGACCTCGCGCTGTCCGCGTTCGGTGAGCGACATCAGAACGTGTCCTCCAGGCTGGCCACGCTCGCCACCACGCGCCGAGGCGGCCACACCTCGCGGTCGCTCTCGCGGCGGCGCTGGCGCATCGCCGAGGCGATGGCGTCGGCCAGCGAGCCG
>Ga0075431_100000906_pt1 | contig 26122 bp, 26 predicted proteins | sample RhiMetdeltSRZDD5_FD_75297 | JGI IMG/M metagenome (GOLD analysis project Ga0075431, IMG submission 75297) | Populus rhizosphere microbial communities from Tennessee, USA - Rhizosphere MetaG P. deltoides SRZDD5 | ecosystem: Host-associated > Plants > Roots > Rhizosphere > Soil | place: USA... | reverse complement strand
CTTCGAAGAGCGCATCGATGAGGCCCTGGCGGTCGATGGCCATCGACATCGCTTGACGCACTCGCAGATCGCTGAACGGCTTCTGGTCCGTGCGCATCGAGATGTGGTACGACACGTTACCGGGAAACTCCAGGGTCTTGAGGTTCGGCCGCTTCGTCTTCAGCGCGTCCTTGATCTGTACCCAGTCCGTGCGGTTGATGACGCCGGGATTCTCGAAGCCGAGATCGTACTTGCCGGCAAGGAACGACGCCGTCCGCGAGGCGTTGTCCTCGTCGATGGCGACCTCGACGCGGTCGATGTAGGGCTGGCCCTGCGCGTAGTAGCCCGGGTGCCGCACGAAGGTGAACCCGACGTTCGGTCGGTAGTTCTCGAGCATCCAGGGGCCGGTGCCGACGACGGCGTCGGCCACCTTCAGATCGCCGAACTTCTCGACGGCCTCCCGGGCCACGATGGCCACCGCCATCGGGTTGGCGAGCATGTCGAGAAACCAGGCGAAGGGCTCCTTGAGCGAGAACTTCACCGTGTACTTGTCGAGCGCTTCCACCTTGTCGACAGACTTCAGCATGTACGCGTTGGCGTTGCCCTTGACGGTCAGGAAGCGCTCCACGCTGTACTTCACGTCCTCGGCGGTGAGCTCGCGACCGTTCACGGGCGGCTTGTTGTGCCAGCGGACGCCGCGGCGCAGCTTGAAGATGTACGTCGTCTCGTTCGGCTGCGTCCACGATTCCGCGAGATCGCCCTCGATCGGAAAGCTGCCCGGCACGACGTTCGGTCCCGCCTTGTGGCGGACGAGCCGGCTGTGGGTGAAGGTGTGCGCGATGTGGGTCTTGTAGGAGATCGTCAGGTCCTTGTCCCAGTGCGGCGGATCCCAGAGGCGGAGGGACAAGGTTCCGCCGCGCTTCGGCGCTTGCGATCGCGCCACCGACGGGGTCAAGGCGGCGCCGGCGAGCGTGGTGCCGGTCAGTGCGAGCATCTGGCGACGGGATAGGCTCATCAGTCGGGCCTCCGAAGTTGTCATCGGTCGAGTCGGTCTCGGTGCCGCGGACTAGCGCGCGAGGAGCGCGAGCACCTCGTCGAAGATGCCGAGCGTTTCGTCGACGTCGGCGTCGGTGTGCGCCAGCGAGATGTAGATCTTGTTCACCGCTTTCACGACACCGCGGCGCACGAGCTCCTGGTTGAAGCGCTTGATCTGCTCCCGGTCGGCCGTGAGCGTCGCGCGGTAGTCCAGAATCTCGCGGTCGGTGAAGAAGATGTCGAAGACAGGCGGCTCGCCGCTCACCTGGGCAGCCAGGCCGTGCTTGCGCACCGCGGCCACCAGACCTTCGCGCAGGCGCGTGCCCGTCCGGAAGAGCCGCTCGTAGGTTCCGGGCTTGCGCAGCTCGGCCAGCGTGGCGAGCCCGGCCGCGCACGAGATGGCGTTGCCGTTGAACGTGCCGGCCTGCCAGACGTAGTCCGGCGTGCCCTCGAGGGCCGCGTCGAAGTGCCGCATGATGGCCCGCGGGCCGGCCACGCACGCGAGCGGAAATCCGCCCGCGACCACCTTGCCGAAGGCGGCGAGATCCGGCACCACTCCGTAGTATTCCTGGGCGCCGCCGTACGCGAACCGAAACCCGGTCACGATCTCGTCGAACACGAGCGGCACTTCGTAGCGCTGGGTGGCGCGGCGCAGCCCCTCGAGAAAACCGGGCGCGGGCAGAATGGTCCGCTGGTACGGCTCGATCAGCACGGCCGCCAGCTCCTCGTGATGGGCGGCGATCAACGCCTCCGTGGTGGCGAGATCGTTGTAGGGCGCGATGAGCACCTCACCCTCGATCACGTGCGGAATGCCCGCGGAATCGGACATGGGTGCCGGAAACGCCTTCGGGGAACGGGGCACCACACTCATCAGCGCGTAGTCGTGGGAGCCGTGGAAGCCGCCCTCGAACTTCATCACCTTCTCGCGCTTCCGGAAGGCGCGCGCCACCCGCAGCGCGAAGAAGGTCGCCTCGCTGCCGCTCGAGGTATAGCGGACCTGCTCGGCGCACGGCACCGCGCGCGCGATCTCCTCCGCCAGCTCGATCGACGGCTCGTTGAGCAGCATGTACGAGGTGCCGCGGGCCATCTGACGGCGCACGGCCTCCACCACCGCCGGGTGCGCATGGCCGAGCAGCATGGGCCCCGAGCCGAGCAGGTAGTCGATGTACCGGCGGCCGTTCACGTCGTAGAGATGGCCGCCGCGCCCCTCGCGCACCACGAACTCGAGTCCGGGACCGCTGCGATGGCTGCCGAGCACGCCGCCCGGCAGGACGCGGGCCGCCCGGTCGAGGAGGTCTTTCTGGTCACTCATGGCGCATCCCCGCTCCGACGAAAAGGTGGGCCATCATACCAGACGTCACCCGCCGGCGCGCTCGATGAGCTTGCGCGCACGCGTCAGGTGCGGCGCGTCGACCATCTGGCCCTTGAAGCGAAACGCGTAGACGCCGCGGGCGCGATGCTCGTCGAAGAGGGCCACCAGCTCGCGCGCCTCCGTCACCAGCGCCTTGTCCGGCGTGAAGGCGGCATTGATGACGTCGATCTGGCTCGGATGGATCGAAATCTTGCCGGAGAAGCCCATGGCCACGCCGTCCTCGCACTCACGGCGGAGGCCGTCGAGGTCGGCGATGTCGGTGTAGACGGTGTCGAGCCAGTCGACGCCGGCGGCGGAGGCGGCCACCGCGCACATCGTGCGCGCATAGCGCGGGATGTCGAGATAGCGTCCGCCGGCGTCGCGCACGCGCGGCAAGCCCATGGCCGCGCCGAGATCCTCGATGCCCCACGAGATGGCCACGATCCGCGGGCTGGCCGCCGCCACCTCGCGGATGTTCAGCAATCCCTCCGGCGTCTCGGTGGCGATGGGCAAGAGCCGCGTCGAGCCGGGCGCGATCCCGTGACGGTGCTCGAGCCGATCCAGAAGCTGCGCGATCTCGCGGATGTCACCGGCGTGCCGCGGCTTGGGCACGACGTACCCGTCGGGCCGGCCGGCGATCGTCTCGGCCAGGTCGTCGCGCGCGAGCTCGGTCGAGATCGGATTCATCCGGATCCAGCGCTCGCGGCCCGCGAAGTCGCGCGCCAGCCACTCGCGCACGATCGGCCGCGTGGCCGCCTTGCGATCCGGCGGCACCGCGTCCTCGAGATCGAGGATGAGTCCGTCCGCGGGCAGCGTCAGCGCCTTCTCGAGCATCTTCTGCTGACCGCCGGGCACGAAATGGATCGAGCGTCGTGGCATCAGGCCGTCTTCCTTCGCATCATGGCCTGCCGTCGCGCGCGCATCACCAGCTCGCCATGCTGATTTTTCGCCCGGTGCTCGAAGGTCACGATGCCCCACTGCGGGCGGGACTTCGACTCGCGCTTGTCGACGATCTCCGTCTCCGAGTAGATCGTGTCCCCGTGGAACACCGGCCTGGGAAACTCGATCTTCTCGAAGCCGAGATTGCCGACGGTGGTGCCGAGCGTCGTCTCTCCCACCGAGAGGCCGACGGCGACGCCCAGCGTGAACAGGCTGTTCACGAGGGGCTTGCCGAACTCCGCCTTGCCGGCGGCATGGAAGTCGACGTGCAGCGGCTGCGGATTCATGGTCAGACACGAGAACCAGATGTTGTCGGCCTCGGTCACCGTGCGACCGGGCTGGTGCTGCAGCACGACGCCGACCTCGAGCTCTTCGTAGAACTTCCCGGCCATGCGGCCCTCCTGCGGTGCCCGATGGTATATCATCCGCGAACCGTCATGGCCTCGACCTCGCCCGCGTCGTGACCCCGGCCGCCGTTCCTGCGCTCGCACTCGCGAGCGCGCTCATCTCCGCCGCCGCCACGATCCTGCTCCGCCGCGGACTGCGTCACGACGGGCCCTACACCGCGGTGTGGATGAACCTCGCCGTCGGCGTCGTGTTCGTCTGGGCCGCGGTGGGATTGACCGGCGGCTTCGGGCAGTCCTCGTTCCGCGGGATCGCGTTCTTCGCGCTGGCGGGGCTCATCGGCACCGTCGGCGGTCGCATCTTCCGCTTCAAGGGCATCGACCTCGTGGGGGCCGCCATCACGGCCGCCATGATCAACCTGAGTCCGCTCGTCTCCACGGCGCTCGCCATCGTCGTCCTCGGTGAGCACGTCACCTTCCCGATCCTCGTCGGCACCCTCGTCATCGTGGCCGGCACGACCCTTCTTTCATCGGGCGGCCGCCGCGGCGGCGTCCGGCCCCGGCAGCTCGTGGTGCCGCTGATGGCCGCCGTCTGCTTCGGGGTGGTCGCCGTGCTCCGCAAGATCGGCCTCGCCGACATGGGCGCGGTGGCCGGCTTCGCGGTGAACGTCACCGCGGCCTTCGTCGCCTTCACGGCGTTCCTGCTGGCGGCCCGCCAGTGGACGGCCATGGTGTGCCGGCGGGAGAGCCTCGCCTACTTCGTGGCGGCGGGGGTGGCCGAGAACCTCTCGGTGCTGCTCCTCATCGTCGCCCTCACGGCGGGGTCCGTCAGCGTGGTGGCGCCCCTGTCGAGCGTGTCGCCGATCTTCGTTCTCGTCCTCTCGTTGTTCTTCCTGCGCGGCATCGAGCTGCTCAACGCGCGCATCGTCGCCGGCACCGTGCTGATCGTGGCCGGCGTCTACCTCCTCACGGCACTGCGCTGAACCCGGGCCCGCAGCGCCGCCCGGATCTGCTCGAGGTGGTTCAGGTCATGCTCTGCCCAGTGGGTCAGGATCTGCTCCACGCGCAGCCGGCCATACTCCGGGTGCCGGCCGGCGGCGCGCCGCTGCGCGGGCGACATGCGACGCACCTGATCGACGTTCGCCGCCCGTAGCGCGCCGTAGGCGGCGGCCAGCGTTCGCGGGTCGGCGCGCCGATGCCGCAGACCGTCTGTCCAGCGATCCTGATCCCAGGCCACCACGGCCGCGCCGGGCTCGGCGGCGAGCTTGCGAATGCGGAAGCCGAGCGTGACTTCGGCGTCGAGCAAGTGACCGAGCACCTCCGTGACCGACCACTCCCCGCGGGCCGGCCGACGCGCGAGGCGTCGGCGCGAAACGCGCCCGAGCGCGCGCACGATCGCGCGAGGGGCGGCGACGAGCGCGCTCATCACGGGGCGGCGGCCCAGCCGGTGATGCGGAACGCGGCAGATCGGACAGCTGGCCATGAGCTCCCTCCCTGCTGAGTTGGCATACAATACCGCCCCGTGACGTACGACATCGCGGTCGTCGGCGCCGGCATCGTGGGGCTCGCCACTGCGCGCGCGCTCGTCGAGCGCTCGCCCGGCGTGCGGCTGGTGGTGCTCGAAAAAGAGCGGGAGATCGCCCAGCACCAGACCGGCCACAACAGCGGGGTCATTCACTCGGGCATCTACTACAAACCCGGTTCCTACAAGGCCCGCCTCTGCGTCGAGGGCGTGCGGCTGATGAAGGCCTTCTGCGGGAAGCACGGGATCGCCGTGGAGACGTGCGGCAAGGTGATCATCGCGACGTCGCAGGCGGAGGTGCCTCGTCTTCAGACGCTTTACGAGCGCGGTGTCGCCAACGGCGTGCCGGGCGTCGCCCTCATCGACCTCGGGCGGCTGAAGGAGCTGGAGCCGCACGCCAACGCCGTGGCCGCCATCCACTCGCCGCAGACGGCCATCGTCGATTACGGGCAGGTGTCGCAGGCATTCGCCCGCGACTTGCTGGCGGGCGGCGCCGTGATCGAGTGCGGCTTCGGCGTGGCCTCCATCGCGCGCGCGGGCGGCGAGCTGCGCATCGGCACCGGGGACGGGCGGGTCGTCACCGCGCGCCGTCTCGTGAACTGCGCCGGTCTCTACTCCGATGTGATCGCGCGGCTGGCCGGTGCGGCCACCGACGTGCAGATCGTGCCGTTCCGCGGCGAGTACTACATGATCCGGCCCGAGCGGCATGACCTCGTGCGCGGACTGATCTACCCGGTGCCGGATCCCGAGTTCCCGTTTCTCGGCGTCCACTTCACGCGCACGATTCACGGCGAGGTGGAGGCCGGGCCAAACGCCGTGCTCGCCTTCGGGCGCGAGGGCTACCGATGGTCGCACGTGCGGCCGGCCGAGCTGGCGCGCACGCTGGCGTTTCCCGGCGTCTGGCGGATGGCCGCCAAGTACTGGCAGACCGGCGCCTACGAGGTGTATCGCTCCCTATCGAAGGGGGCTTTCGTCAGCGCGCTGCAGCGCCTGGTCCCGGCGCTGCGGGCCGAGGACATCCATCCCGGCGGCTCGGGCGTGCGTGCGCAGGCGGTCACTCGAAGCGGCGCGCTGGTCGACGACTTCCGGATCGTGGAGTCGGCTGACGCCATTCACGTCCTCAACGCGCCCTCGCCGGGAGCCACCGCCTCGCTCGCGATCGGTCGACATATCGCGGGGTTGGCCGCCGAAACATTCCAGTTGCGGTAGGCCGAACTAAGGTCGGTCCAAAGCAAAAAGCCCTCTGTTGACAGGGGTTTGCCGTTGCCGTACATTGTCGGCCCTATGATCACGGTGCCGGCACGCCGGGTGAAGCAGTTCGGCGTCGAGTTCTACCAGGCGGGACTCAACGCCAAGGACATCGATCGCCTCGTGAAGTTCGAGGTCCTCGGCTACACGGGCACCAACGGCAGCACCGACGAGAAGGGCAAGGCGCGCAAGAGCACGACGACGCGCTCCCGCGTGAACTGGGACATGCTCGAGCGACGCATCAGCGAGAGCGAGTCCGCGTATCAGCGTCCGATCATTCGCCGGAAGATCGACGAGCTGGCCGCCTACTATCGCGAGTGCAAGGACGCGGCGACTCTGCCCGCCATTCCGGGCGCGGTGATCATCACCTCCGAGAAGCGCTTCACGTTCACGCCGATCGCCGGCCACCACGACCTCGGGCTATTGCAGATTCCCGAGGAGCATGGGGTGCTGCGCGTGCTCGACGGCCAGCACCGGCTGCTTGCGCTGCACTCGCTCAGCCAGAGCGGCGATGCGGCGGGCATCGAGGTGCCGGCCGTGCTCTTCGACTCGCTCGACGCCCGGCAGGTCGTCGAGCTGTTCGTGACGATCAACGCCAAGCACACGCGCCTGAATCCTTCGCACATCATCAGCCTGGCCGGGCGCAAGCTCTATCCGGATCCGAACCAGGCGCTCGCGCACGACGTCATCCGCTCGCTGAATGAGGACGACACGTCACCGCTGGCGGGTGAGATCAAGATGCTCGGCACCGGCCGTGGGCGCGTGAGCCAGGCGCCGCTGGCCGAGGAGATCGTCGACTTCCTGGAGACGGTGGAAAAGGTCGGCGGCGGCTCGAAGATCAACGAGATGCGCCAGGGGGCCAAGCGCTTCTTCCTCAATTACATGAAAGCGCTGTCGACCACCTTCCCCAGCGCCTGGGCCGGCCGCAAGTACTCGATCAAGACGGGCGCCGCCCTCCGCGCCTTCATCCGCACGGCGCCGGACGTCATGGCGCGTGCGCGCGAGCTGCGCAAGGATCCGTTCGACCTCAACGCGATCCGCGAGGCGATCAAGCCGTGGGGCGAGCGCCTCCGCGACCGGCGATTCGAGACCGAGGGCGAGTGGAAGCTGAAGCTCGCCGGCGGCACGCGCGGCACCGTCGAGGTGCTCACGCGCGAGCTGCGTGACGCCCTCCGGTAGCCACGCTCACTCCCCCCAGGCGAAGTTCACTTCGAGGATCTCGAACGTCTTCTTGCCGCCCGGCAGCTGCGCGGTGACGGAGTCGCCGACGCGCTTGCCGATGAGCGTGCGCGCCAGCGGGGCCAGGATCGAGATGCGGCCCTTGGTGGGGTCCGCCTCGTCGGAGCCGACGATCCAGTAGCGCACTTCCTTGCCGGCCTCGTCCTCGAGCCGTACCGTGGAGGCGAAGGTGACCCGGTCGCCGCCCGACGGTGCATCGATGACCTCGGCACCGCCGACCTTGCTCTCCAGGTCGTTGATGCGCCCCTCCAGGAACGACTGCTTCTCGCGGGCGGCGTGGTATTCCGCGTTCTCCGACAGGTCGCCGTGCGCGCGCGCCTCTGCGATGGCCTTGATGATGGCGGGCCGCTCGATGCGCTTCAGGCGGTCGAGCTCGTCCCGCATCCGCTCGAACCCGACGCGCGTCATGGGCGTGCGCTGAACCGACATGCGGCGTTATCCCAGGGCCGACGTGCAGTGCGCGCAGCGCGTGGCGCGCAGCGGGATGGCCGACAGGCAGAACGGACACTCACGGGTGGTGGCCGCCGGTGGCGCCGGGGCCGGGCGGAAGCGCGCCGTGTGGCGCACGACCATGAACATCGCGAAGGCCACGATGACGAAGCTGATGATGGTGTTGATGAAGATCCCGTAGTTCACAGTGGGCGCCCCGGCCGCCTTGGCCGCGGCCAGCGACGGATAGCTCTGGCCGGTGAGACTCACGAAGAGGTTCGTGAAGTCGGCGCCCTTCAGCGCAAGGCCGATGGGCGGCATGAGGATGTCGTTCACCAGCGAGGTCACGATGGCGCCGAACGCGGCGCCGATCACGAGGGCCACGGCCAGATCGACGACGTTCCCGCGGACGAGGAAGCCTTTGAAGTCCTGGAGCATCGACGCCTCCTAGCTGCGCCGGGGCGCCCGTGTCGCGCCGGCGAACGTTTCCACCTTGGCGCTGGTGCGGGCCCCGCTGACCCACGCCTCCCACGCCTGGCTCTGCTTCTGCGCCAGCACTTCCTTCGAGAGTCGCTCGCGCTCGGCGGGCAGCTCGGCCATGCTGGGCGCCGTGCGCTCGAGGACCTTGAGGACGTAGTAGCCCTGCGGAGTCTTCACCGGCGCCGTGACCTCACCCGCCAGCGTCTGGAGCGCGGCCACCTGCGCGTCACCGGGCAGCCGCTCCGCCGGCTTCGCGCGCGAGAAGCGTGCGGTCTCGCCCGTCTGGGCCCCGGCCTTCCTGGCGGCCGCCTGCAGGTCACCGCTCTTGCCCTCCGCGGCCACCTGCTTGGCGCGCTCGAGGCCGAGCGCCTCGCCCTTCTGCCGCTTCACCGCGGCCGTGACCTTGTCGCGAATCTCGGCCAGCGGCGGCACGCCGGCGGGAATGGCCTCGATCGACTTCAGCACGACCCAGCCCGCGGGCGTCTTCACCGGCGCCGACACGCCGCCCACGGTGAGGGTGAACGCCGCCTCTTCCAGCGGATCGGGGCCGCCCAGCATCAGCGGGCGCTCGACCTTCGCCACCGTGGTCTCGACGGGCGCGAGCCCCAGACGCTTGGCCTCGGCCATGAAGTCCTTGGCGGCCTGGAGCGGCGGCCGCACCTCGTCCGCCTTGGCGCGCGCCGCCTTGTCCGCCGCCTCCCCCGCGAGCCGCTCGCGAATCTGCGCCGCGACCTCGCGGAGCGGCTTGCGGGACTCCGCCTTCACCTCGAAGAGCTTGATCGCGTGATACCCGAACGGCGTCCGCACCGGCTCGGGCGTGACCTCGCCCTGCTTGAGACCGAAGAGCGCTTCCTCGAACTGCGGCACCATCTCGCCTTTTTTCACCCAGCCGAGCTCGCCGCCCTTCGTCTTCGAGCCCGGATCTTCCGACACCTCGGCCGCCAGCTTGCCGAAGTCCTCGCCGCCCTTCACGCGGCGGATGACGTCGGCCACCTTGGCGCGCGCCTTGTCCTCGGCCTCGCTGCCGCCCGTCTGCGGCACCGAGACGAGCAGATGAGCCGCGCGCACCTGTCGCGGCGTCTCGAATTCCTTCGTGTGCTCGGTGTAGTACTTCTCGACGTCGGCCTCGGCCACCGCGGGCCGGAACTCCTTCGGCACCAGGGTCACGTACTGGATGCGCCGACGGTCGGGCTGCTTGAACTCGCTGGCGTGTTCCTTGAGGTAGGCTTGCACCTCGTCGTCGCCGGCGGCCGCGGTGGCGGCCAGCGCGCCGACGTCCACGAGCGCCCACGCCGCGCGCGCCTCCTCGCGCCGCACGACGAAGGCGTGCTCGAGCTCGGCCTCGGAAACCTTGATGCCGCCCTTGACCGTCGTCTCGACCTTCATGCGCGTGAGCTCGCGCCGGACGTCGCCCTCGAAGGCGCCGGCACTCGTCCCGCGCCGCTTGAGGAACTCCTGATAGCGGCGGAGCGAGAAACGCCCGTTGTCCTGGAATGCCGGCACCGCCTGGATCTGTGCGTTCAGCTCCTCGTCGCTGACCTCGAGCCCCTCGGCGCGAGCGCGCTGGACCACCAGCGCCTCCTGCACGAGATCGTTCACGGCCTGCTGCGGCAGGCCGAGCTGCTCGGCGAGCTCCGGCGAGAAGCGGTCGCGATAGACGCGCGAGTAGGCGTCCAGATAGGCCTGATAGCGACGCTGGTAGCGCTCGACCGGAATCGCCTCGCCATTGACGCTGGCCACCGCGTCGGTGCGCTCGGCGTCGCCTCCCATCGCCCCGACGAACACGCTCGTCAGCACGAAGGCCCCGATGACGAGCAACAGACCGAACAGCAGCACCCGTGGATATCGTCGCATCACCGTGATCATCCAGACTCCTCGAGGTTGGAGTGAGCCTACTCGTCGCGGTCGGGGGCAGCCACGCGCAGCGGCGCGGCCGCGCCTTCCTCGGGCACCACGCGCCGGGCCACCGTGATGAACCCCGTATGGGCGACCATCCGGTGGAAGGGCCGCACCGACTGTCCCTCGATGTTCCAGGGGCGGAAGAGCGTCTCGAACGTCTCGACGAGCGCCCAGTGGCGATCGCGGCCGAGCGTCTCCGCCGTCTGCTGCGCCTGGATGATCGTGGGCACGTACGAGAGAAAAATGCCGCCGGGCCGCAGCACGCGGGCCATCGCCTGCGTCAGCTTCCACGGCTCGGGCAGGTCGAGGAGCACCCGATCCACCGGCTCCTCGTCGGCGACGCCGTCCTCGACGGGCCCGAGACGGACCGTCAGGTTCGTCACCTCGCCGCTCCGCATGTGGATGTTGGCCAGCGCGCGGCGCGCGAACTCCTCCCGCTGCTCGAAGGTGATGACGCGACCGTCAGGACCGACCGCCCGCAGCAGCGCCAGCGTGAGGGCGCCCGAGCCCATGCCGGCCTCGAGCACGCGGCAGCCCGGATAGACGTCGGCCCAGAAGAGGATCATCGCCAGATCCTTGGGATAGATCACCTGCGCCCCGCGCGGCATGTCGAGGACGAACTCCGCCAGCGTGGGACGCAGCGCCACGTACCGCAGCCCCATCGAGCTCCGCACCCACGTGCCTTCGGGCTGCCCGATGACGGCGTCGTGCGAGATCCAGCCGCGGTCGGAGTGAAATGTCTCGGACTTCCGCAGGAAGATCAGGTGACGCTTGCCGCGCTGGTCAATGAGCAGAACCTGCTCGCCGTCTTGAAACGGTGCGCCCTCGTTCATCGGTCGAGCGGGGTCGTGAACGGGGCCGCGGCCGTGGCCTCCTCGGCCGCGTGCGTCGCATCTGCCATGACCAGCCAATGGTACACTAACCGCTCACCGGAGACACTCGACGCGATGAAGATCCGCGAGCTCGGTCACGTCTCGTTGTTCGTCCGCGACCTCGACGCCACGCGCCGCTTCTATCGCGACGTGCTGGGGCTGGCCGAGACGGGTACCGGCAAGGACGGCCGCATCGTGTTCTTCTCCGCCGGCGTGCATCATCACGACATCTCGTGCGAGCTCGCGCGCGCGGAGGGACCGGCGCCGCAGCCGAAGGGCCTACCGGGTCTCTATCACATCGCATTCGACGTCGGCGCCACCGAGGAGGAGCTGGCGGCCGCCCGCCGACACGTCGAGTCGCACGGGCTCACGCCGTTCGGCGAGTACGCGGCCGGTTTCTGCGTGCGCGATCCCGACGGTCACGAAATCGAGCTGTACGTGGATTCGGGGAGCACGCGCGCGGCGGCGCCGTCGCGGAATCTCAGCGGGAGATCGTGAGGCGCTCGCGGCCGTAGTGGTCGGGGTCGTGCCACGGCCGCCCCTCGACGAAGCGCCGGGACGAGAACGGCGCGAGATCCGTGGTGGCGGGCGCGCCGGCCGTCACCCACTCCGCCAGGCAGCGTCCGATGGCCGGTGACGTCTTGAACGACGTCCCGGAATCGCCGGCCATCACCCACAGTCCGTCGACGGAGGCGACGCGCTCGATGATGGGCCGGCCGTCCGGCGACATCATGATCATGCCCGCCCAGCCGCCGCGCATAGGGGCGTCCTCGAAGGCGGGGAAGCGCGTGGCCAGCGCCGCGCGACAGCCGGCCACATATCCGGCGTCGACCGGCTCGTCGTACTTCTCGGGATCGGCGTGCGCCGAGCCGAGCTCGACGCCGATGAGGGTGGCCGCCGCCCCCTCCGGCCGAAACCACGACTTCTGCGTGGCGTCGATGATCGCGGGATGGCGACGGTCGAAGCCGGCCGGCCAGCGGAAAATTGACACCTGGATGCGATACGGCACGAGGCCCCAGTCGAGCGCGAGCGGTTGCAGCAGCGCCTGCGACCAGGCACCGGCGGCGACGACAACGGCGTGCGTGGCGATACGGCCGGTCGTCGTCTCGACCGCCGCCACCCGGCCGCCGTCGACCACGACCCGCAGCGCCTCGCAGTGCGTCTCGATGGTGGCGCCGCCGCGTCGCGCAGCAGCCGCGAATGCATACGTGGTCGCCGTCGGATCGGCGAAGCCCGAGCCCGGCTCGTAGGCGACGGCGCCGACACCGGCCAGCTCGAGGCCCGGCAGCAGCGCGCGCGTCTCCTCGAGCGACAGCTCGCGCGTCTCGATGCCGAGCCGGCGCTGTCTCGCCACGTTGCGCCGTAACGCCTCGGCGTATTGCGGGCCGACGAGCTGCAGGAAGCCGACCGGCTCGAAGCCGCACGAGCCGCCCACGATGGCGTCGAAGTCCTGAAACACCTTGAGGCTCTCGACGGCCAGCCGGGACTCCGCCTCGTTGGTGTAGTGCATGCGCACGAGCGCCCCGGACTTGCCGGTGGCGCCGGCGGCGAGGTGACGACGCTCCACGAGGCACACGTTCCGCACGCCCAGCGAGGTGAGATGGAACGCCGTGCTGGCGCCGATGGCGCCTCCACCGATGACGACGACGTCGGCCGCGCGCATGATGGCCGGCATTGTAGCAGCCACGGCCGCGCTTGACAGGCGGACCCGCATACCCACAAATAGCAGCACTCTTCCGGGAGGTGTCCTGACATGAGCGATCTCACCCGACGCGAGCTGCTGAAGGCCGCCGGCGTGGCCGGGGCGGCGGCGATGCTGCCGTCGGCGCGGCCCGACCTGGCCGAGGCCCAGACGACGCAAAAGCGGGAGCTCGTCGTCGCCCAGGGCGGCGATATCGCACGCTTCGATCCACATTTCAGTACGTCCTCCAACGAGATCCGCTGGACGTTCAACCTGTTCGACAACCTCGTCTCGCGGCATCCCGACGGAAAGCTGCATCCCGGCCTCGCCACCGAGTGGAAGCTCACCAATCCGACCACGTGGACCTTCAAGCTGCGGCCGGGCGTGAAGTGGCACAACGGAGATCCGTTTACCTCTGCCGACGTCAAGTACAGCTTCGAGCGGACGTGGGATCCCAAGGCGGCCACGCGTGTGAACACGGTCTTCACCACCGTGGAGCGGGTGGAAGCGCCCGATCCGATGACGGTCGTCTTCACCACGAAGAAGCCGGACCCGCTGCTGGCGGCGCGGGCGGCGTTCTACGGCGGTCAGATCGTGCCGAAGAAGTATCTCGAGACCGTCGGGGCAGACCAGTTCAACGCGAAGCCCATCGGCACCGGCCCCGTACGCTTCGCCTCGTGGACCAAGGATGACCGGTTCGTGGCCGACGCCAACCCGGATTACTTCGGCGGCAAGCCTGACTTCGACCGCCTGATCGTCCGGCCCATTCCCGAGACGGCGGCGCGGATCGCCGCCCTCCTCAAGGGCGAAGTGGACATGATCACGCAGCTGTCGCCCGACCACGCCGAGCGTGTGAACACGGGGAACACGCGCGTGGTCGGCGCGCTCTACGCCGGCCTGTACGTTCTCGCCGTGAACAGCAAGATGCCGCCGCTCGACAACCCGCTCGTGAAGCAGGCGCTCTCGCTCGGCATCGATCGCGAGGTCATCGTCAAGGAGCTGTGGCGCGGTCGTGGGATCGTCCCCAACTCGCAGATCGCGAAAGGGGACAATCACTACGACGCCTCCCTGCCGCCGCTGGCCTACAACCCCAAGGAAGCCCGTGAGCGTCTCAAGAAGTCCGGGTACAAGGGCGAGGAAATCGTCATCGAGACGACGTCCGGCTACACGGCCAACGACAAGCCGATGTCGGAGGCCATCGTCGCCATGTGGCGCGACATCGGCGTCAACGCCAAGGTCGAGGTGCTGGAGTATTCCGTGCGCGCGCAGAAGAACCGCGACAAGACGTTCAAGGGGCTGTGGTGGTCCGATCCCACGTCGACGCTGAGCGATCCGGACGGCATGTTCTGGCGGCTGCTGGCCCCGGGCGGACCGCAGGATTACTGGCGCCACGCGCGCTTCGACGAGCTCGGCGAGGCCGCGCGCTTCTCGATCGACGAGAAGTTCCGCGGTCAGACGTACAAGGAGATGACGAAGATCTTCCTCGAGCACTTGCCGTGGATCCCGGTGATCCAGCCGTACGAGGACTACGGCCTCCAGAAGCACGTGGAGTGGACGCCGAATCCCAACCAGCAGTTCGAGATCCGTCGCTTCGCGTTCAAGTTCCGCCGCGCCTAGGAGACCGCCGGCCGGGGCGTGGCCCCGGCCGGCTTCACCGTGATGCGCGCCGTTGCCACCTTCTTCGCTACCCGCCTCGCCCGCGCGCTGGTGGCCGTCTGGCTCGTCTCCACGGTGGTGTTCGTGGTGATGCGCCTGTCGGGCGACCCCGTGCCGCTCCTGCTGCCGCCCGATGCCCCGCGCAGTGAATACGCCCGCGTGGCCAAGGAGCTCGGGACGGATCGTCCGCTGCCCGTGCAGTACGGTGTCTTCCTGGGCAACGCGCTGCGCGGCGATTTCGGACGCTCGATCCATTTCCGCGAGCCGGCCGCATCCGTCGTTGTCGCCTACCTGCCGGCCACGGCCGAGCTCGGACTGACGGCCTTTGCCCTCGCCCTCCTGGTCGCCGTTCCCATCGGCGTCCTGTCCGCGGTGCGACGCAACTCGCTGGTCGACCAGATCACCATGGCTATCGCCCTCGTCGGTCAGTCGGCGCCGACGTTCTTCGTGGGCATTCTCCTGATCCTCGTGCTGTCCCTGAAGGTCGGCTGGCTGCCGACATCGGGGCGCGGAGACTGGACGAATCTCGTGCTGCCGGCGCTGACCCTCGGCGCGTTCACGATGGCCTCCATCGCCCGCCTGACGCGCTCGGCGTTGCTCGAAGTGCTTCGAGCCGACTACGTGCGGACGGCGCGGGCCAAGGGCCTCCGCGAGCGCGTGGTGGTGATCAAGCACGCCCTGCGCAACGCCGCCGTTCCGATCGTCACCATCACGGCGCTGCAGTTCGGCACGCTCCTGGGGGGCGCGGTGGTGACGGAGACGGTCTTCGCCTGGCCCGGCATCGGCCGCCTCGCGATCCAGTCGATCTACAACCGCGACTACCCGGTCGTGCAATGCGTGGTGTTCGTGTCGGCGCTCCTCTTCATCGTGATCAATCTCACCGTCGAGCTGATCTATGGCGTCCTCGATCCCCGCATCCGTCCCCGCTGAGGCGGGCACGTCGGTGCACGCCGCGCCCGGCGGCCGTGTCGCCCGCCGGACGCGGCGCCTGGCGCTGGCCGGAGGGGCGTTCGTGGCCAGCCTCTTGCTGGTGGCCGCCGCCGCGCCGTGGCTGGCGCCGCACGATCCGGTCCGGCAGTCGCTGCGCGTGCGCCTGGCGGCGCCGACGCTCGCGGGCGCGGATGGCCGCGCGCATCCCCTCGGGACGGATCATCTCGGCCGTGACGTGCTCTCCCGCGCCATCTACGGGGCGCGTGTGTCGCTTGTCATCGGCTTCGCCGCCGTGCTCGTGGGCGGACTGGTCGGCGCCACGCTCGGCATCGTGGCCGGGTATCGCCGCGGGTGGGTGGACACGGTGGTCATGACGATCGCCGACGCCCAGCTGGCGTTCCCCTTCATCCTGCTCGCGATCGGCATCATCGCCGTGCTGGGGCCGAGCTTCCCGACCCTGGTCGTGGTGATCGGTCTGTCGGGCTGGCCGGGGTACGCGCGCGTTCTGCGCTCCCAGGTCCTCGTGCTGCGGTCGCGCGAGTTCGTGGACGCCATCCACGCGCTGGGCGGCAACGTCATCCGCATCGTGAGCCGCCACATCGTGCCGAACGTCCTCTCCTCCCTGGTCGTCATCGGCACCCTCGAGCTGGCGCGCTCGATCGTCCTGGAAGCGACGCTGTCGTTCCTCGGCCTCGGCATTCAGCCGCCGACCCCGTCCTGGGGCGGCATGGTGCAGGAAGGTCGCGAATATCTTGACTCGGCGTGGTGGATCTCGACGTTCCCGGGGCTGATCCTGATGCTGACATCGGTGGCGGTGAGCCGGACGGGCGACTGGCTGCGCGACTTGCTCGACCCGACGCTCAGAGGAGAGTAGTCCGAAGCAGCTCGTGTGCGATGATGGTCCGGCGATGAGAATTCTCGTCGTGGATGACTCCAATCCGCACCGCCGGATGCTGACGGCGGTGTTCGGCGGCGCGGGCCACGAGGTGCTGACCGCGCCCGACGGCGAGGCCGCCCTGGCGCTCCTCAACTCCGAGCAGATCGATGCCGTCGTCTCCGATGTCCGCATGCCGAAGATGGACGGCTTCCAGCTCTGCCGCACGATTCGCAGCAAGGAGCGATGGTCGCGCCTGCCGTTCATCTTCTACAGCAGCGTGTTCATCGGCCGTCCGGCGCAGGATCTCGGCCGCGACATCGGCGCCACCGCCTACATCGACGCCAAGGACGTGGCGCCCGGGGACGTCGCCCGCCAGCTGGAGACCCTCGTCCGGCGCGCGCAGCGTGAGGAGTACGGCGAGCGGCTGTCGAAGGCCCTCGACGACGCCGACTTCGCCCGGCGCTATCACCAGGTCGTGCTGGAAGCGCTCGGCGGCGCCGGGCAGCTGGAGATGCGGGACCTGGTGGCCGAGAGCGCCAAGGCCCTCGACACGGTGCTCACCCGGCTGGACCGCGAGCGCCAGGCGCTGAGCATGAACGTCGACCGCGACGTCCAGGCCGCGCAGCTGGCCGTGCTCCGCGAGCTCGGGGAATACCTCGGCGACCGCATCAACAATCCGCTGGCCGTCATCCTGGCGAGCGCGCAGCTGCTCGAGATGAAGGCGCCGAGCGACGCCACCAGCGAGGCGGCCGAGCGCATCGCGGGCGCCGTGAAGAAGATCAACGCCGTCGTCCGCGAGATCGCCCGCCGCTCCGGCGAGGCCGATTAGTTACATGGGGGGCCCCGAAATGGCGCCCCATACCCCCGACGTTCGGCGCGCCCTGGCAAAGCCATGGCGCGCCTCTAGTCCCCTGACACAGCTCTTTCGTTAATCCGTCGAAACAGCCGGAGGTGCTAACCCGCGCCGAAGGCGTCGAGGCCCGTTATGTCGCGGCCCACGATCAGGATGTGGATGTCGTGCGTGCCTTCGTAGGTGTTCACCGTCTCGAGGTTCATCAGGTGCCGGATGATCGGGTGCTCGTCGACGATACCGGCCGCGCCGAGGATGTCGCGCGCCATGCGGGCGCCGTCGAGCGCCACCTGCACGTTGTTCATTTTCGCGAGCGAGATCTGCTGCGCGCGGACCTTTCCCTCGTCCTTCAGGCGGCCGAGCTGCAGGACGAGCAGCTGCGCCTTGGTGATCTCGTTCAGCATCCACACCAGTTTCTGCTGGACCAGCTGGAACGAGCCGATCGGCTTGCCGAACTGCACCCGCTGCTGTGAGTACTGGAGCGCCCAGTCGTAGCACGCCATGAGGGCGCCGACGGCGCCCCAGGCGATGCCGTAGCGCGCCTGCGAAAGGCAGCCGAGCGGCCCGCGCAGGCCCTTCACGTTCGGGAGCTTGTTCTCCGCCGGAATCCGACAATCCTGAAACGCAAGCTCGGACGTGATCGAGGCGCGCATCGAGAATTTCCCGTGGATGTCGAGGGTCGAGAATCCCGGTGTGCCCTTCTCCACGAGATACCCGTAGATCTCGCCGTCGTCTTCCTTCGCCCACACCACGGCCACGTCGGCGATGGAGCCGTTGGTGATCCACAGCTTGGTGCCGTTCAGCACGTAGCCATCGCTCGTGCGGCGCGCGCGCGTCTTCATCGAGCCGGGATCGGAGCCATGATCCGGCTCGGTGAGGCCGAAGCAGCCCACCTTCTGGCCGGTCGCCAGCGCCGGCAGCCAGCGGTCTTTCTGCGCGTCGGTGCCGTACGCGTAGATCGGATACATGACGAGCCCGCTCTGCACGGAGGCGGCCGAGCGAAGGCCCGAGTCGCCCCGTTCGAGCTCCTGCATGATGAGACCGTAGGCCACGTTGCTGAGTCCCGCGCAGCCGTAACCCTTCAGGGTGGCCCCGAAGACGCCGAGCTCGCCGAGCTGCGGGATGAGCTTCACGGGAAAGGTGCCGGCACGATGCGCGTCGGCGACGACGGGCAGGAATTCCGCCTCCACCCAGTCGCGCACGGTGTCGCGGATCATCCGCTCGTCCTCGGAGAGGAGCCCTTCGATGCCGTAGTAGTCGACCCCGCGAAACTTCTCCATGGCTATCCTCGTGCGGTCATGACAGACGGACCGGGTTGAAGTCGGTGTGGCGATCGTAGGTGTCCACGCCTTCGCGCGCCTTCAGCCAGCCCACGGCCGCGTACGTGAGCGGTGTGGCGGCGGCCTCGTACAGCACCTTGACCATCCACTGCGCGCCGACGATGGGCACCAGCGCGCCGGGCGGCACGGCGCCGGCGAAGGCGAGGGTGACGAAGACGATGCTGTCGAGCGCCTGCCCGACCACGGTGGAGCCGAGCGTCCGCATCCACAGCCAGCGTCCCCGCGTCGCGAGCTTCAGCTTGGCGAGCACGAACGCATTGGCGAACTCGCCGAACAGGTAGGCGACGAACGAGGCGGCCAGCACGCGCGGCGTGTGGCCGAAGATCGTCTCGTAGGCGTCCTGCCCCTTCCAGAACGGCGCCGCCGGCAGCTCACCGCCGAGCCACAGCGCCGCCACCATCAGCGCGTTGCAGCCGAAGCCCAGCCAGATGACGCGACGCGCGGCGCCGTAGCCCCACACCTCGGTGAGCACGTCGCCGACCACGTACGAGACGGGAAAGATGACGATGCCGGCCGTCAGCACCACGCCGCCGACGGTGATCAGCTTGGTGGCCATCGTGTTCGCCGTCAGCAAGCAGGTGACGAATAGGGCGGCGCAGGAGATGAATCGCCAGCTCATGCGCGCTACGCGCCCTAGACGTTCGTGACGATGGCGGAGGGCTCCTCGTCGAGGGCGCGCTTCAGCGCGGCCGCCAGCACGGCGTCGTGCTCGTGCGAGGTCGCGAAGATCCGGCACTGCGCGACCTTCCCCGGGAGATATTTCAGGATCTCCGTGAGGGGCTCCATGGACACCGTCTTGGTCGCGGAGTCATAGACGTAGATCTGCCGGTCGCCCATCTTGAGCGGGTTCAACGGACGCGGGTCCTGCAGCGCCATGTCGATCTTGAACGGGAAGTCGCGAAGCGACGCCGGGAGGAAGGCCCGCACGCGCTGCTCCACGACCTCCGCCGGCAGGAAGGCATGACCGCGGCGCGGCTCGAACAGGTCGAGCACCACCTCGTGGGACATGCGCCACTTGAGCTTGCGGTCGAGGATGTGTCGCCACTCCGCCCCGAGCCGCTTGCGGGCGGTGTCCTCCGCGTCGTGCCAGCGCCCGACCTCTTCCAGCAGCGTCCACTCCGTGAGGTGCAGATACGGATGGAGGTCCTTGCCGAGATCGAAGGGGAACGCGATCGTCATCGTGTCGCGGAAGATCTCCTTCAGGTGCAGGTCGATCCCGCGCGTCGTGCGGTGGTAATACACGTTGGTGTACATGTAAAACCGGGCGTTCAGGAACATGATGAACGCCTGCAGCCCGCCACGGTCGAGCGTCAGCCCGTTCTCCGAAAAGAACGAGTAGTAGATGATGCGCTCGATGTCGATGGGGCCGACGGCGACGCCGCACATGTACGAGTCGCGCAGCACGTAATCCATGTTGTCGGCGGTGAAGACGCCCGAGAGCAGCGGCTTGAGGAATTTCAACCATTTCGGGTGGTGCGGCAACGGCTCCGTGTAGCCCTTGCCCATGAGATAGCAGATCCACTCCGGGTCGATGGCCTCGTCGGCGTTGAAGGCGGCGCTCGGGCTGCGGCGCAGCGCGCGCAACACCTCGCCGAGCTCGTCGCGGATGATCTTCTGCCCGACCAGCTCGTGGGTGAGGTTGTAGTCGACCAGGAAGTTGTCGTCGAAGAAGTGGCCGAACGGTCCGTGTCCGATGTCATGCAGAAGGCCGGCCATCCGGAGCAGCTCTTCGAGCAGCGCCGTCGACGGCGCGTCGCCGCCAAAGATCGCGCGCAGCGAGGGATAGAGCTGCTGCGCCAGTCGTCCGGAGAGATGCATGGCACCGAGCGAGTGCTGGAAACGGCTGTGCTCCGCGGCCGGAAACACCCAGCGCGCCGACTGCAGCTGGGGGATGCGGCGCAGCCGCTGCACCCACGGGGTGTCGATGACGTCCTGCTCGGTCGCCTCGCCCGGGATCCCGCCCGGGCGCGTGTAGAGGATGTACTGATGGATCGGGTCGGCGATGAGCCCGCGGCCCTCGTAGGTGTCGGCGGCCCCCTTCATGGGTCGAGGTTACCGCTTATTGCGACGTTCGGTACAGGATGGTGCGGTCGATGGAGCGCACGGGGATGACGCGGACGGCGTCGTCCCGGTGCACGGCGACTTCGATGGTGTCGCCGGCCTGCCGTCGCCACATTTGCTCGTAGAACTCCTCCTGCGTGCGGACGCGGACGCCGTTCACGCCGACGATCTGATCGCCCTTGAGGAAGCCGGCGTTCCGGGCCGGGCCCGCCTCGTTGAAGCCGTCGACGAAGACGCCGTCAGGATTCGCGCGCGTGTGCAGGCCGATCCACGGGCGCGGCCGGCGGCTCGACACGCGGCCTGCCCCGATGATCTCGTCCTTCACGGGCAGGAAGGTCTCGAGGGGGATGGCCATGTTGACGTACGCCGGCTCCTCGCCAAGCCGCAACGACACGATGCCGACGAGCTCACCTCGCTCGTCCACCATGGCGCTGCCACCCCAGGAGGACACGGCCGGGGCGACGATGAACGCCCGCGGCAGCATGTACTCCCAGAACGCCGAGAATCGGCGGACGCCGGTGAGCGTGGCCTGCGCGTGCACGAGCTCGTTCTCCTCGTCGACGCCGACGGTGCCGGCGACGGCGCCCTGGACGATGTCCCGCGAGTCGCCGAGCGCGGCGGCCGGCCACGGTCCGGCGCCGCCAAGTCGTACGACCGCCAGCCCCGTGTCGAGGTCGACACCCACCAGCCGCGCCTCGATGGCGGCGCCATCGCGCGTTCGCGCCTCGATGCGCATGGCGTCGAGCACGAGATAGGAGACGGTCACGACGTAACCTCGGTCGTCGAAGATCACGCCGCTGCCGGCACGTCGAGCGCCGAGCCGGACGGACGACGGCGCGTCCTCGGGCGCCGTCACCGACAGCGCGACCACGGCCGGCTCCACCTTGCGAACGTAGCTCGGCAGGGGTGACACGGCGCTCGGATGCAGGCGTGGCGCCGGCGGGCGGGGCACCGCCAACGCCAGTCCCGGAACGAGCACGGCCGCGACGACGACGCTCAGCCAACGTCCACTCATGACACCTCCGGGGCTAGCGGTTACCGTACTGACGCTCGTACCACGCGCGGAACTCGCCGGACTTCAGGGGGCGCCACCAGGATTCGTGCTCGAGATACCAGCGGACGGTCGTCTCCAGAGCGGATGCGAAGCGATGCGCCGGCGCCCAGCCGAGGCGCCGGACTTTTGCGCAGTCGACGGAGTACCGGCGGTCGTGGCCGGGGCGGTCGGCCACGCGCTGGATCAGCGTCTCCGGCTTGCCGGTGAGTCGCAGGATCTCGCGCGTGAGCACGACGTTCTCGACCTCGTGACCCCCGCCGATGTTGTATACCTCGCCCTCGGTGCCCTGGCGCAGGACGAGATCGATGGCGGCACAGTTGTCGGTCACGTAGAGCCAGTCGCGGACGTTGCGGCCGTCGCCATAGAGGGGAAGCGGACGGTCGTCGAGCGCGTTGGTGACGAAGAGCGGGATCACCTTCTCGGGATACTGGTAGGGTCCAAAGTTGTTGGACGAGCGGGTGATGACCACCGGCACGCGGTGGGTCTGCCAGTAGGCGAGCGCCAGCATGTCCCCGCCCGCCTTCGACGCCGAGTACGGGTTGGAGGGGCGCAACGGGTCGGTCTCGACGGACGAGCCGGTCGGCACGCTGCCGTAGACCTCGTCGGTACTGACGTGCAGCAGACGCGGGATCCGCAGCTCGCGCACCGCTTCCAGCAGCGTGAACACGCCGAACACATCCGTCTTCAGGAAGGCGTCCGCTTCCATCAGCGAGCGGTCGACGTGGGACTCGGCGGCGAAGTTGACCACCGCGTCGACGCCGCGCAGCGTGTCACGCACGAGCTTGCCGTCGCAGATGTCGCCGTGCACGAACGTGTAGCGCGGATCGCCCTCGAGGTCGGCAAGGTTGGCGCGGTTGCCCGCGTAGGTCAGCTTGTCGAGGTTGACGACGCGATCCGCGGGATGCGACGCCAGCACGTGCCGGATGAAGTTGCTGCCGATGAAGCCCGCGCCTCCGGTCACGACCAGCTTCATCGCGACTATCCCTTCGTCATGTCCCAGATGTCGGCGCCGGCGAAGTCCCAGGGAAGCCGTCCCTCGTCGCAGGCGGAGGGCTCGGCAGAGAAATGCACGTCGGTCAAATAGATGATGCGGCCTGTCTCGGCACCGAGGTTGCGGGCGCCGTGAGCGACGCCGGGCGGGATCACGAGGAGCCGCGAGCTTCCGTTGCCCAGCATGACGCGCATGCGCGTGCCCTCGGTGCGCGACTGCTTCCGGACGTCGAGGAGCACGATGAGGAGCCGGTCGGAGGGCGGCACGTACCAGACGTCCGTCTGCCGCTGGTGCAGATGGAAGGCCTTCAGGGCCCCCGGCGCCATCTCGCTGTAGTTGACCTGGCGAACGGTGAAGTCGGCCAGCATTTCCGGATGACCGTCCACCAGACGTGCGAGCTCGGTCATCGAGCCGCCGTCGTCGGCGTGGCGCTTGAGCTCGACGAGCCGGACGCCTTCGATGGTGACCGCCGGCGCATACGACTGGAGGTGGAACGCGCGCTTGGCGTCGGGTGTGAAATCCATCAATTAGCCCGGCAGCATAGCACGCTAGGATTCCGGCTCGACGAGGCGGCGAAGATACTCGCCGTAAGAATTGTCGCGCATCGGCCGCGCCAGCCGCAGCACGTCGGCGGCCGCGATGTAGCCCATGCGATACGCGATCTCCTCGACGCAGGCGACCATCAAGCCCTGTCGCTCCTCGAGCGTCTGGATAAAGGTCGACGCCTGCAGGAGCGCCTCGTGCGTCCCCGTGTCCAGCCAGGCGATACCCCGCCCGAGCCGCTCGACGTGCAGCTCGCCGGTGCGGAGATAGGCCAGGTTCACGTCGGTGATCTCGAGCTCGCCGCGCGCGGACGGCTTCAAGCCGGCAGCGATCTCGACGACGCGCTGGTCGTAGAAGTAGAGGCCCGTGACCGCCCATGATGACCGTGGCTTGGCCGGCTTCTCCTCGAGATTGACCGCGCGCCCGGTCTCGTCGAATTCCACGACGCCGTACCGCTGCGGATCCCGCACCCAGTACGCGAAGACGGTGGCGCCGCGCTCGCGGCCGGCGGCGCGAGCGATCGACTCCGGCAGGCCGTGGCCGTAGAAAACGTTGTCGCCGAGAGCCAGCGCCACGCGCTCGCCGCCGATGAACTCCTCGCCGATCAGGAACGCCTGGGCGAGCCCGTCGGGGCTCGGCTGCACCGCGTATCGGATGGTCAGTCCGAGATGGCTACCGTCGTGGAGCAGCCGCCGGAACGATTCCTGGTCGTGCGGCGTGGAGATCACCAGGATGTCGCGGACGCCGGCCATCATCAGCGTCGCGAGCGGGTAGTAGACCATCGGCTTGTTGTAGATCGGCACGAGCTGCTTGCTGAGGGCCAGCGTCGCGGGATACAGGCGGGTGCCCGAGCCCCCGGCCAGAATGATGCCTTTCGTGGTACGCGACATGAATTCTTGCGAGTATAGCAGCGGCGGGCGGGCGCCACGAAACACCCAGTGCGCGATCGTCGGATTGAATGCCGACCGGGAATGGGGGTAATATCACGTCGATGAAAACCCTGAGGGAGATGCTTGCGGAGGCGCGGCAGGTCGTTCCCGAGGAGGGCCCGGAGGACCTCGCACGCCGGCTCAAGTCGGAGACCCCGCCCGTCGTCATCGACGTGCGTGATCCGGACGAGTACCGTGACGGCCACATCGAGGCGGCGACGAACATCAGCCGCGGATTCCTCGAGTTCCGCGTCGGCACCGCCGTGACCGATCCGTCGACGCCCGTGGTGCTCTACTGCCAGACCGGTCTGCGGTCGGTGCTGGCGGCGAAGGCGCTCAAAGAGCTCGGCTACCAGACCGTCATCAACCTGCAGGGCGGCTATCAGAAGTGGGCGCAGTCCGGATTCCCCGTGGTCAAGGACGTCCCGCTGACGGCGGATCAGATCCAGCGCTACAGCCGGCATTTCCTGCTGGCCCAGGTCGGCGACAAGGGCCAGCGGCGGCTACTGCGCAGCAAAGTGCTGCTGATTGGCGCCGGCGGGCTCGGCTCGCCGACCGCGCTCTATCTCGCCGCGGCGGGCGTGGGGACGCTGGGCCTCATGGACGGCGACGTCGTCGACATCACCAATCTACAGCGCCAGATCCTGCACACGACGGCCGACATCGGCAAGCCGAAAGTCGAATCGGGAACGCGCACGCTCAAGGCGCTGAATCCCGACGTGAACGTCGTGTCGCTGCCCACGCGAATCACCGTCGACAACGTGATGGACATCATCAAGGACTACGACCTCATCGTCGACGGCTCGGACAACTTCGAGACGCGCTATCTCATGAACGACGCCTGCTATCTCGCCGGCAAGACGAACGTCCACGGCTCGATCTTCCAGTTCGAAGGCATGGCCACCGTGTTCGCGCCGAACGAGGGCCCCTGCTATCGCTGTCTCTATCCCTCGCCGCCGCCGCCCGGGCTCGTCCCCTCCTGAAGTGAGGCCGGAGTCCTGGGCGTGCTCCCAGGCATGATCGGTGTGGTGCAGGCCACGGAAGCCGTGAAGATCATCCTCGGCATCGGCGAGCCGCTCGTCGGTCGGCTGCTCACCTACGATGCGCTCGGGATGCGATTCCGTGAGGTCCGCTTGCGACGCGATCCCAACTGCCCGCTCTGCGGAACGTCGCCGACCATCAAGGATCTCTCGATCCATCGTGCCGGCGCGACCGCCGCCTGCGAGGCGCCCAACGGCCACGAGGCGGCCGCCGCCTCCCCCGCGCCCGCTGGACGCTGAGCCCGCGCGCTCCGTCCTGCTCTGGCTCGATAAGCCGGACGCCTATCTCCGTACGGCGGAGGCTGCAGGTCTGACCCGACAGTTCTCGCTCGACGTGGCGCCGCTCGCCAGCGAGCCTCCGGACGAGCTGCTCGCGCGCGCCGAGGCGCTGCTCGCCTGGCGACCGCCGGCCCGGCTTGCCGAGCGCGCCCCCCGGCTCCGGTGGATCCAGTCCCTCACCGGCGGCATCGACCAGTGGCTCGTCCCCGACTATCCCGAGCGCGCGGTACTGACATGCGCGCGTGGCAGTCATCGGCTGTCGATGCCCGAGCACATCCTCGCCGCGCTCTTCCTCGTCACGAAGTCCCTCGCGCCCATCGTGCTCGATCAGCGCGAGCGGCGCTGGACGCGACGGGTCAATCCGACGCTGGCCGGCCGCACCCTGGGCATCCTCGGCCTGGGCGCGATCGGCGCCGAGCTCGCGCGCAAGGCGGCCGCCCTGGAAATGCACGTGATCGGCACCAAGCGCGACGGCGCCGCGGTGCCGCACGTGGCGCGGGTCCACAATCCGTCGGAGACGGACGTGGTGCTCGCGCAGGCCGATTATGTCGTGC